>OFRY01000714.1_pt1 | contig 18462 bp, 16 predicted proteins | sample 1543171 | NCBI WGS metagenome assembly OFRY01 (sample SAMN04209240, study PRJEB22552) | human gut metagenome | biome: gut; material: feces | host: Homo sapiens | place: USA: Oklahoma | reverse complement strand
TGCAGGACGTGCCAATCCTCATGTATTAGATAAAGTCAAAGTTGATTATTATGGAGTTGCAACTCCTGTAGCACAGGTTGGTAACGTTTCTGTACCTGAAGCAAGAACGATCATGATCCAGCCATGGGAGCCAAATTTATTAAAAGAGATCGAGAAAGCGATCTTAGTATCTGATATCGGGATCACACCAACAAATGATGGTAAAGCAATCCGCTTAAACTTCCCAGATCTTACAGAAGAACGAAGAAAAGAGCTTGCAAAAGATGTTAAGAAACGTGGAGAAGAAGCAAAGGTAGCAGTTAGAAATATCCGTCGTGATGCAAATGATTTTGTCAAGAAACAGAATAAAGCCGGAGATTTAAATGATGATCAGGCAAAAGATGAAGAAGACAAAGTACAGAAGATGACAGATAAATACATCAAACAGATTGATGAAGCAGTTGATGCAAAATCAAAAGAAATCATGACAGTTTAATCTTAATCATCAACAGGGTTGAAATCTCAGCCCTGTTTTGTTTCATGTGGAAAGAAACGAAAGTTATATATGATACACAGGAGGTCCAAATGGAGAATTTAAATATTCCACAACATGTGGCCATTATCTTAGATGGGAATGGAAGATGGGCAAAAAAACGCCATTTACCTAGGAATATGGGACATAGACAGGGAAGTAAAGTGGTGGAAAAGATCATTGAAGATGCACATGATCTTGGAATTAAATATTTAACAGTTTATGCTTTTTCAACAGAGAATTGGAAACGCCCACAGGACGAAGTAAATGCATTGATGAAACTGCTTCGTGATTATTTAAAGACATGTATCAAGCGTGCAAATAAAAATAATATGAAAGTCAGAGTGATCGGAGATATCACAGGACTTTCTGAAGATTTACAGGAGAAGATCGTTGAGCTTGAGAAGGCGTCCAAAGATAATACAGGGATCAATTTTACGATCGCACTGAATTATGGAAGTCGTGATGAGATGGTGCGAGCTATGAGACATATGGCAGATGATCTTTCCAGTGGAAATCTTTCCAAAGATGAGATCACAGAAGAAGTGTTTAATGGATATCTGGATACAAAAGAACTTCCAGATCCAGATCTGATGATCCGCACAAGCGGGGAAGAAAGATTGTCAAACTTTATGTTATGGCAGTTAGCATATACAGAATTTTATTTTACAGATGTGCTTTGGCCAGACTTCAATAAAAAAGAATTAATAAAGGCGATCGAATACTATAATGGACGCGACCGCAGATTTGGAGGAATATAAGTTTATGTTTAAGCAAAGACTGATCAGTGGGATCATTTTAGTATTGATCGCAGCTTTTGGGTTATATATGGGTGGAATTGTGACGTTTGCAATGACATTGATCGTTGCATTGATCGGATACAGCGAGATTTTAAAGATTTATCATATTGAGAAATCATCTTTGGCAGTGATCGGATATACAGGCACGATTCTTTATTATGTGGCATTGTTATTTGATCTTGATCAATGGACTACAGCGATCATTATTTTATTTTTAATCTTTTTACTCGGATGCTATGTGGTACGTTTTCCAAAGTATAAAGTGGATCAGATGATGGCAGGATTCTTTGGATTTGTATATGTAGCGGTTATGATGTCCTTTATCTATCAAATCCGTGAATTACAAAATGGAGGAGAATTTGTTGTATTATTATTCCTTGCAGCATGGGGAAATGACACTTTAGCATATTGTACAGGAATGTTGATCGGAAAACATAAGATGTCACCAATTTTAAGTCCTAAGAAAAGTATAGAAGGTTTGGTTGGCGGAATTGTCGGTGCGGCAATTCTTGGTGCATTATATGGATTATATCTAAACACATATATCAGATTTAGTTTTAATCCAGTTACAATGTTCCCAATTGTTTGTGGACTAGGTGGAGCAGTTTCAGTCATTGGAGATTTGGCAGCATCTGCGATCAAGAGAGATTCAGGAATTAAGGATTATGGTACATTGATCCCTGGTCATGGAGGAATTCTTGACCGATTTGATAGTATTATTTTTATTGCACCTGTCATTTATTATCTGACAGTTATGATCTCAGGAGGAGCGATCTAGAATGAAATATATTTCAATTATTGGATCTACAGGTTCCATTGGAACCCAGACACTAGATATCGTACGAAGTAATAAAGATCTGAAAGTTACAGCCTTAGCAGCAGGAACAAGTATTGATCTGTTAGAGAAACAAGCAAGAGAATTTCAGCCAGTGATCGTTGCTGTATACAATGAACAGAAGGCAGAAGAGTTGAAACTTCGTCTGGCAGATACGAATATAAAAGTATGTGCAGGAATGGATGGATTATTAGAAGCAGCAACACAGGAGCAGTGTTCTGTTGTTGTCACAGCAATTGTCGGAATGATCGGAATTCGTCCAACGATCGCTGCGATGAAGGCTGGGAAAGACATCGCACTTGCTAATAAAGAAACATTGGTAACTGCAGGGCATATCATTATGCCAATGGCGGAAGAACTGGGTGTTTCTATTTATCCAGTAGATAGTGAGCATTCTGCAATCTTTCAGTGTTTACAGAGCGGGAAAAGAGATGATCTTGATTCTCTGATCATTACAGCATCAGGGGGACCGTTCCGTAAGAAAACGACAGAAGAATTAAAACATGTGACAGTAGAAGATGCACTGAATCATCCAAACTGGTCAATGGGACGAAAGATTACGATTGATTCTGCAACGTTAGTGAATAAAGGACTCGAAGTGATCGAAGCCAAATGGTTGTTTGGAGTGGATTTTGATGATATTCATGTTGTAGTACAACCAAAGAGTGTGATCCATTCTATGATTCAGTTTAAGGATGGAAGTGTGATCGCACAGCTTGGAACACCGGATATGAAATTACCGATCCAATATGCATTATTTTATCCACAACATAGAAATCTTGCGGGAGAACGTCTGGATTTTGCAAAATTAAAAGAAATTACATTTGAAGAACCACCAGTGGATGTTCTAAAAGGACTTCCTTATGCATATAAAGCAGGTAGGATCGGTGGAAGCATGCCAACAGTCTTAAATGCTGCAAATGAAAAAGCAGTTGCATTATTTTTAGGCCGTAAGATTCAGTTTTTAGATATTTACGACATCATTGAAGACACAATGAATGCCCATAAAGTTATTGAGAATCCGACACTGGAAGAAGTGTTAGAGACAGAGCAATGGGTGTATGAACACATAGAAAGCAGGTAGATCATTGAATATTATCATTGCAATTTTGATTTTTGGAATTATTATTATTATGCATGAATTAGGGCATTTTCTGATCGCTAAGAAAAATGGGATTCAGGTAGATGAATTTTGCATTGGACTTGGACCAACGATTATAGGAAAGCAGGTTGGAGAGACTTTTTATTCTGTCAAACTGCTGCCATTTGGTGGTGCATGTATGATGGGAGAAGATGAAGACCGACCTGAAGAAAATGCGTTTAATAATAAGTCCGTCTGGGCAAGGATGGCAGTTATTTTTGGAGGACCATTTTTTAACTTTATCTTAGCGTTTATATTTTCAATTATAGTGATCGGAATGTCTGGTGCTGACATTCCGAAGATTTCCAAAGTAGAAAAAGATTCACCAGCATATGAAGCAGGAATCCGTAAAGGAGATACTATGATCAAAGTTGCTGGAAAGAAAATGCACAATTACAGAGAGTTTTCCTATTATATGTATTTAGATTATGATGGAGGGAAAATTCCGATCACGATATTACAAAACGGAAAAGAAAAAAATATAAACGTCACACCAGAGTATGATAAAGAACGAGGGCAATATCTGATCGGGATCACCTGGAATGGATATCAGAAAGTAGGTCCGTTAAAAACGATCGAATACAGTTTCCGAGAAGTAGGATTGCAGGTAAAGATTACTTTAAAGAGTGTAAAGATGTTAGTTTCACAAAAACTTGGTGTGAAAGATCTTTCAGGACCAGTAGGAATTGTCAAAACGGTCGGAGACCAATATACACAGGCTGCTGCCTATGGATTTAAAACAGTATTTTTGACAATGGTAAACTGGATCATTTTGATCAGTGCAAACCTTGGTGTGATGAATCTATTGCCATTACCAGCACTTGATGGAGGTCGTTTATTGTTTTTGATCATAGAAGCAATTACTGGAAAGGCTGTGCCACAGAATATGGAAGCGCTGGTACACACTGCAGGGTTGATCTTATTAATGCTTTTGATGGTATTTGTAATGTATCAAGATATTGTAAAGATTTTCATGTAAAGGGGGATTTGCATGTATACAAGAAATCAGACAAGAGTAATTTCGATTGGAGATGTTAAGATTGGAGGAGGCAATCCAGTTGCCATCCAGTCTATGACAAATACAAAGACAGAAAATGTGGAAGAGACGGTCAAACAGATTCTTGCTCTTGAGAAGGCTGGATGCCAGATCATTCGCTGTACTGTTCCAACAATGAAAGCTGCCGAAGCTTTTACAGAGATTAAGAAGCAGATTCATATTCCGTTGGTCGCGGATATTCATTTTGACTATAAACTTGCAATTGCAGCGATGGAACATGGGGCAGATAAGATCCGTATCAATCCGGGAAATATCGGTGGAGAAGAGAATATCCGCAAAGTGGTAGAAACAGCAAAGAAATATCATGTACCGATCCGTGTTGGTGTAAACAGCGGATCATTGGAGAAACCACTTGTTAAAAAATATAACGGAGTAACTGCACAAGGACTGGTAGAAAGTGCCTTAGATAAAGTTGCTATGCTTGAAAAATATGATTTTCATGATATGGTAGTCAGTATTAAGTCTTCTGATGTTTTGATGTGTGCAGAAGCATACCGCCTAGTCGCAGACAAAATCAATTACCCTCTGCATGTAGGGATCACAGAAGCTGGAACAGTTTTTAGTGGTAATATCAAATCAGCTGTAGGACTTGGAATTATCTTAAATCAGGGAATTGGTGATACGATCCGTGTATCATTGACAGGAGATCCAGTCAACGAGATTGCCAGTGCGAAACTGATCTTAAAGACATTAGGACTTCGTTCCGGAGGAATTGAAGTTGTATCCTGCCCAACATGTGGACGTACGAATATCGATCTGATTCCACTTGCCAATCAGGTAGAGACAATGGCTGCAGATTTTGAAAATCTGAATCTTAAGGTTGCTGTTATGGGGTGCGTTGTAAACGGACCAGGAGAGGCCAAAGAAGCAGATGTGGGAATCGCTGGTGGAAATGGAGAGGGACTTCTGATCAAGAAAGGCGAGGTTATCCGTAAAGTACCAGAAAATCAATTACTTGATACTTTAAGATATGAATTAGAACACTGGGGTGAATAAAATGGAAGTGACAACAAAACCATTTTTCAGTGTATTTCCAGATTTGAAAGTTTCTGACGATGTAAGATCTTTGTTTGAAGATGCGAATATTAGAGAGATCACACTAAAGAAAAAAGAAAACACGCTTAAGATTTCTTTTCAGTGTGATCATCTGATCTCAAGAGTCGATACATGGAGAATGGAACGCACGATCCGGGAACAGCTGTTTTCAAAGCGTTTTGTAAAGATTCGTTTTCAGGAAAGTTATCACCTGTCAGAACAATATAATCTCAAATATCTAATGGAGCATTACATGAAAAGCTTCCTCTTTGAGTTAAAAGGCAAAGGGGAGGTTATTTTTAATGTCGTGAGAAAAGGGGATTATAGAATTGAAGATGATGTGATCACCTTTTACTTTGAAGATACATTTGTAAACCGCAATAAAGCCCCAGAGATCAAAGAATTTTTTGAGATGATTTTAAAAGAACGTTTTTCTATTGATGCAAAAGTCGGATTTGATTTCTCTAAGACGATTGATCGAAGCCTTAAGATGGAAAGTGATTATCGCTTACAACAAGAAATCCATACGATCGTGGAGCACGCAGATATCGTTGAGAAAGAACAAAAAGAAGAGAAAAAAGCAAGAAAGAAAGCAGCTGCAACGAAAAAAGAGCATATGTTTAAGAAAAAACCAAAATATTCAGATGATCCAACCTTATTATATGGACGAAATTGTGATGGCGAGCTGATGGAGATCAAGGATATCTATGATGAGATCGGGGAAGTTGTGATTCATGGGCAGATCACATTTCTTGAAACACGAGAAATCCGTAATGAAAAAACAATCATCATTTTTCATATTACCGATTTTACAGATACGATCAGCTGCAAGGTTTTCGTAAGAAATGAACAGCTGCCCGATATTTTAGATGGTTTGAAAAAAGGTGGATTCTATCGTATCAAAGCAGTTGCGATGTATGACAAATTTGATCATGAGATCGCTCTAGGATCTGTGGCAGGAATCAAGGCGATTACAGATTTCAGGGAAAAACGTCAGGACACATCCATGGAAAAACGTGTGGAATTACATCTCCATACAGTGATGAGCGATAATGACAGTGTGGTACAGATCAAAGATATTGTAAATCGCGCCTACGAATGGGGACATCCGGCGGTTGCGATTACAGATCACGGTGTATTGCAGGGATTTCCGATCGCACGTCATGCATACGAAGACTTGAAACTAAAAGAAGATGATCCATTTAAGATCATTTATGGGGTAGAAGGATATTTCGTTGATGACCTTGGAGATTTGATCATTGATTCAAAAGGGCAGTCACTAATGGACAGTTATGTTGTATTCGATATTGAGACAACAGGATTTAACAGTGTCAATGACCGAATTATAGAAATTGGTGCGGTAAGAGTCGTGGAAGGAGAGATTAAAGAAACATTCAGTGAATTTGTCAATCCAGAGCGCCCGATTCCATATAAGATTACTCAGCTGACAACGATCACAGATGATATGGTAAAAGATGCGGGAACGATCGAAGAGATTCTTCCACAGTTTTTAAAATTCTGTGAGGGATCTGTTTTGGTTGCACATAATGCAGGATTTGATACAGGGTTTATCCGCGAAAATGCGAAAAGGTTGAATCTTCCATATGATCATACAGTTGTGGATACACTGGGGCTTGCAAGATGTCTAATGGGACATCTTGGTAAATTTACACTGGATAACATTTGTAAACATTTAAATATCATACTGGAAACACACCATAGAGCAGTTGATGATGCAACGGCAACAGGAAAGATTTTTGTAGAATTCATTTCTATGTTAAAAGAAAAAGATATTACAGATCTAGATCAGGTCAACGAATTTGCAAATGATAATGTCGATCTGATCAAAAAAGGACGCATGTATCATGGAATTATTCTGGTTAAGAATAATACAGGGCGTGTTAATTTAAACCGCTTGGTATCTGAATCACATTTAAATTACTTTAACCGTCGCCCAAGAATGCCAAAGTCCCTGATCAATAAATATAGAGATGGACTGATCATTGGATCTGCGTGTGAAGCAGGAGAATTATATCAGGCATTGCTTGATGAACGCTCAGATGAAACGATTGCGAATATTGTATCATTTTATGACTATCTGGAGATTCAGCCAGTAGGAAACAATGAATTTATGATTGGATCCGAACGTGTTGAGAATGTGAATTCGATTGAAGATATTCAGAAATTCAATCAAAAGATCGTAGATCTTGGAGAACAATTCCATAAGCCAGTCGTTGCGACATGTGATGTACATTTTCTAAATCCAGATGATGCAATCTATCGTTCTATTTTATTAGCTGGAAAAGGATTTAAAGATGCTGACCAGCAGGCACCACTTTATTTTAGGACAACACAGGAGATGCTAGATGAGTTTGCGTATCTTGGAAGTGAGAAAGCCAAAGAAGTTGTCATAACAAACACGAATAAGATCAATGATATGATTGAAAATATTTCTCCAATCCATCCGGATAAATGCCCGCCGGTAATCCCAGATTCAGACAAAACATTAAGAGAAATCTGTTATAATAGAGCACATGAGATTTATGGAGATGATCTTCCAGAACGAGTGACAAGTCGTTTGGAAAAAGAATTAAACTCTATTATTGGAAATGGATATGCGGTAATGTACATCATCGCACAGAAATTGGTATGGGATTCGAATGACCATGGGTATCTGGTAGGATCACGAGGATCGGTAGGATCTTCCTTTGCAGCAACGATGTCAGGGATCACGGAAGTAAATCCGTTGCCAGCACATTATATCTGTCCAGAATGTCATTTTGTGGATTTTGACTCAGAACAGGTGCAAAAATATGCGAAGATGGGTATGTCAGGTTTTGACATGCCAGATGCATACTGTCCAAAGTGTGGAGCAAAGATGACGAAAGAAGGACAGGATATCCCGTTTGAGACATTCCTTGGGTTTAAAGGAAATAAAGAGCCGGATATCGACTTAAACTTCTCAGGAGAATATCAGGGAAAAGCACATGCTTATGTAGAAGTTATCTTTGGAAAAGGAAAAGCATTCCGAGCGGGAACGATCGGTACACTGGCAGAGAAAACAGCCTATGGTTATGTGTTGAAATATCTGGAAGAACGAGGAATCAGTAAACGTCGTTGTGAAATAGAGAGATTAGCACTTGGATGTACGGGAGTTAAGAGAACAACTGGTCAGCATCCGGGTGGAATCATTGTAGTACCGCATGATAAAGAAATTTATGATTTTACAGCGGTACAACATCCAGCCAATGATATGAATACACCGATCATTACGACACATTTTGAATACCATTCGATTGACCAGAACCTATTAAAACTTGATATTCTGGGACATGACGATCCATCTATGATCCGAAGAATGGAAGATATCACAGGAATTGATGCACAGACGATCCCAATGGACGATAAAGGCGTTATGGGATTATTTCATGGAACAGAAACCTTAGGGATCACACCAGAAGATATTGATGGGACACCGCTTGGATCACTTGGAGTACCGGAATTTGGGACAGACTTTGTAATTCAAATGCTTCAGGATACGCATCCACAGAGTTTTTCTGATCTTGTCCGTATTTCTGGGCTGTCTCATGGAACCGATGTATGGCTTGGAAATGCTCAGACATTGATCGAGAATGGAGATGCGGTTATTTCCACAGCAATCTGTTGTCGAGATGATATCATGGTATATCTGATCAATCAGGGATTGGAACAGGAAGCGTCATTTAAGATCATGGAAGGAGTCCGAAAAGGAAAGGGACTTACAGATGAACAAGAACAGATGATGAGAGATCACAATGTGCCAGATTGGTATATCTGGTCTTGTAAACAGATCAAATATATGTTCCCGAAAGCCCATGCGGCAGCTTATGTTATGATGGCATGGAGGATCGCATGGTATAAGGTCTATCACCCATTAGCATATTATGCAGCATATTTCAGTATTCGAGCGAAGGCATTTTCTTATGAAGATATGTGTCTTGGAAAAGAACGTTTGGATGAAAAGATGAGTATTATTAAGAATACACCAAAACACGAAGTTAAAAATGCAGATCTTGATCTGTTACGAGAAATGAAGATTGCGGATGAAATGTATGCAAGAGGCTATGAATTCTGGCCACTGGATATTTACAAGGCAAAGGCAAAAGATTTTCAAGTGATCGATGGAAAGATCATGCCAGCACTTACCAGTATTGATGGAATGGGTGAAAAAGCGGCACAACAGGTAGAAGAAGCAGCCAAAGGAGAACCATTTACATCCTTGGAAAACTTCAGAAACAGAACAAAAGCACCACAAGCATGTATCGAGAAAATGAAAGAACTTGGAATTATGGGAGATCTATCAGATACTGATCAGTTAAGTTTCGATTTTCTTTGATAATATATGAAAAAACTCTTGTCAAGAGATATTTTTCATGTTAAACTAAATATAGCTTAAGAAAAGATGACTTAGGAGTGGGCATATGTCCACTCCTATTTTGTGTAACAATGAAGAAATAACACTACAAAAGAAAGGGTTGATACATTGGCAAGACGAGTTGATATTGAAACAAAAACAGAAGAACTGGTATTACCGATCATTGAAGCCAACAATTTTGAACTGGTGGATGTAGAATATGTCAAAGAAGGAGCAAACTGGTATTTAAGAGTTTACGCAGACAAAGAAGGTGGAATTGCAATTGATGACTGCGTGCTGATCAGCAGAAGCTTAGAAGAGAAACTAGATGCAGAAGATTTTATCGAAGATGCATATATTTTAGAAGTAAGTTCTCCAGGACTTGGAAGACCACTAAAAAAAGAAAAAGATTATGTAAGAAGTGTCGGAAAGTCCATTGACATCAAGCTTTATAAAGCAATTGATAAGCAAAAGGAATTTACTGGTATTTTAAAAGAAAACATGGAAGATCAGATTGTACTAACAATCGAAGATCAGGATATTACATTTGAGAAAAAGAGCATTGCAAGTGCTCGTTTGTCGTTAGATTTTTAAGGAGGAAGAAAGAGAATGAGTGAATTAATTGCGGCATTAAATCAGTTGGAGAAGGAAAAAGGTATTGATAAAGACGTTATCATGGAAGCCATTGAAAATTCCCTGCTTGCTGCATGTAAAAGAGATTTTGGAAGTGCAGATAACGTTGTAGTTAATATGGATCGTGAAACAGGAGATATTTATGTTTATGCGATCAAAGAAGTTGTAGACGAAGTTTATGATCCTGCTCTGGAGATCAGTCTTGGAAAAGCAAAGGCAATCGATCAGAACTTAAATCTTGGAGATACTGTAAGAATTGAAATCACACCAAAAGATTTCGGACGTATTGCAGCAATGCATGCAAGAAGCGTTATTGTGCAGAAAATCAAAGAAGAAGAAAGAAGAGTTGTATATGATCATTTCTACTGCAAAGAAAAAGATATCGTAACAGGTGTTGTTCAGCGTTATGTTGGAGAGAATGTAAGTGTAAGCTTAGATGACAAAACAGATGCTCTGTTAATGAAATCTGAACAGATCAGAGGTGAAGTGTTCAAACCAACAGAGAGAATCAAACTTTATATTGTAGAAGTAAAAGAAACAAATCGTGGACCACGTATTCTTGTTTCAAGAACACATCCAGATCTTGTAAAACGTTTATTTGAGAAAGAAGTTGCGGAAATTCAGGATGGAACAGTAGAGATCAAGAACATTGTGCGTGAAGCAGGATCAAGAACAAAGATGGCTGTATGGTCCAATGATAAGAATGTAGATCCAGTTGGAGCATGTGTCGGATTAAATGGTGCCAGAGTGAATGCAATCGTCAATGACTTAAAAGGCGAGAAAATCGATATCATCAACTGGAATGAAGATCCTTGTGTATTCATTGAGAATGCATTAAGCCCATCAAAAGTTGTTTCTGTGGCAGTTGATGTAGAAGAAAAGAGTGCAGAAGTTGTAGTTCCAGATTACCAGTTATCATTAGCAATCGGTAAAGAAGGACAGAATGCGAGACTAGCTGCAAGATTAACAGGCTATAAGATTGACATTAAGAGTGAATCACAGGCAGCTGAAGAAGCAGCAAAAGTCAGTGAAGAACCAGAGGCAGATGAATTTGAGATTGAAGAAGATCTTTTTAACGAAGAGATCAATGATGATTTCGTAGAAGATGCAGAGAATACAGAAGAAGCTGTTGAAGATTTTGATGCAGAGGATATTGAAGAATAGGAAATATCAGCAGGTGATAAAATGAATCGAAAAATTCCAACAAGAAAATGTATCGGGTGCGGTGAATTAAAAGAAAAGAATCAATTAGTCCGGATCGTAAGATCAAAAGAAGGCGAGATCAGTCTTGATATGACTGGAAAGAAAAATGGGAGAGGGGCATATATATGCCCTGATCCACAGTGTCTAAAACAAGCATTTAAGAAAAAAGGACTAGATCGTTCTTTTAAGATAGGAGTACCGGAATCGGTCTATGAGACATTAAAAAAGGAGATGGAAGAACTTTATGAATAAAGGATTATCTCTTCTAGGTCTTGCATTCAGATCCGGTAATCTGGTCAGTGGAGAATTTGCCGCAAGAGAAGCTGTCAGGAAAAAGACAGCAGCTCTTATCATTGTAGCCAATGATGCTTCCGATAATACAAAAAAGATGTTTGAGAATCAATGTAAACATTATCAAGTACCTTTTTATTGCTGGGGATTAAAAGAAGAGCTTGGGCATGCGATCGGGAAGGAGTTTCGAGCGTCGATCGCAGTGACTGATCAAGGTTTTGCAGAAGCTCTTTTAAAACAGCTTGATAAATAAGAATCGCAGGAGGTATATTTATGGCAAAATTCAGAGTTTATGAAATTGCAAAGAAATATAATAAAGACAATAAAGAAATTTTAGAAATCTTGAAAGCCAATCATGTAGAAGTGAAAAACCACATGAGTACCATAGGAGATGAGCAGATCAAAATGATCGAGAATGCGTTGAAACCAAAGAAAGAAGCAAAACAGGATCATAATTCAAAGAAACAGGAAAATTCAAAAAGAAAAGATAATAAAAAAGCACAGAATATGGAAAAGAAAAATAATAAAAAAACTCAGGAAGTAAAGAACAATAAAAATAATTCAAGAAATAAAAATAATGATGGGGATAAAAAGATCTTAAGAAAAGATAATCCTCAGAACTCTCAGAAGTTTGGAAAAAATAATAAAAAGAATAAGAAATTTAACAATAAAAACCAGAACCAGAATCAGGAGCATAAGAAAAAGAAAAAAACATCAGGACCTGGTGCCTTTATTAAACCAGAACCAGTAAAGAAACCGGAAGTAGATCCAAATGCGCCAGTAAAGATTTCTCCAGTATTAACACTGAAAGAACTTGCAGATGCATTATCTATTCCTGCAAATGATATCATTAAGAAATTACTGATCAGCGGAGCTGGAATGTTAAATGTAAACTCTGAACTTGACTTTGAAAAAGCAGAAGAGATCGCAATGGAATTTGATCGTCTGGTAGAGATGGAAGAACAGGTAGATGTGATCGAAGAACTGTTAAAAGAAGAGGAAGAAGACGAAACAGATATGATCGTAAGACCACCAGTTGTCTGTGTTATGGGTCATGTTGACCATGGTAAAACTTCTTTACTTGATAAGATCCGTTCTTCTCATGTTACAACAGGAGAAGCAGGTGGTATCACACAGCATATTGGAGCTTATGTTGTTGAAACATCCAATGGAAAGATCACATTCTTAGATACACCAGGACATGAGGCATTCACATCTATGCGTATGAGAGGTGCCCAGTCTACAGATATCGCAATCTTAGTCGTAGCTGCAGATGACGGTGTTATGCCACAGACGATCGAAGCGATCAACCATGCGAAAGCAGCAGGAATCGAGATCATTGTTGCGATCAATAAGATTGATAAAGAAAGCGCCAACATTGAGAGAGTAAAACAGGAACTGATCGAATATGAATTGGTACCAGAAGACTGGGGTGGAAGCACGATCTTTTGTCCAGTATCTGCACATACAGGAGAAGGAATCGATGAATTATTAGATATGGTTTCTTTAACAGCAGAAGTTTTGGAATTAAAAGCAAATCCAAATCGTAAAGCAAGAGGTATTGTCTTAGAAGCACAACTTGATAAAGGTCGTGGACCAGTTGCAACTGTATTAGTACAGAAAGGTACATTACATGTTGGTGATGCAGTAGCGATCGGAAGTGCTCATGGTAAAGTTCGTGCAATGATAAATGACAAAGGAAAACGTATTAAAACAGCAGGACCATCTACACCAGTTGAGATCTTAGGTTTAAGTGAAGTTCCAAATGCTGGAGAAGTTATGATGGTTATGGATAGCGAAAAAGAAGCAAGATCCGTAGCAGAGAAATTTATTGCTTATGGACGTGAAAAAATGTTATCTGAGACAAAACAGCAGTTATCATTAGATGATCTATTTAACCAGATCCAGGCAGGAAGCGTCAAAGAATTGAATATCATTGTAAAAGCCGATGTACAGGGATCTGTAGAAGCGGTTAAACAGAGTCTTGTAAAACTTTCTAATGATGAAGTTGCAGTCAAAGTCATTCATGGTGGTGTAGGTGCTATCACAGAATCTGATGTAAACTTAGCAGCAGCTTCTAATGCGATCATTATCGGATTTAATGTTCGTCCAGAACCAGCGGCTAAAGATGCAGCAAGTGCAGAGAAAGTAGACCTTCGTCTGTATCGTGTCATCTACAATGCGATTGAAGATATTGAAGCAGCTATGAAGGGTATGCTAGATCCTGAATTTGTAGAGAAAGTTACAGGGCATGCAGAAGTACGTCAGATTTTCAAAGCCTCTGGAGTTGGAACGATCGCAGGATCTTATGTATTAGATGGAACAATTCAGCGTGACAGCTCAGCACGTATTATTCGTGATGGTATTGTTGTTCATGAAGGAAAACTTGCATCTATCCAACGTGGAAAAGATGCGGTCAAAGAAGTTCGCAGCGGATTTGAATGTGGTCTTGTTATGGAAAGCTATAATGACATCAAAGAAGGGGATCAGATCGAATCCTTTATTATGGAAGAGGTCCCAAGATAATTTCCTGAAGGGAGTAGCAATATGAGAAAAAACAGCATTAAAAATACAAGGATCAATGGTGAAGTTCAGAGAGAATTAAGCCGTATCATCAGCAGAGAGATCAAAGATCCAAGAATTGCACCAATGACATCTGTTGTTGATGCCGTTGTGACATCGGATCTGAAACAGTGCAAAGCATATATCAGTGTTCTTGGAAATGATGAAGAAAAAGAAGAAACGATGAAAGGCTTAAACAGTGCGGTAGGTTATATCCGCCGAGAACTTGCACACTCTATTAATTTAAGAAATACACCAGAGATTACATTTATTTTAGATGATTCCATTGAATATGGAGTAAATATGTCAAAGAAGATAGATGAATTAAATCATGGGAGTGAGAATGAAACACTTTAATGAACAGATTTCAAAGGCTAAAACAATTGCCATTACAGGACACATCCATCCGGATGGAGACTGTATTGGCAGTTGCCTTGCCTTAAAACAGTATATTTTAGATAATTATTCTGGGAAAAAAGTTGATGTTTATTTAGAATCGATCAGCACAGAGTTTCGTTTTTTAAGTCATGCGCAGGAGATCATCACAGAGTCGAAAGATGATGAAAGCTATGATCTGTTTTTTGTTTTAGATTGTGGCTCTGAAGATCGTTATGAACCATTTGCAGCAATGGTCAGATGTGCAAAAACATTGATCGGAATCGATCATCATATCAGTAATGATGGATTTGGGGACTTTTATAAGATCGATCCACAGGCGAGTGCAACTTGTGAAGTTTTGTGCCAGATTTTTGAAGAGGATAAGATTTCAAAAGAATGTGCCCAGTGCCTATACACAGGAATCGTGCATGATACCGGAGTGTTTAAGCATTCAAATACAACACGTAAAACGATGGAATATGCGGGAATGTTACTGGAGAAGGGTGTTTCAACTACAAAGATCATTGATGAGACATTTTATCAGAAGACATTTGTACAAAATCAGTTGTTAGGGAAAGCATTATTAAAAAGTCAACTTTATGCAGATGGACAGATTATTATTTCGAATCTTTCAGAACAAGATTTTGAAGAGCTTCATGCATCAACATCCGACAGTGATGGGATCATTGATCAGCTGCGAATTACAAAAGGTGTGGAAGCAGCAATTTTTCTATATCCGATCGAAAATGGCTATAAAGTAAGTATGCGTTCGAATGAGAAAGTTAAGGTTTCAGAGATTGCTAAAACACATGGAGGTGGAGGACATATCCGTGCAGCAGGATGTTCCATGAAAGGAACATTGAAAGACATTCAAAGTACGATCATAAGCGAGATCACAGAACAATTATAAGGTAGAGGTTTTTATGTACAACGGATTATTGAATATATATAAAGAAAAAGATTTTACATCGCATGATGTTGTCGCAAAACTTCGAGGGATCTTACGTCAGAAAAAGATTGGTCATACAGGAACTTTGGATCCAAATGCAGAAGGAGTATTGCCGGTCTGTCTTGGAAAAGGAACAAAGTTATGCGATATGTTAACAGGAACGAAGAAACAGTATAAGGTAAGCTTTGTGTTTGAAAAAGAGACAGATACAGAAGATATATGGGGAACTGTTACGAAAACACATGAACCGTTAAAACAAGATGCACCGATCAAAGATACGATCTTGTCTTTCGTTGGAGAATATGATCAGGTACCACCTATGTATTCTGCAAAGAAAATTAATGGAAAGAAGCTGTATGAACTTGCCAGAGAAGGAAAAATTATCGAGCGCAAACCAGAACGGATCAGGATCTATGATATTTCAGATATTGAAATCTCTTATCCAGAAGTTACAATGACAGTTACATGCAGCAAAGGTACATATATCCGAAGTCTTTGCAGGGATATTGGACATAAGCTTCAAAATGGAGCGTGTATGACAAAGTTAGTCCGTACAAGATCCAGTGGTTTTCAATTAGAATATGCTCATACATTATCAGAGATTGAGGAAGCAGTGAAAACTGGAAAAATCGAAGAATGGATAATTCCAATTGAAAAGGTTTTTCTAAAATATCAAAAAGGTACCGTAAAGAAAGACTATGATAAGGTTTTATTTAACGGAAATCCTTTAAAGAAAGAGATGTTTTATGAAATAAATCTCGATACAACAAAGAAACTTCGGGTATATGATGAAAGTGAACAGTTTATCGGAATATATTACTGGAAAAAAAATATGTTTTTCCCAGATAAGATTTTTTATGACAACAACCAATGAGAGGAAGCCATGGAATACATTCATAATACAGAACAATTTCAATTTCATAATACAGTGGTAGCTCTTGGCAAATTTGACGGAATGCATAAAGGGCATCAGTTGATCTTTGATGAACTGATTCAGTATAAGCAACTGGGATATCAGGCGGCTGTATTTTCTTTTGACCGTCCACCACTTAATATGTTAAAACACAAACATATGAGAGTGATCTACACGACCAACGAAAAGATAAAACTTCTTGCAAGAAGAGGAATTGATATTTATATCGAACATCCATTTACAGATGAATTCTCGCATTTATCACCAGAAGATTTTGTGATCAAAGTACTTCTTGAAAAAACAGGAATGAAAGTTTTAGTTGTTGGTGATGATTGTGGGTTTGGTTATAAACGTCAAGGAAACGTAGAATTACTTGAACGGATGTCAAAGGAATATGATTTTAAATTGATCGTTATTCCCAAACTTGAATTAGAAGGAGAAATTGTATCAAGCACAAGAATCCGTCATTTGCTATCTGAGGGTAAAGTGGAGGAAGCTAATCGTCTGATGGAAGATCCGTTTATGATCTGTGGATCTGTAGTTCATGGAAATCATATGGGAGCAGAAGTACTTCAAATGCCAACAGCGAATCAGATTCCATTGGAGGATAAGTTATTGCCTCCAAATGGAGTATATGTTTCAAGAATCCATTATAAAGATGAAACGTATTACGGAATTAGTAATGTTGGAGTAAAGCCAACGATCGAAGGAAAGAAACATATGGGAGTTGAAACATATATTTTAGATTTCCATAAGAATATCTATCATAAAGAAATAGAAGTGGAATTATTGTGTTTTAAAAGACCAGAAATGAAATTTGATTCTCTAGAATCTTTAAGCCAGCAGATGCATGAGGATGCAGAATTTGCAAGAAGATATGCAAAAGAACATTATGGATATGAAGCATAATTGAACATAAAAATGTACAATTTTTCTTTTAAAAATCACTTATTTGTAGTATAATATTCATAACAAAGAATAACTTGAATATTTTATCCTTTGGGGAAAGGAGCGATTCATATGAGTACTAACACAATTATTACAATCGAACGACAATATGGAAGCGGAGGACACTTGATCGGAGAGAAGCTTGCCGAAAGTTTAGGAATCCCTTTTTATGACAGTGAACTGATTAAAGTTGCTGCAAAGGAAAGCGGCATTTGTGAAGAGATCTTTGAAAGTTTTGATGAAAAACCAACGACTAGTTTTCTTTACTCTCTGGTAATGGATCCTTATTCATTAGGATACAATTCCAATTCTTTTGACTTGCCATTGAATCATAAGGTGTTTTTGGCAGCTTTTGATACGATTAAGGAACTGGCATCAAAGGGACCTTGTGTGTTCGTTGGAAGATGTGCAGATTATGTTCTGAAAGACAATCCGAATGTTGTCAGCGTCTTCATCCATTCACCATTTGAGTACTGTGTAGACCGCGGTCTTGAGAAACAGAGTATGACAAGGGCGCAGATGGAGAAATACATCCAGAAGACAGACAAACAGAAGGGCGATTACTACATGTATCACACAGGCCAGCAATGGTCCGATGCACGTAACTATGACCTCTGTCTGGACAGCAGCAAGCTGGGGTTTGAGGGATGTGTAGAGGCGATCAAGGCTTATATGGCGGTTCGCTTTAAAGAAGATTAAAGGATAAACAGACTGCGAAGCCTTGTGGATACTAGAAAAGCAACACTATGAACGATTCATTTATGAATTCGTTCATAGTGTTGCTTTTTTCATAGCGTGATGAGGCTTCGCAGA
>OFRY01000706.1_pt1 | contig 18601 bp, 14 predicted proteins | sample 1543171 | NCBI WGS metagenome assembly OFRY01 (sample SAMN04209240, study PRJEB22552) | human gut metagenome | biome: gut; material: feces | host: Homo sapiens | place: USA: Oklahoma | reverse complement strand
CTTTGCTTTCATTCGAGTTCTGCGTCGTCCGGGTGGGCGTCGGCTTCCAGCAGGGTCTTTTTGGTCCGCAGCAGGTTCTGCGGGCTCACCGAGAAGCTGCGCAGGCCCATTTGCAGGTACTGCACCGTGTTCACCGGGTTGCCCACGGCCAGGCCGCAGATGGTCACCGGCACGTTGCCGGCCTTTGCCGTCTCCATGACCATGGCGATGAGCTTTTTCATGGCCGGGCTGGCGGGACGGTAGTAGTGCTCGGCAATGGCCAGTTCCCGGCTCACCGCGTGGGTGTACTGGGTCAGATCGTTGGTGCCGATCGACACGAAGTCGGCCACGTCGGCCACCTTATCGGCCATAAGCGCGATCGACGGCACTTCAGCCATCGCACCCACGAACTTCAGACCGAAGCTCTTGCCAAGCTTCACGAAATAGTCAGCCTCATGCTGGTCGGCAACCATCGGGGCCATGACCCACAGGTTCGCGTCGGTGGCGGCATCGGCTGCGGCGAGCGCCTTGAGCTGGCCTTCGAGCACGTCCATGTGGGCGCGCAGGGTGCGCAGACCGCGCAGGCCGAGAGCCGGATTCGGCTCGTCTTCCGGAGTGAGGAACGGCAGCGGCTTGTCAGCGCCGGCATCGAGCATACGAATCACGACCTTCTTGCCCGGGAACTGGCTCAACAGCTCGGTGTAAGCGCGGGTCTGCTCTTCGACGGTCGGCGGCTCGGAGTTGCCGATGAACAGGAATTCAGTACGGAACAGACCAACGCCTTCAGCGCCATATTCCAGCGCCTTAGCTGCGTCGGCCGGCTTGCCCACGTTGGCGAGCAGCGGAATGAGGTGGCCGTCCTTGGTGGAGCCCGGATTGCCGCGCAGTTCCTTGGCTGCGGCCGCGCGGGACTTGGCGGCTTCGGCTGCGGCGATCTCCTCTTCGGTCGGGTCGACGACCAGTTCGCCCTTGGCCGCATTGACGACCACGGTGGTGCCGTCGGTCAGATTCTCGGCTTCGGCTGCGGAAACAACCGCCACGATGCCGCGGGCACGGGCCAGGATGGCGGTGTGCGAGGTCGGGCCGCCCTGCGAGGTGACGATGGCGAGGGTCTTGCTCATGTCGAGCGCCGCGGTGTCGGCGGGGGAAAGATCTTCGGCAACGAGCACGAACGGGGTTTCGCTCTGCGGCAGGCCCGGTGCGGGAGCGCCCATAAGGTCGGCGATCACGCGCTGGCCGACATCATGCAGATCGGCGGCACGCTCGGCCTGATATCCACCGATGGCGCGGAACATGTCTTCCACCGCGGCGAAGCCTTCGAGCACCGCGCGTTCGGCGGTCTTGCCCTGCTGGATCAGCCCCTTGATGGATTCAGCCAGCGACGGATCGGAAGCGAACATGGCGACGGCCTGCAGAATCGGAGCAGCCTGCTTGGCACCTTCGTCACCATTGGCGGCCTCTTCAGCACGACGGTTCAGGTCGGCGTTCACCAGTGCGAGGGACTTTTCAACGCGGGCGATTTCGCTTTCGGCAGCAATGCCTTCCGCACGCGGAGCGTCCGACGGTTCCGGCAGTGGTTGCGCCATACGGATGACCGGGCCGACTGCAACACCGCGACCAATGCCAACACCTTTGATAATCATGTGAACTCCTTTGACCTGTTTCCTTGTTTTGTTGTTTGCCCGCGAAGGGAACGCGAACCGAACGTTTGTTGTTGTGATTTTCCGCGCTTGCTTTGCGCGTCGAGTTACTGCATGATTCCCACCGTCTTTGCCGGTAAATCATTTTCAGCCTGCGCACAGTATACACACTTTAAGCCGCAACACACAACCGGTAAACGTTTTCTGCGTTTCGTGAAAAGAGGTGCTATAGTAATTATTAGCGGCGCACCGAGGCATTTCGCTCGGCAAGCAGCACGACTTTCAAATAACACAACCAAAAATCAATCAACACACGACTCAAAGGAGTGTCCATCATGGCAACCCGCACCACCGTCATCAACGATCCCGTCGGTATCCACGCTCGTCCGGCCGCACAGTTCTCCCAGGCCGTCACCGCCTCCGGCTGCACCGTCACCATCGCCAAGGAAGGCGGCAACCCGGTTCCGGCAGGCTCCATCCTGTCCATCATGGGCCTGGGCATCAAGCAGGGCGATTCCGTGGTCATCGACGTGCAGGGCGCCGACGACGAAACCGTGGCAGACAACCTGCTGAACATCCTCGTCAACGCCGAGTGATCTTCTTTTCTGAAGATTTTCGAGGATTTCGCAAGATATTCAACAATCTTCAGTTATGAAATCGCAATGCGATCGCAATTCCATATGCATGATTGCGATACTTGCTTCAGCCACCTGCCGCATTCGACGGGTGGCTGTTTTATTCCTGAATACGCGATTGAGACACGGCAGCAATTCGAATAATCCAATACTTCGAATGATTTTGGGAGGAGAGCATGGCACGCACAACCGACAACGCCTCGGCTTCGGCTACTTCGGCGAACAGTTCGATCACGAACGTCGCAGCGCTGGCCAACGTCTCCATCGCCACCGTCTCCCGCGTGCTTTCCGGAAAACGCACCAAAGACGACGACATCGCACGACGTGTGAGAGCCGCCGCGGCACACCTCAACTATTCGGTCAATTATGCGGCGAGCGCATTGCGCAGCACCGTCACCAACACCATCGGACTGGTGATTCCAACCGCCACCGACCCGTTCTGCGCGCAACTGCTTGACGAAATCGAACCCGTCATCGACGTGGATTCGCAGCAACTGCTGCTCGGCATCGGCGGCGATCAGGCCACGCAGATCCAACGCATCGAATCGTTGGTGGACCGCCATGTTGACGGGCTGATCGTACTGCCCGCCTGGGGAGCCTACCTTTCCGAGGAACTTGAACATTACGCCTCCACATTGCCGATTGTGCAGGTGGGCGGCCGTCGATGCTCATCCCGCACATCCATGGTGAGCATCGACGAAAACGCCGCCATGGAAATCGTGATCAGGCATTTGGCCGAACGTGGCATCGCATCCGTGGCATACATGGCCGGCAAGGAAATCTCCTTCGAATCGGCGGAACTGTTCGCCATGTTCCACACGCAGGTGCGCGCGCACCACTTGAACACCGAAGCCGAATGGAACAAGTTCGGCGATCGTAGCGTGCAACGCGGTTTCGACTGCGCCATGCGACTGTTCTCCGAACCACTCGTGCAGCCGGAGGCAGTGGTGTGTGCCGACGATTCGATCGCATTCGGTGTGATGGTGGCGTTGCATTCGCTCGGGCTTCACGTGCCTCAAGATGTGCTGGTGGTTGGCTACAACGATTCGCCGATTGCACGCACCACCATGCCGGCGCTGACCAGCGTGCGCCCGCCGTTCAAACAAATCGTCTCCGAAGCGCTACGCCTACTCAACGACGCCCCCGGCAGCCCCGCGCACATCTCACTCGCGCCGCAACTCATCGTCCGCGAATCCACCAACTGCCAGCGCTAAATCGCAATTTTTGCAATTTTGCCGCACATTTCGCCTTGACAGCCCCACGAACTCGCCTTGCCGATCCTACTGACCTCTCACCATTCCATTTTTCGTCCGTAAACCAAAATCGTTTGACAGGAAATCGGAATCGTGTGATTAGTTCTGTACTGGACCGACGTCTTTCTGACTGCGAATGATGAACTTGATCTCACCTTGTTCCTGCGTGTGCAATGCCACACCGAACGCAATGATAGCGCCGAATTCATCGACCACTACAGAATCCATAGCCAGCAATGGCGCACCTTCCGGCACCTCGAATACTTCAGCCATATCAGCATCGGCATTCTGGATACGCACCACCACTTCGTTTTCCACCATATGCACTGCATACTGCCGCTCAAGAAACTCATACAGCGAGCCTTCCGAGAAGTCGTGTTCCAGCACTTTGGAGAAACGCGATGCGGAAAGAAACGTTACCACATGCTGTTTGAGCGTATTACCCACATAACGCAGTCGTTCAAGCCTGACCAACGGCTCATTCTTGTCGACTCCCAAATTCTTGGCAGCCTCGGAATCAACCACCGTAGTATTGCTCAGCACCTTGGTGCGCACCACATTGCCCAAATCCTCCTGTTGACGGAAGAAACCGCGAATATGGTCGCTGATCACCTCACGCTCAGTATTGGCGTCGGCTCCCGTACGGAACGTACCCTTACCCTGCTCACGCACGATGAGATCATCTTGAATCAAATCGTCAATCGCATGACGCAAGGTGATGCGGCTGACGTTGTACTGCTTGCACAGTTCCGGTTCCGCAGACAGCTTCTCCCCCGGATCCATCGAGATAATGCGCTGCCGCAGGTTCTCACGAACCGTAATATATTTCGGCACGCCCGCTGCCATGAATCATCAACCCCTTACGTATTGTGCTTGTTCTGAATATACTCGCCCGTGGATAGCAGATGATCGGAAAGTCAGCAATTCGCGCCAACTTCCCGATATCATCCGCGTATCATTTACAGGCTATTCGTATGTCAGGCTTCGACCTGCGCAGCCTGCTTCGCCTTGTCGCGACGGGTCAGCAGGAAGGATGCCAGGTAGAACACCGCCACTGCAATGAGCACGCCGGCAACCAGAGCAGTCTGACCACCCAACTGATTGGTGCAGCCAAGCAAAATGCCAGCCACACCGAAGTCGGCATCGGAATAGGTGGAGTTCACCAAGCCCATATCGCCGAGCACCGGCAGCAGGAACAGCGGCAGGAAGGTGATGGCCAAGCCGTTCACGAAGGAGCCGATGATGGCACCGCGGCGACCGCCCTGTCCGTTACCAATCACGCCGGTGGCGCCGCCGGTCATGAAGTGGGCCACAATACCCGGAATAATGATGGTGGTTCCAGCCAGGATCATGATGCCCATGCCGACCAGGCCGCCGACAAAGCTGGAGATGAAGCCAATAAGCACTGCGTTCGGAGCGAACGTGAAGGTCATCGGCACATCAAGAGCCGGGACTGCGTTCTTCACGAGCTTCTCGGAAATGCCCTTGAATGCCGGCACGATCTCGCCAAGCACCACACGTACACCGGCGAGAATGATGAACACGCCAGCGGAGAAGGTGGCTGCCTGCAGCACGGAGAAGACAAGGAAGTTCTGGCCGTCACTCAGGTTTTCTTCGATGTAACCGGCACCGGCGAACAAAGCCACGATCACGTAGATAACAGCCATGGAGAGCGCGATAAGAACAGTGGTGTCACGCAGGAAGCCGAGACCTGCCGGGAACTTGATGTCTTCGGTGGATTTGGACGGGTTCTTCTTGGAACGAGTCAGACGTGCCACAAAACCGCCCAGTGCGATACCAGCGCCGCCAGTGTGTCCCAAAGCTACGCCATCAGTGCCGGTAGCGTCCTTCATGAATGGCTGCACGAGAGCCGGCGAAATGGTAACGATCAAGCCCTGTGCGATGGATCCCCACAGCAGCACACCCCAAGTCGGGAAGCCGGCAACCTCGAAAATCACAGCAACCATGGTCGCCATATAGAACGCCACATGGCCGGACAGATAAATGTACTTGAAGCGCGAAGTCATCGACAGCAGCACATTGACGATCATGCCGAAGAAGAAGATCAGCGCGGCTTCAGAACCGTACTTGACGAGCACGGTACCAACGATGGCCTCATTGTTCGGCACCACGCCCTGCACGTGAAAAGCGTGCTGGAACATATCGCCGAATGGGACCAATGCGCCGGACACAACACTAGCGCCGGCAGCCAGAACCAGGAAGCCGACAAGAGTACGAATCGTACCCTTCATAATGTCGGTGCCCTTCTTGTGCTGCACAGCCAGGCCGATCAACGAAATCAGCGCGACGATCACCGACGGCTGACGGAAGATATCGAGCAGAAGCGAAAGAATTCCGTTCACGACTCTCTCCTTATTATTTTCTCTATATTTCTCTTATTTTTCGTAATGAATTTTAGGTAAGCTTCGCCCACAGCGGCACTTATACGACCAAAAATCGCGGTGATTACTATGATTTTGAAAAGGTCAAATTATTATGTGCTGTCGCTCCAAAAACTTATGGAATAAGCGAAGTGAAATCCGAAATATTTGTTTTACTTGTTCGGAACTGCAACACCGTGACGTTCGAGCGCGTCAGCAACCTTCGTCTTGATTTCGTCCATATCGATAAGGCTGTTGAGCACAACCACATCACCCTTGCCTTCAGCGGCTTCGGCGATATCACGCCCCACGAAGAGCACATCGCAAGTGTTTTCGGTCACGGATGCGATATCGGTGTGGTCGGTTTCCACGCCTTCAACGCCGAGCTCGCCGAGAGCCTTTTCGATGTTGAGCTGAGTCATGAAGCTGGAGCCGAGGCCAGTGCTGCATGCAGTATAGATCTTCATTGGTGTTCACCTTTCTTTGTGGCGAATAATCGCGTTGGTTGTTGTGTTGTTTGTTGGTATTCAAGGAGTTTGTATATGCGATTGATGATCGTCGATCGGATATTGTCGATCAGTCAAGCACTGCACGCAGCTGTTCGACGGTGGTCGCATGTTCGAGCGCGGTACGCTGCTGTTCATCGGTGAGCAGTCCTGCCAGCGCCTGCATCATTTCGATGTGCGCATTGGAATCGACTGCGCCAAGGCAGAACATGGTGGTGATGGGGTGCTTCTCATCATCGGCCAGTAGGAATGGCTTGCCGACATGCAGCACCGACAACGAGGTGGAAACCACGCCGGCTTCCGGGCGGGCATGCGCTAAAGCGATGCCCCAACCAAGGTCGATATAGGTGCCGCCAGGAGCTGCAATGGACTCTTTGATGGCATCCACATAGCTCGGCTTGATGGTACCGTGTTCCACCAGCGGTGCAGTGACGGTATCGACCGCCTCACGCCATCCCGAAACCTCATCGGCGTACATCACCGCGTCCGATGCGAAAAACTGTCCTAGCACTCTGCCTCCTTGCTTGCGCTGATTTGCGATGCATAGCGTTACGTTGTTTGGAAAGCCGCCGTGGCCATCTGCCCAACTGATAAATACATCATAACGTCATATCGTTATAACGTCATATCGGCGTGTTGCACAATCCAAACTCAGCAACACAAGCAAAATCGGTGAAAAACAGCCAATCAGGCAAACAAGCGAAACCTCAGCTGGCGATGAGAGAGCAGAAGAGGGCTTCGAAGACCAGTACGGGATTGCCATTGCCGGCCAGGCGGCGACGCGCAACGGCAATATCCTCCAGCCGCCGCACCGCTCCCCCACGCGTAAGCCGCACCGACAGTTCGGTGATCGACGAACGATTCTCCAAATTAATCAGCCCCACCGAATCCTCGGCATTGTTCTGCAACACAGCCACATCACGGTAAATACTGGCAATCGAGTTCAACGCACGGTCAAGCACATCACGCGTAAGTCGCGTAGTTTGGCGCTTCAGCTCGTCTTTTTTGGCGATCGCATTGTACGCGCCACGCAGTTTCGGAGGAATACGATCCTTCGCCCCAAGCCCATTGACCCTACGAAAATCAGCTTCCGCCTCTGCCGCCTTGACCTTCACCTCCGCTTCGGCCTGCGCTTTCGCATTGTCGATAAGATTGCCGGCAAGCAGCACCGCATCCGATGCGCGACGCAATCCAAGCACACCCACAATCAGCTCGTCACGGTCAGACATCACCTGCTCATTCTCCGCATACAAGCGCGCAATGCCGATATGCCCTTCCGCAAGACGTGCGGCACGCACCGCAATTTTCGGCTCAAATCCGCCATTTTGTTCCAGAAATGCGGCCACTGCCTGCGTGGAAGGCACGGCAAGATTGACGATGCGAGTGCGCGAGCGAATCGTCGGCAACACGTCCTGCGCACTCGGCGCACACAAGAGCCAAATCGTATGCTCACTCGGCTCCTCAATCTCCTTGAGCAACACGTTGGTGGTGCGTTCCAGCATGCGATCGACATCTTCGATAATGATGATGCGCCACGGCGCAGTGCTTGGCATCTGCTCGGACGTAGTGATGATGTTTCGCACCTCGTCGATGCCGATGGTCACTTTGTTGGTGGCCAGCACGGTCACGTCGGGGTGAGTGCCGGCAAGCACCTGCTGCGCGGCTTTGGTCGGCTCGTCGCCAAGACCATGATCGGGGCTCTCCAACGCCGCCGCGAACGCGCGCGCCACATTGGAACGGCCCGATCCCGGAGGACCGCAAATTAACCAGGATTGCGCAATGGCTTTCGGATCGCCACTTGCGATGGCTTTGAGTTGTTCGACAACCTGCTGCTGGCCGACGATCGAATCCCACACGCTCACTGGGCGGCCTCCGATTGGAAAGTTTTCATTTGACTGATTTGCGCAAAATCAGACTGAATATGCGCCCATACTTCATCGATGGATTGGCCGGCATCAATCACGCGGAAGCGTTGCGATTCCGCCTTTGCCAAGTCAAGAAACGCCTGCCGTGTACGACGTTGGAAATCGTCTCCCGCGGATTCCATGCGATCTTCATCATGCTGCAGTCGTGCATGCGATTGCACAGGGTCAAGATCCAGCAGATACGTGCGATTCGGCAATAGCTCACACGTTGCCCACATACTTAAGTCGCGGATTTCACCTGCCGTCAATTCGCGGCCGCCAGCCTGGTATGCAAGAGAAGAATCAAGGTACCGATCGGTAATTACCACGGCACCGCGTTCCAGTGCAGGGCGAATCACCTCGGCAACATGCTGGGCACGGTCAGCGGCGAACAGCAGCGCCTCCGCACGCGGAGCGATATCCGCATCGGAACCTTCCACGCCGCCAAGCAGCAACTCGCGAATCGCCACGCCAAGCACAGTACCGCCTGGCTCGCGCGTGACCACGCATTCGCGCCCCTGCGCCTCAACGTACGCACGCAACCGTTCAACCTGCGTGGTTTTGCCGACGCCGTCTACACCTTCAAAGGAGATGAATATGCCTTGCATATTCATCACTCTACATTGCGGCGTTCGCAACGCTACCGCTGCTCACTGCTACGAACAGTCCACCGGACTGTTCATCACCGGGCGGGAACTACGGCAGGACGGGTGTAGCCTTCGTTGGCGGCAAGCCATTCCACATCGGCCTTCACCGTGGTCGGCGTGGAACCGATCTCCTTGGCGATACGGGTGTTGGCCCAACCCTTATCGGCCAACTCGCGCACCTTGGCACGGCGATCGGCACGAGCCTTATCGACGGAAGCCGCCTTGGAAGTCTTAGAAGCCTTGGCAGCACCAGCCTTCTTAGCCCCGCCCTTGCCGGCGGCGGTCTTACGTCCACGCCTTTTCGACGGGCCCTGCGCACGCTTCTCAGCCAGCAAACGGAACGCCTCGGCCGGTTCGATCGACTCAGGAGCATACTGCTTCGGCAACGTACGATTCGTCTCACCATCGGTGATATACGCGCCGTAGAAGCCTTCCTTGATGGTCACCTGCTTCTGCGTTTCCGGATCGACGCCCAATTCGCGCAGCGGCGGCTTCGCAGCGCCACGGCCACGCCCACGGCCATACTTCGGCTGGGCGAACAGTTCCTTCGCCTTATCCACATCAACCGTGAAAATCTCATCTTCCGAAGCAAGCGAACGCGTATCCGACTTGCCATCGGCACCGGTCTTCGTCAAATACGGACCGTAACGACCATTATTGGCTTGCACGGTAACCGTCTGCACTTCACCGGTCTGCGCATCCACCTCTTCATACGAACCGACTTCACGCGGCAAGCTCAGCAGACGCAACGCATCATCCAACGTCAACGATTCCGGACTCATCGTCTTGAACAACGACGCCATCTTCGGGCGATCGGCAGCGGCTTTCTTCGCACCCTTGCCGCGCTTCGGCTTCTCACTAGCGCCCTCGGCAGCACCACCAGCATCGCCGGCATCGGCAGAAGGCATCACCAGCGCAACATACGGCCCGAAACGACCATTACGCACTTCAACGGTGCCTCCGGAAACCGGATCGACGCCAAGAGCGCGCGGACCGCCGGAATGGTTCTCGATCAAATCATGACCGACTTCCACCGTCAGCTCATCCGGAGCGAGCGTATCCGGCAGCGAGGCACGCTTCGGATTGCCCTCATCATCCAGATGGTTCATATCCTCCAAATACGGGCCATATCGACCGACGCGCACATGCAAACCGTCGCCGATCTCGATCGTATTGATCTCGCGAGCGTCGATTTCACCCAACTGCGCGACCTGCTGCTGCAAACCGGCATGCGCCTCGTCCGCAGACTGCGCGGCACCCTCACCGGAACCGAAATAGAAGCGGGTCAGCCAATTCCTGCCGGTCTCCTGACCGCTCGCGATCTGGTCAAGACCGCTTTCCATATCGGCAGTGAACTCGTAATCCACATACCGCGGGAACTTCGTTTCCAGCAATTTGACCACGGAGAACGCGAGCCACGACGGAATCAACGCACGACCGCGCTCATACACGTACCCGCGATCGATGATCGTGGAAATAATGCTCGCATACGTGGACGGGCGGCCGATTTCCTTCTGTTCCAACGTTTTCACGAGCGACGCTTCGGTGTAACGCGCCGGAGGCTGAGTTTCGTGTCCGTCGGCACCAACCGCCACCGCGGCGAGCGCATCGCCCGGATTCATCGGCGGAAGCGACACATTGTCATCCGACTTCTTATCCGCTTTGCTGGATTTACCGGATTGCGCAGCCTGTTCAACGCTTCCAGCAGCATCGCCCTTCTTCGATTCGGCGGATGCGCGGCGGCCTTCACCGGTCGCCTTCATAAAGCCAGGGAATTCGATGACAGTGCCGGAAGCCTGGAACATGGCTTCCCCATTCGATTCGGTCGACGCGGACAGTCGCACGGTCGCCGTGGAACCGGTTGCGTCTGCCATCTGGCAGGCAAGCGTGCGCTGCCAGATCAGCGTGTACAGTTTGAGCTGGTCGGCCGGCACTTTGCTTGCGATTTCCGCAGGGTCACGGAATTTCGCGCCCGCCGGCCTGATGCATTCGTGGGCTTCCTGCGCGCCTGCCGTCTTTGTGGCATATTGTTTCGGCGCGTCCGACAGATAGTTTTCGCCGAAATGCTTGACGACCGCTTCGCGTGCGGCTGCGATCGCCTCTTGCGACAGCGTCACCGAATCGGTACGCATGTAGGTGATATAGCCGTTTTCGTACAATCCTTGCGCCGCACGCATGGTCTGACGCGAGCTCATGCCGAGACGATTGCCGGCGGTCTGCTGCAAGGTGGACGTGGTAAACGGTGGAACCGGACGGCGACGGTACGGCTTGGTTTCCATCGACGCGACAGTAAACGTTGCAAATTCCAATGCCTGCGCAATCGCGGAAGCCTGCGCCTCGTCCAACTGCACGACCTGATCCTTCGCACCGGCCGCAGTCAGCTTGCCATCGGCGCCGAAATCCTTGGAACCAGCCAAACGACGGCCACCCAACGACACCATACGAGAATCGAACGCAACATTATTGCCATCGGCATCCGGCGCCTCCAACGTTGCGGTGACATCCCAATACGGGGCACGCACGAACGCCATACGCTCGCGCTCGCGCTCCACGATCAAACGCGTGGCGACGGACTGCACACGGCCCGCGGAAAGACCCGGCCCAACCTTGCGCCACAGCACCGGAGAAAGCTCATAGCCGTACAGGCGGTCCAGAATACGGCGGGTTTCCTGTGCGTCGACCATGTCGTCGTCAACGTCGCGAGTATTGTCAAGCGACGCTTTGATGGCTTCCTTCGTGATTTCGTGGAACACCATGCGCTTAACCGGCACTTTCGGCTTGAGCGTCTGTACCAGATGCCAGGCGATGGCCTCTCCCTCGCGATCCTCATCGGTTGCGAGGTACAGGGTGTCGGCTTTTTTCAACGCGCTTTTCAGCTCGGACACGGTTTTCTTCTTGTTGCCGTCGACGATGTAGTACGGCTTGAATCCGTCTTCCACGTCAACGCCGAACTTGCCGAATTTGGTTTTGTCGGCGGCCGGCACCTGGCTCGGCTGCGCAAGATCTCGAATATGGCCGACCGAGGCCATCACCGTATATTCGGAGCCCAAATACCCACCGATTTTCTTGGCCTTGGTGGGAGACTCCACAATCACGAGCTTGCTGCCGGTAGCCATAGCCACTCCTTATTACTAGCGTTTGCAACGCAATAATACTCACTGACCGTATGCAGTTGGCAAACCGTCCGTGTGGCGCGAGCGACCGGTGCCGGAAATTTTCGGCGTGATCGTACGTTTTGCCGTCAGCGTTTCGGAGGGGCCGGAGGTGCGCCGACAAGCCCAAGTTTCGTCAATGGCGAGGCGGTCAGCTGACGCATGGTCAACACCAGCCCGAACACCAACGACGCAACGGAAGCCGTCAGAATCACCGTGGAAAGGTGCGCACCAGAATTCGTCCATTCCGCACTCATCGCAAGTCCCGGCTGAATCTGCCAAATAATGTATGCGCCATACAGGGTGCCGAGCACGCCGAACGTCAACAGCACGCTGCCGACGATCTGCACGGAAGGCGACGACGCACGCGAACCGGGCTCATCCATGCCGTTCGCAAACGTCGCGGCAAGCGTGATCATTGCCACTCCGCCGACGATCAGCAACGCCATGATCACGTCGGTCGGCCGGTGCCACTGTCCCGCAATCACCGACAATCCGACGAGTACCGCATACAGCCAGCCGATCACGGCAACGAGCGCACGGCATACGCGAGGCACGGCGCATAGTAGGATCATTCCTGCCGCGGCGGCGAGTATGACATGCCCGGAAGGCGCGGAATTATTGGGATTTGATTCCAGATTGATTAAGTACGGACGTGGCAGCAGCGGCTTCAGCAACTCTGCTGCGGCAAAGCAGATTCCGCCGAATACCGCCAGTTGAGCAATCAACAGCCATCGTTTTCTTACGATAAGTACGGCGAGGGCGATTATCGACATAATCGCGCTTGTTGCGATTACAACGGTGGAAATGGTGAAAACATGCACGACCGGTTCCAGCCATCCCGGCAGGGCCGCATCGAATTTCGACCAGACCATGTCTTCATAGCTTTGGCCTTCCATCGTGCGCACGCCCAACCACCAGACGCCCACCGCGGCGGCAAGCAGCAGCAGACCGAACACCACGCTGAGCATAATGCTCGACGCGCGCGGATGACGGGTCAGCGGATCGGCTTTGGCAAGCCCTTCGCTCACTTCACGTGGGGAAAGCACCTGTTCGATCGGATCAGACGGCGGCTGCGGCACGGGAACGGGCGCGACCGGCTGTTCCAGCATATTCGCGGACTTGTGCGGGTCTCGGATGATTGGCTTGAATTCGTCGGTCATAATCATCGAGAATACGGCATTGGCTCTACGGTATGCGCGAATGGCATGAAGATATAAGAAAACCTCCACGCACCCGGAAGAGGCCACTTACCCTTGCTGCATTCCTGCCCTGGGGGAGTTGGGTGACGTACCGCCACGCGGAGGCAAAGACCAGTGTACACCATGCCCGGACCGAACCGCGCCGCAAGCCGCACGAACCGCAGCGCAACCCGCGCCACAGGCCGCGCACGAACCACACAGACCATGCCATGATCCGTGGAGCAGCCAGCCCCACGACCAGCGACACAGGGAAATCAAACGTCAAAATGCCGCTTCCCCAAGAGCATCCCGCGTTAAGGAGGGCGGACGGGTATGCTTGATAAGGAATCGCACACGAATATTGTGTGTTTGTTTTAAGTTCGGAAGGTTGTTCTTATGACTGAAGCGGTGGAATATCCCGATCTGGTGGTCGTGGGCGCGGGCCTGTTCGGCCTGACCGTGGCCCAGCAGGCCGTGGAGAGGCTCGGCGTGCGCGTGGAGATCATCGACGTGCGCGACCACATCGGCGGCAACGCGTACAGCTACATGGACGAGGAGACCGGCGCGGAGATCCACAAGTACGGCGCCCACCTGTTCCACACGTCCAACAAGCGCGTGTGGGACTACGTGAACAGGTTCACCTCGTTCACGAACTACGTGCACCGCGTGTACGCCACGCACGACGGCGAGGTATACCCCCTGCCGATCAACCTGGGCACCATCAACCAGTTCTTCCGCGCGCACTACACGCCCGCCGAAGCCAAGGCGCTCGTGGCCGAGCAGGCCGGCGAGCTGGCGGGCAAGGATCCCCAGAACCTCAACGACAAGGGCATTTCGCTGATCGGCCGCCCCCTGTACGAGGCGTTCATCAAGAACTACACGGGCAAGCAGTGGCAGACCGATCCGAAGGACCTGCCAGCGGGCATCATCAACCGCCTGCCGGTGCGCTTCAACTACGACAACCGCTATTTCAAGGACACGTGGGAGGGCCTGCCGGCCGACGGCTACACCGCGTGGATGGAGCGCATGATCGACGATCCGCGCATCCATGTGACCCTGGAGACCGATTTCTTCGACGGGTCCCAGCCGTACAACAAGGCGGCTTTGGCCGCGGCCGGCGTGCCGGTGGTGTACACGGGCCCGGTGGACCGCTACTTCGACTACTCGCTGGGCGAGCTCAAGTGGCGCACGGTCGACTTCAAGGAGGTGCGTTACGACGAGGGCGACCATTTCGGCTGCCCGGTGATGAACTTCTCCGACGCCGACGTGCCGTACACGCGCGCGATCGAGTTCAAGAACTTCAATCCGGAGCGCGCCGCCTCGCAGAATCCCGACAGGACCGTGGTATGGGAGGAGTACAGCCGTTTCGCCGAGCGTGGCGACGAGCCGTACTATCCGATCAACACGGAGGCCGACAAGGCGCTGTACGCGAGGTACGAGGAGCTCGCGAAGGCCGAGCCGCTCACGGTGTTCGGCGGCCGTCTGGGCACGTACAAGTACTACGACATGCATCAGGTGATCGACACCGCGCTGACCGCGTACGAGGAACAGGTCGAACCACTCCTCAAGAAGTAAGATTCTACGCATAAAAATAAGGCTGCACAGAGGTTTCCTGTGCAGCCTTATTTTTTCCGATTCCTATGGGACCTGTGTAAAATCCAAGCCCTCAAGGTAATTCTTGCCCACGGTCTGGTCATATTGGACTAGTTTGTAATCTTTGAGCAGTCTCTTTGCCTTAGCGCTCAAAGCTGCGGCTTTGATGTTGTTGCCAGCATGGTCCAAGTACGTCGCCTTGCCTTGCCCGATACCGCCGTTGGTGCCAATCATACGACTCATTGCAGGAACTTCTTGTTGCAATTCCGTAAGCATTGCAAGATACGGCGATACCTTGGCGTTCATGTGTTCCGCAGCCAGCGGCATGAAATAGTTGGATGACGTGTATGCGGTAGTTACGGGATTTACCTTCGTATCATGAGAAGGCGAAACGGAATTTGACCAAATGAAATAATCCGTTTCATGTAAAACGGTTTTATTGTTCTTATCCATGTCTGCCGTGTCGTAGATACCGGGCAGATGATCTCCATAGAAAATAACGGTGATTGGCTTGTCTATTTGGTCAAGCTGATTAAGAAAATCCGCAGTTTCCTGGTCGGTCCAGTTAATGCCTTTGGTGTAAGCGTTGATATTCCAACGCTCTCCATCAGATAAATCTTCTGAAATATTGGCATCTGAAAACTCGTTATTGTCATAGTAATCGGCATAGGGCATATGGTTCTGCATGGTGATGAGTTGCAGGAACTGCGAGGACTTCGAATCTTGTTGCTTGTCGAGCAAGTCAAGAATACTCTGATACGCTTCGCTGTCACTCACATAAGGCGAACGATCGATACAACCGGTATGTTCCAGAGGAATCTTGCTATCAAGCGTGTAAAGGTATGAGAAGCCGAACTTCCTGTAATTAATGTTCCTTAAATACATGCTTTGCTGGAACGGATGCACTGCAGTGGAAGCATTCTTCCCGTACTTTTCCATCCAAATCTGGTTGAAGGAGTAGGGATTATTCTGGTTCGGCACCAATTGCTGGTATGGCACAATCAAAGAATCATTGAAATTCGCAAGATTCAAGCCGGTCAAAGCCTGATATTCAATATTCGCGGTACCACCGCCGTAACCAGGAGACAGCATAAGTCCTGAAGTAGTCGTGTTTTTGATGTTACGAATATTTGGTATCGGATCGAGACTGAAAGAAACACCCGGAACGCGAATGGGATCAGAGAAAGTTTCAGACAGAATCATGATGACGGTATTGTCCGTAAGTTCACCTGGTCGAGTCTGATTGATGGCTCGCGCTTCTTGCGCATATTTCTTAGCGAGAGACTGCATGGTTTTTTGACTGTAGTTGTCGGGTTTATCCATGGCCTTGACCTTTGACAGGCTAAGGAATGTGGTAGCCGGATTATTGGCTTGAGCATCACCTATGGCATTCCATAATTGGGGTTCATATCCATTATCTTTAGCCCATCTGTAGGTGCCTGAGCCGGGCGTGCCTAAACCTATGACATAAGCGCTCAGTAGCACGACGCTGAGTATTGCTGCGAGTATGCGGAAGACATTGCCAATGATGATTTTGATGTTGGCAATGGGATATCTCCATGAGCAATAAATGAAACGTCTGCGGCCGTCCAGAACAAAAAGAGCAAAGATGATAATTGTGAACCAAATTACGAAAGTAATTGCGCCATTAACGAACGCTTGGCTGGATTTCGGTACGAATGACATGATGCTGCCGGTGTCACCGCCTGAAATGAATGTCAAATCAGCGGGAATGATCGGTTCATTTCGCAGCTGGACTTTGATGCTGTTGGCGACTCCAAAAGCAGTAAGGGCAACGCCAAAAACAAGGGTGGCAATCCAGAATCGGTTCGTTACAAAAACTAACGCAAGATAGATTAAAGCCAGTCCCATAAAACTGACGAGACAGACGTTTTTCTGCTCAAGCCACATTTGACTGATGAATCTGGTGACTTGTCCGCCAACGCTCTGAAGGACTTTCGTCGTTTCGTCAATTTCAGTGCCCTTTTCATATTCGGGCTCGGAATACATTCCCCACTGAAGAAAAATGACTTCCGCTGAAGTGAGCAGGAAGAACACGATGGCGTAGAACGCATAGGAGAACCTCATGCGTTTCTTCCATAGGCCGTGCGCCTTCTGAAAGAATCTGATGATGAATTGAATAGCTTTGAAATTGGTGAAAGTTTGCCATGCGGTCTTTACCGCTGTGGCGGCGGTATGGATGGCGTGGCCGGTGGTTTTGGCAGCTTTTGCAACTGCATGTCCTGCGGTGGAGAGTGCTTTTGCCGTAGCGTGTACGGATTGTTTGCAGACCTCGATAGCCTGCATCAGAGGATGCTCGTTAGCTTGCGCGAGTTGAATTTCAGCAGACGGGGGGGCTGAATGGGTACTGTCGTTCGCAGCTTCGTTAATGGCTTCGTCAATGGATTTGTCGTCAGTCGTTTTTGGCAGATGGGGCGCATCGACTTTGGGAATGAAAACGCTTGCGTTATCGGAGATGGCGTGAATTGCTGATTTCTGCGTATACAGCTTTGAACCATGGTGACCTGAAAGGGCGGATGGAGCGCAAGCGTTGCTGTCTTTGTCATTCGCAAGAGGGCGATACGTTCCGCCCGTAATCGGCTGCTTAGTAAGTTTTGCGTATGAAGGCGCACAAGCGTGACGGTCGGGCGAGAAAATAGGCATCGTCGCATCCTTCAAAAAGATAGCCTCCCCTATAATTGGAGGCTCTGTACAATTAAACCGGATATATTCTAGTGTTCAGCTGTGGACGAACGGGTGCCTAGCGGATGTCTTAAAGGTAGCTGGAAGGTTAACTGTGCTACGTGGGGTATCTGCCTACAACGTAAGTGGGAAAGGGCAACAAAATGTATGCGAAATCTGAAGGGTCGTAGCGCAGGAATTGGTTGATTTGCAGACTGGGGGAGAGGCTCGATATGTGGATCTTTTTACTCAATTTGCTGCGAGCGACAGTCGACAGACGGATTTGGTGTTCAAGGTGGACGACTATATGCGCGCGCAAGTGTTGGATGCCACCAGCTGATAATGCGCCGAAAGCGTGGCTTGTATGGGGCGACGAGAAGGCGGGCGGCGGATTCGGTGCGTGGCTTGGCGCAGTTAGACCGTTGACGTGAGATGTAACGTGGTTGCCATGACAGACCATGAACGCACTATTCCGACTTCTGGACATATTGCTGCTGAACATGCCGTTCCAACTTGTGCTCGTATGAAGACCATTGCTGTTCCGGATTTTGAAGTGTTGTTTGCCGACTATAAGGGTTCCAAGCCTCAGGAAGACGAATTTGTGAAGTGCGTCGGACGGGAACGCTTATGACAGTTCGCCATGGCGATGTGACGCAGTCTGACAACTGAGATTCGGTAAGCGTCGCTTTTGAAGATGTCACGCTGCAAGCGAGTCGGCTTCACTGGAGGCAGAAGCGGGACCTGACTCATACTTGGCCTAGAGCCCGAATCTTGCCATGTAATCCAGAAGTTCTCTTCTGCCAGGACCTAAATTTTAGGGTGCTCGTTTGAGTTCAATGGGTCTCTGCTTGAAAAGCCAATGATTATGCGGTCTTTACACCAAATCAAGAGTTGCGAAAGGCGCTCTCATACACCAAATCAAGGGTAACTGAGGTGCCGTTCATACACCAAATCAAGGTTTGGAGTGCGAAAAACCTGCTGAATCTGTCATAGATATCGCATCCGCCACGGGGGAAGCCGTGCAACCATTGAACTTTTCGGCTTGCGC
>OFRY01000693.1_pt1 | contig 18867 bp, 13 predicted proteins | sample 1543171 | NCBI WGS metagenome assembly OFRY01 (sample SAMN04209240, study PRJEB22552) | human gut metagenome | biome: gut; material: feces | host: Homo sapiens | place: USA: Oklahoma | reverse complement strand
GCCTTCTCGATAATAATGGAATAAGAACCACTAGGTTCATAAATCTGGACCCGACCAACGACATTGATCTTCATCCCTTCTTCGAGTTCAAAACCAAGTTTTTTGAAAACTCCAGCCCAAATCGTCGCCTGAATAACAGCCCCTTCATCCTTTATCGAAAAATATTGGTGACTCGGACGTCGACGAAAATTGGAAACCTGCCCCGTCAAATATACCCTCTCTAGATAAGGATCACGGTCAAATTTCATTTTCAAATATTTGGTTAAGGATGTGACCGATAAATAGTCTGACACGACAACTCTCCTTTATTTAAGCAATCCTTGAAAACCTGAAGACATTAAAAAAGTTCTGTAGAACTATCATCCCCAAATCCTCTCAATCAGCTTTTTAATTGTATACACGATTACTTAAAATTATACCAAAAAAGACTGTCAAAAGACAGTCTCAACCACCATTGTCAGGTGTTTTATATAGTTTCATTAATCGGTTGTATATGTTTTTGAAACGACGTCCCAAGAATCGCTTGAACCGTCAATACCACCATAGGCTTCGAGTTGCCCCTTCTTATCTACACGGAAAAGAAGAACATCATTACCATAGGCATCATAAAGTTGAGCATAAACTAGGTTATCATCATCATCGGTCCAAGAATAGACTTTCCAACCTAGATTTTTATAATTTTCTCCTGTTGACCCTTGTTCTTTAGCATAAGTAGAAACTACCCAGTCTTCTAACTGTTGGTCAGACAAGGATGAGGTATCAACTTGAGAGGATTGATTATCAGATGATGCTGCTTGTTCCTTACTTTTAGCTAACTGACCATTTTTCCATGGATTTGTTACACTCTCTTTTTGGTTATTACTATACCACATCAAGGTAACCACAGGAATAACCACTGCAAGTACTGCAACAACTCCAATTACCCATCTAATAATATTAGGATCTTTGAGTTTATCAAAACTCGAAACTTTTCTTCCCTTTGTAGTTTCATTTTTACGACGTCTAAATTCGCTCACAGCTTTTTCCTCTTTTTCTTGAAAGTAGTCCCTTTTTTTCTTTTCCTCTTGTTCCAAGAGTTTTTGCACTTCCCTACGACCCTGCGGATCACTCGTTTGAGCCAATGAAATCTGCAACTGAAAAATACGATTATCCAAAGCTTGCTCATATTCTTTGGCTGCTTCTCTATCACCATTATCAGCTAAGGCTCTCAGATACTCTTCATTACTGAATTCAGCCATTCACTATATCGCTCCTGCTTCTAAATCGTTTCTTCTATTTTCTTAAAGCCTGAGACTTTTGTCAAGTTACTAGTTTGTAACAAATTCTTACAGCTGTAAAAAGCCGAAGAAAGTCACATTCTCCAGCTTATTTCTTGGTTGTTTCTTTATAATACTTACAATAACTTTGAAGAGGACATGTCTGGCACTTAGGATTCTTAGCTAAGCAATGATAGCGTCCAAAGAAAATCATACGGTGATGGCTGATAATCCAATCCCTCTTTGGGATTTTCTTCATCAGTTCCGCTTCGATTTCCTCTACACTAGCATCCTCTGGCACGATATTTAGCCTTTTAGAAACACGTGAGACATGGGTATCTACAGCAATAGAAGGGATGCCATAGACTTCAGCCAATACTACGTTAGCTGTTTTTCGTCCCACACCAGGTAGACTTTCCAATTCCTTATGCGTTTTCGGAACCTGTCCATCAAAATTCATTAAAACAGCTCTAGCAGTCTTGATGATGTTCTTTGCTTTATTTTTGTAAAGACCAATCGTTCTCAAACACATCTCAACGTCATCGAGATTAGCAGAAGCCAAATCCTCAATTCCTGGATAACGCGCCCACAAGCCTGGTGTGATCTTGTTAACAGCCTTATCAGTTGTCTGGGCTGATAAAATAACAGCAACTAATAGTTGGAAAGGAGTTTCCCACTCCAACTCCCCATGAGCGTTTGGAAACATCTCTCCCATGAGAGCTAGAGCCTCATTAACACGTTTTCTTCCTAACATTATTGGCCACCCCATAATTGACGGGCTGCATCCATTCCTGTTTTGAAGTCATCCGAAACTTGGTGATGTTGCTTCTTACCTTGATGCTCCAAACGACGCTCTTCAACTTGAATTTTCGTCGTAATACCACTCAATTTCCAGTTACGCAGAACCCCTTTGATGTAATTCCAATTTGTCTTGCGGTTAAATACTGCTTCTTTCAAAGCCTCACGGATAAGTTCGGGATCAGTATGTTCTTCTTGGATTTCCTTGTTTAAATCTTCAATAACCATAGGATTCAAGATTCCCAAAGCTTGTTCTAACTCATCTGTTAATTGCTTGATGAGCTGTGTATTTGTTGGCTGACCAACTACAGGCCCGGTCGTTGTCTTTTCATTGCTCACTAACTTGTCCAAAACTGCCAAGGCAGGTGAAGCATCTACAACCATCTCAATTTCATTATTAACCTTAATAGTCGTGAAATCAAGGAGCCCAGCCTCAGTCAATGTTGTAATACTTTTATTAACCTCAGTTGGTGTCTTTCCAGTTGCTTGCGCTATCTGGCTTGAAGCCACTTCTCCAATCTGAGTTGTCGTTTGTAGATAGAGAAACTGCCAAACTAGAAAGTCATCCGCAGATGGAAAAATATCCTTAAAGTGGAAAAATAAAGCATTAGGAAGGACCAGATTGCCTGATCGATACTGTTCAAAAAAACTCATATTTACCTTTCAGAATAGCTAGACACCCCAAAAAGTCTTTATGCGCTCACATAAGTCTTTTGAGATTGTCTACTACAAATAACCGTAGAATGAAAAATCGTCTTCCAACTCTTCTAAACGATAAGGTGTTTCTTGATATACCGCATAGTTAATCCAATTGCTAAAGAAGGCAGATGCCGCAAGATTCCAACGAAGTTTAGGCTCCTGACTTGGATCATCCTCTGGGAAATAGTTTGCCGGTACGTCTGGATTAATCCCTGCATCCAAATCTCTTCGGTATTCTCTGGCCAGAGTATCACGGTCGTATTCAAAATGACCGAAACTATATACTTCACGAAGGTTCTTACTTGCTAAGATGGATAAACCGACCTCTGGTCCTGACACAACAATATCTAAATCCGTCTTGTCTTTAATATCCTCGAGCGTAACCTCAGTATAGCGTGAGTGTGGTGACACAAAGCTATCATCAAAGCCATTCATAAGGAAGTTTTCAGGCATGTCAACCGTTTGTTTATAGATACCAGATAATTTCTCTGACAATGGGACCTTGTCGACACCATGCTTATAATAGAGACCTGCTTGAGCTCCCCAACACAGATGAAGGGTTGAATAGACATGCTTTTTAGACCAGTCAAAAACCTGTGTCAATTCTTGCCAATAATCAACTTCTTCAAAAGGCATTTGCTCAACAGGAGCTCCTGTTACAATGAGACCATCATAATACTTATGCTTAATTTCATCAAAAGTCTTATAAAAAGTTTCCATATGTTCAGCATGGGTATTTTTTGACTTATGACTAGCCATATAAAGAAACTCGACGTTAATTTGAAGTGGCGTATTGGCCAAAAGACGTAGTAATTGAGTTTCCGTAACTTCTTTAGTAGGCATAAGGTTAAGGATTAAGACCTCCATTGGTCGAATATCCTGGCTACTAGCTCTGTTCTCATCCATGATGAAGACATTTTCCGAACGCAATACATCAAGAGCTGGTAACTTATTATCAAGTTTTATAGGCATAACAATATCTCCATCCTTATTTATTCTATCTTCATATTATAAACCGGGGAGGTATTGTTATCAAATATATATTTTCTCTAGTTAGCTATAGCTTTAAACTATATTTAGAGGCCACCTTTGTTTTAAAAGAGTTAAAAAGGCCCTAAGGCCTTTTGTTAGTTCGTAGATAGATTTATCCTGGGAAGTTCATCAATACTTTAGTATCGTAACCTTCGATAGCATCACGTCCATTAAGACCATCAAGCTCAATCAAGAAGGCACAACCAGCAACGACACCACCTAGGCGCTCAATCATTTCAATTGTAGCTTTAACGGTACCACCAGTTGCCAAGAGGTCATCAACGATAAGTACACGTTGGCCTGGCTTGATTGCATCGGCATGCATACAAAGTGTATCAACACCATACTCTTTTTCGTAATTGGCTGAAATCACTTCACGTGGCAATTTACCAGGTTTACGAACAGGAGCAAAACCAATACCAAGTTCAAAAGCAACTGGACAACCAACGATGAAACCACGCGCTTCAGGACCAACAATCATGTCAATCTTCTTATCAGTCGCATACTGAACGATTTCACGGATAGCATAGCTATAAGCATTTCCATCAGCCATCAAAGGACTAATATCACGGAAAGTAACTCCTTCTTTCGGGTAGTTTTCAATAGATGCAATATAATCTTCTAATTTCATTTGTTCTTCCTATAGGCTTTTCGCCAAAAAAATATTTACATACCATTATAGCATGAATTCGGAGATATTAAACTATTTAGACTATAATAATTCGGGAAAATATTCTTCAAAGTATGCATTATCCAATTTAACTAATATAAACAATTCTTCTTCACCATCTATATTCCTCTGGACCTCGATTTTCTTAAATGTGGGTTTCTCCTCATCATCTTTTTTCCCTTGGTCCTCATTTTTTTCAACTGTAGGTACCAGTTTCATTTTATACGAATATTTATTATCAAGTATATCTCTTAATGTGAACTCAACAATCTCTTCACCTTTAAGTTCACCATCAAAACGAATAAGTAAAATATTGGAGGTCCCCTTATCAATCATAAACTTTTCATCTGGTTTTAATTTATGATTACAATTGTTATTTGTACATTTGACTTCTTCAAGTAATGCATGTCCCAAACCAATATTATTAATTTTAATCAAGATAGAATTCGTATCATTATCAGAAGTATTTTGTTCTTTTAAATCAATAAAATTTGTATACTTCAATTTTCCATCAGATGAAGTCATATATAAAATTCTTTGACTTGGAATTGTCTCTTCACCTAACGATTCCATTCTATCAAAGTCAGTCGTTATATTAAGAATAGGCCTTACCGAGTTTATTTGTTCTTTTTTGTATTGCTCATTTTGCTCTCTAAGCGTGATTTCAATACCCCGTAAAGTTATAAGACTAGCAATAATAGAACCATAATAAGCCAACCAATCGTATCCTAGATTTATACTTAAACCAAAATGGACATTGAAAAATCTTTCAAGAATTACATATATAACAGGTAATAAGGATAAAGCTACAAAAAAGAACTTAAAAGATTTTATTAATTTTTTCAATAATATCGGTATCTTTGCTAACAATTGATAGAAATTTATTTCTCTTTGATCATTTTCATTTTGATTATTTGTACTACCCATGCCTTTCTCCTTTAAGCCAATCATAAATTTCCTGTGGTGTTCCCAGAGCCATGAGTTCTTGGAACTTAACGAGTCGTTTCAGATCTTGGAAAATCTGACTGTCCTCAATCTCACGTTTTTCAGCTTCTTTATTGACTGTCATAACACCATTATCAATAGTCACAAAGTCCAATTCATCAAAGATTTGAATCATCTTAATCAGGAGAATCTTGTCGATTTTAAGGTAATGACTAAGCTCATCCAGTTTATAACGAACATCGAATTCTGGGAATTGGTAAATGGTTTTATAGAGCCTTGCAAATTGCTCTCTTGTTCCATAACCTGTCAGATAATAGGCTTCCTTTATATTATTTTTAAAATAGATAGCCTGGAAATCTTTACCTTCAAACCACTCTTTTAATTCTGTCGCTGATTCAGGTAGGGTGTTGAGGACAACGGCAGGTTCTGTGTCTGCTGCTTCTTCTACCGTTGGTACGCCTTCAGGTAGTGCCATATTTTTTGAACGGAAATCAAATAATTGAACACCATCTACACGCGCATCTTCTAGCATGAGCTGTAGCGTTGTCTGACCATTCCAAACATTAACAGACAAGGTCACTGCCAATTCCAAACCTTGAGCTTGTTGAAATTCTTGAAGCAGATTACCTTTATTAAAAGCGACAACGTCAAAGCTATCCTTGCCTTGCTTAACCTTAAACTTAAGATGGGCCCCATTTTGTCCCATTGTCCTAGCTTGAGTAACGGTAATATCATGTAGCCAAAAGACTGGCTTTTTATTATCCATACCAAAAGGTGCTAGTTTTTCTAGACTCTTAATAGTATCCAAGCCAAGCTCGCTGAGTTGGAGCTCCTCGTCTAAATTAAGCGTATTTTTGGCACTTGTATCAATCTCATTATCGTAGACATAATGACACAAAATATCTGAGAGTTGACCAAGATTTTCCTCCGGAAGGGTCATCCCAGCGGCTCCAGCGTGTCCTCCAAATGCAGTAAAGATATCTCGGTGATCATCAAGGGCATGGAAGATATTGATTGATTCCAAACTACGGGCTGAACCCTTAGCCAGACCATCTTCAATATTCAAAACCACTACTGTCTGGCTGATTTGTTCCATGATGCGCCCAGCCACAATACCTAGAACGCCAGGATGCCAACCTTCCTTAGCCAAAACCTGAACTGGTTTGTCCAAGTCTACCATGGTCATAGCTTCATCAAAGATTTTTTGAACAACTTCCTTACGTTCTTCATTTTTAGCATTGATTTCCAAAGCAATGGCCTGAGCTTCCTCATCGTCAAATCCGGTCAGTAGTTCAATGGCTGGATTTGGATCATCTAAGCGTCCCAAGGCATTGAGTTGAGGAGCTAGTTTGAAACCTACCGTTTCTTCGGAAATCGTTGTTAGGTCCACATCTGAAATGCGGAGCAATTCTTGAAGCCCGATACGCTCAGTAGTCTTGAGAATTTCCAGGCCGACCTTGACCATAATACGATTTTCATCCGTTAGGCTAACCATATCAGCAATGGTACCAATGGCTACCAAATCCAACATCTCTGTAGGAATAGTTTCAAGGAGGGCAGTTGCCAATTTGAAAGCTACACCACATCCTGCCAAATACTTAAAAGGATAATCGGCATCCGGATGCTCTGGATGTACAATGGCATAGGCATCTGGAAGCTGTGCCGGCATGCTATGGTGGTCTGTAACGATAACGTCCACACCTTGCTCTTGCGCATAAGCAATAGCTTCATTTCCCGCAACCCCATTATCCACTGTAACAATAAGTGAAATGCCTTCCTGCTCAATGAAATACTTATAGACACTTTCGTTTGGCCCATAACCATCTGTAAAACGGTTAGGCAAATAGACTCGAGCTTCAGCGCCCATCATTTCAAGAGCTTCCTTGACAATCGATGCTGACGTCATCCCATCCGCATCATAATCTCCATAGACTAAGATTTGCTCATAATTTTCAATGGCCTGACGAATTCTAGCCACTGCCTTGTCCATATCATGAAGAAGATAAGGGTCATGAAGATGTGATAAATCAGCCTTAAGAAAGTCTTCAAGGGCTTCTGCTGTCGTCACGCCACGTTCATAAGCAATCTTGGCTGCTGTTTCTGCCAGTCCATGTTCTTTGGCAAGTTTAAAAAAGCCAGCATCTGGCTCTTTTGTGTTTATTTTCCAATCATACGTTGATGTAATCATGTTTTTATATTTTCTCCCTGTCATCTAGTCTACCTATTATAACATGAATAATTTTATCATAGTGGATAGAAGCCTAAGTTTCCTAAAAAGAGAATGGAAAACATCGAAAGGTGCTTCGACTCGTGGTACATTTCCAATTAATACCTACTTTTCTAGACTAAATAAAAAACTGGGTATTGCTCCTTATTTGACTCATGTTTTCTCAAATATTCTTCTCTTCTTTTTATCTAGGTCTATTCTACTATCATTTTCAAGTAATATTAGGAAAAACAAGAAAAAGATTCCCTATTTGGAAATCCTTTACATCAATATTTATAAATCATCCCTGTACAAGCTTGCTCTGAGAGTTCGACAAAGCCCAAGGATTGGTAAAAGGCTAAATTTTTCTCGCTACGATCAGTTGCAAGGAGCCGTTGATAGACATTGGGGAAAGTTGCTAAAGCCTCTTCTAAGAGTTTCTTTCCGATCCCTTGGCGTTGGTGATCTGGTCGCACCAAGAGGTCCTGTACAAAAATGACAGAGTGGCCATCTCCTACTAAGCGAATATAGGCTACTAACTCTTCCTCATCATAGACTGCCAACTGCCAGAGACTAGCTTTGACAGCTTCTTCCAACATGGTTGGATTGTTAGTATAATTGGTCCAGCCGACTGAACTGTACAGTGCGAGTAGGTCTGTCATCTCTGGAATCTCTTTTTTATAATTTAACATCTTAACTCCTTTTTAACCTATAGTGCTGGAAGAAGGCGATATCCCGATAAGGGAACTCTTGGCAGGCTGCCAGCTCCATCTTGAGCATAGACTCTCGCCAGCCTTCTTGGCCCTTGAAGCGGTTGTCCTGCAAGGCATAAAAGACACGGATTCCTTGGTAGTCTTTAATTTCAAGAACTAGATTTTCTATTACTGCATCAAGATCATAGGCCTGAGCCAAACCCATGGAGTGGGTTTCCAGATCTTGGCCTGCTAGTAAATTGAGGGCCTTCTGAGTATCATTTTCAAAGACGACGGTCTGTAGGACTCGGCCGACTTCATTATGCTTGACGATAGAGAGCAGGCCTCCTGGTTTCAAGAGGCGGATGAATGCCTTGAGAACAGCCTTGCGATTCTCTACATACTCTAAGACATTGTGGCAGAGAATGACATCAAAGCTAGCATCCTCAAAGCTTTCTAACTGATCCAGACTCCCGACTAGTTGCTGATATGGGTGATCCTGAGTCCGCAAGGCTACCATTTCTTCATTGGGTTCTACAGCTAGAACTTGATTTTCTTGAGCCAAGTGGTTGGCCACAAGGCCAAAGCCACTGCCAAAATCAAGAACTCGCTTACCCTTGATATCCTGTAATTGGTCAAAAAGAATATCATAATAGATTTGACCCCAGGGTTGCTTGAGATTCTCTAAATACGCTTGGATATTTGCGGCCATCTAGTATCCTCCTATTTGTAGTTAAACACATTCGTAGCTAGTTTGTCCGAGATGCGTGGAAATAGCGTATACCCTTTGTGCGCAACCGCTAATAGTCGTGGCAAGTTAACTTCACGTTTGTTTTTACCCAGAATACGGACAATCTTTTTAGCCACGTATTTAGGACTGAGGACAAACTTCTTAACACTCTCAAGATAAGCTCCAGAGGGATCTGCTTGGTCAAAGAAGCTTGTCTCAATTGGACCAGGATTGACTGTTGTCACATAGACTCCCTTATCAGCAAGCTCTAGACGAAGGGCATCTGAGAAGCCAATTACAGCAAACTTTGTCGCTGCATAGATACTTGAGTTGGCTGTCGCAATTTTTCCCGCCATACTGGCGATATTGATGATATGGCCATGGCCTTGCTCGACCATTTTCTCAGCCATCAGACGTGAAAAGGTCATCGTTGCAAAGGTATTGATATCAAACATATCACGTACCTCTTGGCTAGTGTAATGATCATAAGACTTGAATTCACCGAAACCAGCATTATTGATAAAGACATCAATACGTCCAAATCGTTGATAGAGATAATCGACCATTTCGTTTATGGCATTGTCATCTCTAAGGTCAATGGCAAGGCAGGTTTTATTTTCCACATGGCGATAACATTTCTCAAGTTTATCCTTGTCTCTTCCTAAGAGGATAATGCCATCACTGGGTGAGAGCTGCTTGACAATTTCTTGTGCAAGCCCTCCTGAGGCACCAGTAATAGCGATAATACGTTGTTTAGCCATTAAATCTCTACCTCTTCTAAGTCACGAACGATGTGGGTGTTTTCGAAAATTGTTTTAGCATCTGCTGCCATCTTACCGATATCACGCCCCAAGAAACGAGCTGATACGTGATTTAGAAGAAGGCGTTTAGCTGATGCATCCTTAGCAACTTGAGCTGCTTGCATGTTGGTTGAATGCCCATGGCTCTTGGCAATTTTTTCGTCACCCTTACCATATGTGGACTCGTGGACTAAGACATCTGCCCCCAATCCAAGACGAACACTGGCATTCGTCTTACGAGTATCACCTAAGATAGTAATAACCTTACCTTTCTTAGGTGCGGAAATAAAGTCCTTGGCAATGATTTTAGTTCCATCTTCAAGAACCACATCTTGCCCATTCTTAATTTGACCAAAAAGCGGACCAAATGGCACACCTGCTGCTTTAAGGGCCTCAGCATCCAAGGTTCCTTCAAGATCCTTTTGAACCACACGGTAACCAATACAAAAAATGGTATGATCCAACTTATCTGCATAAACAGCGAACTTGTCATTTTCCATAACCAAGCCAAGCTTATGCTCATCAATTTCCTTAAAATGTACATGGTAAGGGAGGCGTGTCCCAGAGGTACGAAGACTGGTCATAACATATTGTTTAATACCGACTGGACCATAAACCTCTAAATCTGTTTGTTCTTCACTCGATTGGAAAGAACGGCTAGCCAAGAAACCAGGTAGGCCAAAGATATGGTCTCCATGCATATGTGTGATAAAGATTTTTTTAACTTTACGAGGTTTGATTGTTGTTTCTAAAATCTGACGTTGGGTACCTTCTCCACAGTCAAACATCCAGACCTCATTGATTTCATCGAGTAACTTTAGAACCAGACTCGACACGTTACGGGCCTTGGAGGGCTGCCCGGCACCCGTCCCTAAAAATTGTAATTCCATGACTTCCTATACTTTCTATCTATCGTTCTTCTTATTTCTGGACAATATAAGCCAGGCATTCACGCTGAGCAAATCCGTAATAAACAGTTTGCCCTTTATATTGAGATAAAAGTTCCACTAATTCATCTTGATTGAAGCTAGCCAACTTAATGACATTCCCCTTCAACTTAGTTACACGACTAAGTAACTGTGTCTCAGGTGTTAACTCTTCCAATACTTCTTCGTCAAAATCAACCTTGGCCATCTTAATTTGAGTGCCTTCAAGATAAACCTTATACTGAGGAAAAACTTGAGCAAGCTCAAACAAAATACTGGCCGTTGGAACCTCTAAATGCTCGGCAAAGACTAAAGCCACCTCATCAGCATTTTCATAGCAAAATCCATAGGATTTTCCTGACAAATTGAGGCGAATAAATGGCTTGCGCTCATCAAAAGATGGTGCAGGGTTAAAGAGGTTCAACTCTTTTGAAAGGTCCAAGTAGTAATCCGTCGCTGCTTCAGGAGATTGTTTTTGGTAAATCTCTGCAAAATAAGCATTAATCACGCTTGGTGGCGGCGTAATGAAGGCCAATTTTTGACTGTCCGAAAGGTCTGACAAGGTATTTTTCAAATAGACCTTATCTAAACTTGTAAAACCACCATATTTTAAAGCTAAATCCATATAATCAGTCATAAAATTCTTCCAATTTCCATTTATTTTTCGGTGAAATATAACCTGTAATTTTTTCCACTTCTGTCTCAAATGTGTAGCTATCTAACAAAGCTAATTGACTCAATTGATAAAGTTTATAAGCTTGATCCTGATGGACCTTAATACTAAAAGGTTCAAAAATCTGTTGAATTTCATCAATCAAGAGTCTTCTGAGTGCCTCACGACTTCCCTTGTCACGTGCAGAGAGGCGAACATTAGGAAAGACTGTGGCTACTAGATTATCAGCTACATCCATCTTATTGTAAATTGCTAGGCGAGGGGTATCAGTCATGTCTAAGTCTTTTAGAATGTCTAAGACCACCTTCTCATGTTCTTCGTGATTAGGATCACTCGCATCAATGACATGCAAAAGAAGGTCCACATTACGACTTTCTTCAAGAGTTGACTTAAAGGCAGCAATCAATTCTGTTGGCAAGTCCTGGATAAAACCAACCGTATCTGTCAAGGTCACTTGAAACTGATCCTTTAAGTAAATTTTCTTAGTCGTTGCATCCAAGGTCGCAAAAAGTTCATTAGCCTCATATTGCTTATCATCCGTCATAAGGTTCATGATCGTTGATTTCCCAGCATTGGTATAACCAATCAAACCAATTTTAAAGGTACTTGAATCAACACGCTTTTCGCGAATGGTTTCTCGGTTCTTCTCAACAATTTTTAACTGGCGTTCAATATCAGCAATCTGGTTACGAATCGAACGACGATTAAGCTCCAATTGACTTTCACCAGGTCCACGGCTACCAATGCCCCCTGCTTGACGACTGAGCATAATCCCTTGACCAGCTAAACGGGGCAACATGTATTTAAGTTGAGCTAGGTGAACCTGAAGTTTCCCTTCATGGCTTCTGGCCCTCATGGCAAAGATATCCAAAATTAATTGCATACGATCAATAACTTTTACGCCAAATGCTGCTTCAAGATTGGTATTTTGACGAGGCGTTAAACGGTTATTGACAATGACCGTAGTAATCTCATCCGCATCCACCATGGCTTTAATTTCTTCTAATTTTCCTGAACCTACGAAAGACTTACTATCATAGCGTTCACGTTTTTGGGTATAGCTAGCTACAACCTCTGCTCCTGCAGTTTTGGCAAGACTGGCAAGTTCCTCCATTGACATGTCAAAATGCTCTATTTCTTGCAATTCAACACCTACTAAAATAGCACGTTCTTGCTGTTTGGCTGTCTCTATCATAGCAAACCCCTTTTCAAAATAGTCAACTTCTATTATACCACAGGCAGGGGCAAAGAAAAGGTCACAGACCTTAATTTTTTTCAAAGAAAAACAAGCTGGATTAACCAACTTGCTTCTTCTTAATGTTTACGTGTCGGTTTCTTTTTCGAACCCTTACGACGCTTCCCTTGATGAATGCTTGGCGTATTTTGAGAAATGGTTTGACGCATTTTCTCAGTGGCCTTATCAACCTTATCTTTAGCCTTGACCAATTCTTGAGAGGCCTTGGTAACACTCTTCGAAGGCTTGTTTTTCTTAGACTTGCTCTTAGAAACAGGTTTCACTTGACTAGTTCCAGATGTACGCATACGACGAGACATAGCCAGGAGAATTTTATTTTCCTCGTTGAGGTTAGTCTGATAAGCCATTGAAAGTACCAAACCAACACCAATCAAGTTAGAGATGAGTGATGATCCCCCTTGAGAAATAAAGGGCAAAGGAATACCTGTCAAAGGAAGAATCCCAACTGCTGCCCCAATATTTTCAAAAATATGGAAGACAATCATCATGATAAAGCCTGTCGAAATAAAGGTATAGAAACGATTGTTAGATTTAAACGTCACTCGCAGCATGCGGTAAATAAGGAAGAGATAGGTTAGAAGAACCAATCCACCACCTACCAAACCAAAATCTTCCGCAATGACTGTGAAAATCATATCACTCTCACGAACCGGTACGTTCAACTCCAGATGATTAAAGCCTTTACCATAGATTCCTCCGGTACCAATCGAAATCATCCCTTGTGTCTGTTGAAAGGCGATACCATCTGCATAAGTGAAGGGATCCAACCAAGCTGAGATACGGTTAATCTGATAGGTTTGTACCCCCATCTTGAGCATAGCTTCCTTACCCCAATCTGTGGTAAATATCATTACAAACAAGGCTAACCCTGTTGCAAAAGCTAGAACTACCGGCAAGATAATACGCCAGGATATCCCCGAAACCACTACGATACCGGCTAAAATAGCCAGAAAGACTAAGGCCGTCCCCATATCTCCTTGAAGAACTAGTAAACCTAAAACAGGGAGCGTGACTGCAACATATTGGAAGAGCAATAACCAGTCATCCTGAAGGTTGGTCACTTCCTTACCTTGCTTAGCCCAAACACCTATTCTCGATAGAAAGAGAATGTAGGATATCTTCATAAATTCAGATGGTTGGAAAAGGGTGACTGATCCAATGCTTACCCAGTTTTTCGCTCCTGTTGAGGCAACCAAAGCAGGAGAATAGAAAACAAGAGGTAGAACCATAAGCCCCAGACCGAAAATATAGAGCCAGGGGGTTACCTTCCAAAGAAACTCTGTATTAAATAACATGACAACAAAAGCAAGTACTGAACCTAGAAAAATCCATAGTACTTGCTGAGACATGACTTGCACAAGATTCTTTGGGTAATCAAAATTTGTCGCTATAAATATCGAAACCAAACCAACCAGTAGCAATATGAGAACTGGCAGGAGAATCGAGTAATCTATCCGACTTTCAATAGTATTTTTTGACTTAGCCATGTGTACTCCAAAATAAAGATTTAGCAAGAGTTATTATACCACTTTTTTACCCAGACAAATGACCTGAATGTATAAAAGTTAGACAATTTTTTACGAAAAAAGCAACCACAAAAGTGATTGACTTCTTTCATTCATTAAACTTAATTCGACACGTAGCCTTTACCTTGAGCGTTGAAGTATACCCATTGCCCTGAAGGAATTTTAACCCAACGATTAATAGACTTTTCCCCTGTATGAACATCATAGTAAGAGATTGAGCCATCAGGATTCGTAGCAGTTGCCCCCTTCACTTGCTTACCAGTTTGGTCAAAGTAAAGGTGTTGACCGTTGATCGTCTGTTCGCCAACAACAACTTCACCCTTGGCATCTGCATAATACCAGTTGTTATCTCCACTAGTGAAGAAGGTTGATACTAACTTATTACCAGTATTCCAGTGGTAGTATGAGCGACTACCGTCAGTGTTCGTTACGAAGCCACCCTTAACTTGGCGACCATTAGCATCAAAGTAGAGGTGTTGACCATTGATGACCTGAGCACCTGTGACATTACGTCCATATGAGTCTGCATAGAACCAGTTGTTGTCCCCAGTAGTATAGAAGCCTGGTGTATGTGCCTTAGTCACAACACCCTTAGCATCGACATTAAAGGTTTGACCATCAACTACTAGTGATGTATCAACAAGTTTCACACCTGTGATTGCATCGTAGTATGAAGTCGTACCATCAGGATTGTTCACGAACTCACCTTTAACTTGTTTACCTGATTCATCAAAGTAGAGTTCGTCTCCATTGATGGTTTGCGCACCACGAAGAACGTCACCTTCGTTATTTGCATAGTATGTGGCATCACCAACTTGGAAGAAGCGGTTCTTAACTTGAACACCTTTTTCATTGAAGTAAAGGTTCTGTTTACCTACCTTAGTAAATCCAGTGGCAACATAGCCCTTATCATTAGCGTAGTACCAGTTACCATCTTGTTCAAAGAAGCCTGAGTACTTACGTTCACCTGAATCGCCACAGAAGAACATCAAATGGCCGTCTTTTGTAGGAATGAAGATACCTTTAGCTTGGTAACCATTGTCATAGAAGTATTTTTCCTTACCTTCTACTTCAGTCAAACCAGTAGCCATGATGCCACCCTTGAAGAAGTATTGATAGAATTTCTCTTCCTTACCACTATCATCTTTAACGGTAACTTCTTTCCAACCAGTTTGAGTCGTCAATTTACCTGACTTACCATAAACCAATGATTGACCTTTGGCATTTTTAATAACACCATCAGTAAACATGACACCATTCGGCAAGAAGAAATAGTTTGAACCGTCGATAGCTTGTTCACCAGTTACAAGGTAACCCTTATCGTTAAAGTAGTACTGTTTGCCATTATATGTCACAAATTGACTCTTAGCTTGAGTACCAGATGTTGTATAATAAGTTACCCCTGTACCATCATAAGCAAATCCAGTTTTAGCTTTTGTATCACCAGTCAAGGCTGCTGGGAGGAAGGTACCTTTATCGTTAACGGTGAAGTACAATTTACCATCGCTGAGAACATAGTCAGAACCACGTTTTTGGATGTTTGTACCGTTAAAGTATTTAGCTTCCCACTGTTTAATCTTCACAGATGGATCAATTGTCTTACCAGACGCTTCCATAACTTCTTTGAAGATTTCTGGATAAAGTTTTTGAAGTTTGTCGAGGAAGGCACCACCGTACTGGGCTTGGAAATCATTACCTGATGACTTGGTATTTGTCACATAAAGTTTATTAACCAAGCTAGTATCATCAAGGACCTTACCATGTGTATCAGTACGCGTAGCAGTCACTACTTCTTTACCTGGAAGGGTGTACAATTGGTCTGGAACCCAGTCAGCAATGACCTGAATACCTTGTTTGTGAAGAGCCTTGAGGGCATCACGAAGGTCTTCTTTTGAACCGTATTTATTGTTTTTGCTCATGGCAAAGTCGTAACGGTCTGTGAAGGCATAACCATTTTCAATAATAGAATCAAGGAAAGTGCCATCCTTAGATGAGACATATTGAGGTGCAATCTCAAATGACGTAATACCCCATGACTTGAAGAGGTCTGCGTTAGCTGCAATCAATTTGTTAGTGTATTGACTATCCTCTTTGACAAAGTCTTGGAAGTTTGAGAAGCCTTCGTAAATCACTTGTGCTTCAAGTGCTGCAGAAGAGCTATAAACCTTATCCCCTTCTTTATAGGCTTTTGTTGATGGTTTAGCAAGAACGTTTTGATCGTCAGTCGCACCTACTGGTACCCAAACTGAAAGGTAACCACTCATATCAACAGTCTTAAAGCCTTTGATTTCATCAGCTGTGAAGACAAGATTTCCTTGTGCATCTGTGTATTTAACAATCTTAGTATCTGAATCATTCAATGATGACACAATACCTTTTTCCGTACCAAGCAAGAGTGGACGATAAGCTTGATTCTTGTGGGCTGCACCCATATTTACAGTAATAGTTTCACCATCTGCTAATTTCAAATCCGGGTTATTAGCAATAAGGGTCAACATACCTGAATTGCGACCGTATTTTCCACCTTCTGTATCTGTCTTAGACATCAAATCTTGACCATAACGGACAGAGACAAGAACTTCTTTATTGTCTTTAGCAGATGATACCCCATCACCAGCAAGGTTGTGGATATAAGATGTTTGACCACCAGCTACATACTTAGGACGCGCTTTAAGAAGAGTTGTGATTTGATCAAAGTATGGTGATTTCTTAGCCATGTATTGACCATTATCAGTATACAAATCTCCATAATAAACACGTGTTGCCGCACCCATTGTTTGAAGCATCAAAGCATAGGCAGCAGGAATATTTGAATGCGTATATTCCTTATCAACTTTCAACATATCAGCATTATAAATATCGAAAGCTTGTTTCAATTGATCTAATGTGAAAGTGAAACCATCTGTTGTAGGATCAATTTTTTTACTGATAATGTCTGCGATAACCGTTTGAACTTCTGAGTCATGTGCACGAACAAAGAGGTAGGTTGCAAAACCAAGTTGATCATATGAAGTGACTTCTGCACGGTTTGAGAGACCGAAATAACCTCCGTTAATAAGGTCCTTCATTGATGCATTACGTGCACCTGTACCTTTATTAGTTACTGGACGAGTTAATCCGTGAACAATTGACAAACGGAGACCATTATCCATAGAAAGGGCAGCTGTATTATGTTCGTCCACATAATATGGGTCGTTTTGAGACCAAGCTTCAAGAATTGAGATATTAGCAAGGGCACGTGCTTCAGACTCATTGACCTTGTAAGCAGCCTTCATGTATGAAGACACTAATTGAAGCATATCGATGCTGACATTGTCCACAGCATCAACACGGATACCATCAAAGTGAGCATCTTTGTCCTTGTCACCAAAGACGATTTGTCCCCAGTTCATAAAGTAATACAATTGGTTAAGCATTTCTGCTTGAACGACTGGATTAGAGTTGTCAATGTCATTTGAGAGCAAGAATTCATAACCACCATCGCTACCATTAACAATCTTATGATTTTTAATATAACTTGTCGCCGTTTGATTAAGCTTACGATAATCAGAGTTAGCCCATTTAGTTGAATCGCTGTTCACAAAAAGAAGCGCACCTTTTTGGAAGTGTTCCTTACCTGGCGATTCAGAATTAATGTTCCATTTATCTTGGTCTTTAACAAAAGCCTCGATTGACTGACGCAACCAGTCTGTTGACTTATTAGCAGCAATCTTAACTTCAATCTTACGTTGGAGGATTTGAGCTGCGGCATTCAAGCTAGCTTGAGAATTTTCAATCGTAAAGACATCTTTTGTTTCTTCACCGTTGCTAAGAGCCTTAGTCATGTAATTCAAGTAAGCTACTTGAGTATCCTTATCAGGCCACCAAGACATCAAAAGTGGGCGAAAATCTTTTTCAGTTGACGCTTTCCAAGTTGTACCAGCTTCAAGGATTTCTTTTGATTTTTCCGGATTGTAATCATAATGTTCTACGTTTTCGTTATTGTAAATGTTCCGCTGCAGCGGACTGTATGCCGCCATTCCCTCGCCAAGAAGCACAGAATCGATAATGGCCTGGCGGTCAATCGAATAACAGACGGCCGGAATGATATCCCTGTTTTTCGTCCAGTAATCATTCGCAAAGTTAAATAAGATTCCGCGGTAATCTGCCGTTGTCATGTCGTAGCAGGTAAAACCGTCTTTTTCTTTGAAATTCTGCGCATTTTTCGGGTCAAGCAGCGCCAGATCCAGTTCGCCGGATTCCAGCTGCATCGCCTGTGCATTATCATCTGGTACAATTTTGAAAATGACCTTGTCAATCTTTGGTGCCCCAAGGTAATAATCTTCATTTTTTACCAGAACAATCGACTGGCCTTCGTCCCAGCTCTCCAGTTTATACGGGCCGGTTCCAACCGGTGCACGGAAGAAATCCGATTCCTGCATGTTTTCACCTTCCAGCAGGTGCTTCGGCAGGATGGCCATCGTCATGTATTCCAGGAAAGCCACGTTCGGCTCGGAAAGGCGGAAGGAAACGGTGCTGTCATCTATAACTGTAATCTCTTCTACATCCTCATAATTTGGTGCATTTTCAGATCCGTTTTCCGGATCCATGATCGCTTCGATGGTGAATTTCACATCGTCCGCCGTAAATTTTTCTCCATCATGCCATTGGATGCCGTCC
>OFRY01000679.1_pt1 | contig 19108 bp, 9 predicted proteins | sample 1543171 | NCBI WGS metagenome assembly OFRY01 (sample SAMN04209240, study PRJEB22552) | human gut metagenome | biome: gut; material: feces | host: Homo sapiens | place: USA: Oklahoma | reverse complement strand
CCCCGCCTAAAAAGGTTTGTTCTTCATAACGCAATTCGCGGCACGAAAAACAAACCCTTCAGTATCTTAGGAACGTCGCTTCCAGCAACGGCCTTCTTCCTGCGTAGGAGGGAGACGATCACCCGCGTCTATGTGCACGACGCGGGCATCTGGCACCACCCCACCACGAGGGCCTACTTCCACATATTCACCGGGGCGTTTATTGTCTTCGCCCGGCTTAAAAACAGCTGCCATTGCAGCTCCTTTCATTTGTCAGGAGCCCCTCTCAACCGTTTTGACATACCATTGCGGTAGTTTTGTAGCGTCGTGCAGACACCTACGAGTTCGAGAGGCTCGTTTTCCTAGGTTCCGACCTGTTCCAGCAGATCGGAACCTTTTTGTTTCCAGGCTTCGGATGAAGCCCCGCAAAGACCATACCACACGAAACAGCTTGAGACAAGTTTCGCCAATCTAAGACACATATCGTCTATATTGATGGCTATAGTGGAGATATTATTACCCTTCGAGGCTTTACTGGAGCGTGGCGCATATGAAAAAGAAAGACGTTTTGGATCTCATCCGCTATCACACGGAGCACAACGACGCCGCTTTTCGCACCCAAGCATACAATATCGCCAAGGAATTCGCCGAATCCGGAGACACCCAACTATCCGAATACGTCCTCGCGCTTATCTCAAACGCGAACACCCTCGTTCCACAATCCGCAAGCATAGAACTCGATTCCACATTTCTCACAAAGCGAACAGTTGTGCGAACATCACTCCCCTTGCCGGAACCCATCGCAAACGACATTCAAGGCGTGCTCAATGCCATCGGGCGCAACATCGGCATACATCGTTTCCTTTTCCACGGCCCCGCAGGCACAGGAAAAACCGAATCCGTGAAACAGATTTCCTCTCTCCTGCAACGAGAACTTTACGTAGTGGACTTCGCATCCATCATCGACAGCAGACTCGGCCAGACCGCCAAAAACATCACAAAACTCTTCAACGAAATCAATCAATTCCCACAACCCGAGCAAATGGTTGTTCTATTCGACGAAATCGACGCCCTCGCATTAGACCGCATCGACTCCCGAGACGTACGTGAAATGGGTCGAGCAACATCCATGCTGCTCAGTCAAATGGACGAACTGTCAGAGCAAATCATGCTGTTCGCCACCACAAACCTGTACTCCAAATTCGACAAAGCCTTCATCCGCACGATCCTCATGAATACCCAAATTTTGGCTATTTGCCAAAAAGCCTTCCAATACAAAGTGATAATACTTGGATTGGGGAGCTACATATCTTTTTTTCATTGTTTTCTTGTTGTTATTAAAGAGGAGTGGAGTGGTTGAAATAAGCACAAATCCACTCCACCCGATTGTATGTTACTTACTCGGAGCAGTGAGATAAACCTTCTGTCCGTTGACGATGTAGAGTCCGCTTTGACGCACCCGATGAATACGACGTCCTTGCAAATCGTAAATCGTCTGTACTTCGTCTGTCACCGTTGGATGAACAATATCGGTCGGCACTTCGTCGAAGCGGAAGGAAAGCGGTGCACCTGTGATAGAAGTAGCTAAAGGTAGATAGACCTTATTGGCTGAAATCTTGAAATGTCCGCCATGGTCAGTACCTTGGTTGCCGGTAGTAATACTTCCATCGGCATTGTATTCCAACCAAGCCTTGTAAAGACCTACTTGCTCATTTTTTACCCCGAAGAGATAATATGCATGGTTGTTCTCAGCCTGAATGAATTGCGTACGAGAAACACCACGCAACTGATTATCACCAACCCCAACCGGAACATTCGCTAAATAGCTCAAGCGATAGGTTGCAGCGGGTGCTTTAACAATCACAGCCGTTGAAGCCGGAACCACACCCTCTGCAAGTAGCTGGAGTTTTACCGTACTTCCCTTAATCTCGCCCACAGTATAAGCCTGTACCCCCTCAGGGAGCTGTACGGCATAGTCAAGATAAAGACCAGCATAACCATACTTGCTTACGGTCAGATCATAGCCTAACTGCGTCGGATCGGCAATTTCTTCTACATACCAGCCTTGCGATTCGCTGGCTGCCGTAGCGAATGCCACTTTTCCATCATTCGCCAAGGGCTTCAGTTCGTAAACTGCATGTACCTCGGTCTGCAATTTCTGACCATCAGTCACTGCGGGCAGATACGAAGTCGTATGAAGACTCTTCATAGTCAACTTCCCTTTTTCTGACACAAACTGCCAAGCTGCACGACTTTGAGTTGCATCAACCTCTGCACTGAGTTGAAGCGCATTATCCGCATCGGCATAAAGGAAGAGATTGCCCTTTACATCGGCCTTGCGCACTGTGTAGAACTTACCTGCTTCGGGTTGTACTACGGTCAGTGAGGCTACAGCCTCCTGCCAATGCTTTAATGCCTCAGCATAATCCTGAGCTGCAGCTCCTTTGTTCTTCAGTAAAGCGGCAGCCTGGCGGTAAGCCTGATTATAGGCTTCGACTCCTTGGGCATTCCACTGCCCCACCTTCGTACCAGCTGTCAATTCGTAACAAGGCAAGTAGGGCGTTTGGCTGAAAGCTTGGAGTGCATTGTAAGAAGCCGAAGCGTTCTTAGCCTTCAGCAGAGAGTCGTGCATTTGCTGGAGTTGAACGAGTTGATCGGTGAGAATTTGCTCTGACACTGTCAGCTGAGCCATGGATTGTGCCGCCAGTTTCGTCAAATCAACCGCTCCTAACAGTTCAGCAGTCACACAGTTTAATCCTTCGTTCACCGAAGCGCGAACCTCGGTCTTGTACTCACAAGTGTCAACAGCAAGTTCGGCAAGAGCGAAACAATACTGACCACCAAACAGCTTATTGACCGTTGATTTAGTCACAACCATACGAAGGTAGCGGTACTTATCCGTCGGACAAATCTTGCCTGACTTCCAAACCTTTCCATGCGTTTGTGGCAAAGCATCAGCCGTATGGGTGAACTCCTTAATGGTAGTAAAATCTTTGCCATTCAAACTCTGTTCCAAACGAATGGTCTGAGGGAACGGGCCACCGCTATGATTACGGGTCGTATAACCTAAAACAAACTCGGCATCGGTTGCCACATCAGCCACCTTGATTAAGAGGTGATGAGCTTCATGGACAACGGTTCCCGACCAACGACTGTGGAAGTGTGTCTGAACATTCTTATCAAACAAAGCGGCTACTCCACCACCATCAGCTTGTCCGCCACCGGTATTTTGGTCTGCGTTGGAAGTAACGTACCCCTTCTTCGCTTCATTCGTTGCCTGTAAAGCAACGGGATGATAAGTAAACAATTCACGATTTACCTCATACTTCACCGTACCAACTTCTGCTATCAGCTTTTCGGTCTGTTGAATGAGCTCATGGAGTTGCTTTTGTTTTTGCTCGATCTCAGCCTGTTCAACCGCCTCACAAACTTGGGCAAACGCACTATATGCTTGAACCAGTTTGTCCTTAGCTTGACGAAGCGCATGGACATCCCCCTTCTGAGTCAGCATCGCCGAACGTGCCGCATTGAGGGCCTCATAAAGCACAGCGAGTTCAGCACTGGCCTGCGTATAGCGAGCAAGCAACTCCGGCTTGTACAACCCGAAAGATGCAAGCGAGAAATAGGGATGGTTCATGCTCTTATTGCCCCCATAGGTAGCCTTGACCATCAAACGCAAATAACGATAGTTGGCATTGAGCAACTCGGTTTCATACGTAGTAATGGGATGGTTGGGAAGTCCCTTAGTCACTTCCTGAATGGGAGTAAACAAACTACCATCTTGACTACCTTCGATCAGAATGTGCTTGGGACGCTCTAATCCGTCGGCATTACGCGTAACGTAGCGCATACTTACAGCTGGCAGGGATTGCTCCTTGAGATCGACGCGGAGATAGTGATCGAGCTTGTCCTCAGAATCAATTTTCTCATTCGCTTCGGTGAAGAGGAAGGTGTTGATATTATTGTCAAGCAAATGGTAACCATTGGCAGCCGAACCATTTACCTCTGGCTTATCACTTGCTGCCGCATTGCAATAAAGAAAACCAGTTGCCTGACTGTCTTGGGTCTGCAGCGCGATTTCCTTCATTTCGGTCACCTCGCGCACCAATGCTTCAGCTTGATCAGCGGCAACCTTCAGTTCCTGATAAGCCTGTTCGGCTTCCTGCACGCTCATCAACTGGAAACGCCAACGGCTCTGCGTACCTTCGATTTTAGCCCAGCCCTGTACTTTTCCACCATTATAATTAAGATAACCCTTGTCACAACCTACAGCAAAGTAGGCAAAGAACTGTTCATCGAGCGTTTCGATACGGTAGGTAGGAGCTTGCGCCCTCTCAACCAAGATTACAGCCTTACCCGTTTCGGCAGCTGACATGTACTTGCCCGTTCGTGGGTCTTTGATGTAATAAGCATTCTCACCCACCTGTTCGAAAAGCCACTTGCTTGCCTGCTTTTCATCCGCCGTCATCTGAAGCGTACCATCGGGCTGGATGATAATATACTTATTAGGCGAATGTTGACATTCCAGCAAATACTCACTGTTCGGGACGAACGTGATGCGTGAATCAGCGGCCTCCTTTATGCGAGCCATTTCCTCCATCAACTGATAATAAACAGGGAGATAGGCTTCCTTTGTCTTCTGCTCATACACTTCTTCAGCCTGTACCAAGAGTTCATTGAGCTGCACTACTGCTTCCTGGCGATAGAAACCGACGCAACGACTTTGAGGATCTACTTGTTGCAAGAATTTCTTCGTACTCGCAATGGCTGTATTCAGCAATTCACGCTGAGTTCCTATCAAGTCATTGGCAGAAATCTCGGTCAGCTGACCAGCCCCGTCCACAGCATAGATACGAAGTTTATGAAGCGAAAGCTTCTTGGCGGCTCGCTCAGAAAGCGGGAACACATAGCTATCGGAAAAGGCCTGAAGCATGCCTTCATCGTCGTAGGCAAGGAAGCCAACCCCTCCTTGTCCGCCACTCACTTCGATTTTACCATTGGCATAGCGATAAGTATACGAACCCGTAACGGGAGAAGCCTCAGGATGGATAAAGTCTGTATACATGCCCAAATCGGCCTGTACACCGTTCTGAATAAGGCGCAGGGTCTTTCCGTCGTGAGAATACGTGGGTTTACCGGCACAGTCGTTTATCAAGATGATGTGACGATTGAGCGGAAGATTCCAGGACTTCACCTCAGCAATAGCGGCATCAACCTGTTCCTGTGTCAGCGTGTAAGATGAAGAAGTGTAGTCAGCCACAAAACGCTGATTCATCGGCGTAAAGAAACAGTGTGCACGGAAGAAGTCGGTGAGGTCTTCGCCTGCCGCACGACTACACATCTTATAGAAATGAAGCAGACACTTGGCGCCGTCCTGTGCGGGAGCAGTGACTCCCATCGGATCTTTGCGAAGCATCTCGAAAAGACGCGGATAGAACTTATTGTTCTTACCAGCCAGATGGTAGTAAAGCCAAAGCTTGTAATAAAGGTGCATCTGCACACCCAGCGTAGTGTGGAAGAAGTCACCATTGTCGCGATTGTAAATATTGAGCAAATTGAGCAATTTACCATCCGACATTCTGGAAGTAGCCTTACCGTCAAACCATACCGCCACATTAGAGAAAATATTGTTAGAAGACTCCTTCAATCCATTCATGTGAAGCAACTCTTGGTGTTGGTGCCCGATTTCGTGTGCCGGTCCCCAAATGTTGTCAATGTCCATCGAAGTTCTTGAAGCCAAGCCTACAGTAATAGCCGGAAAGGTGCTGATATGATAACCGCTATAACCATTGGAACCCACCATATAGCCTGTCAGCATACCCCAAGCCATGCCATGTACGCGATAGGTATCAGAATAATCAACGGGTGCAAGAGTATCGTTACCCATGTAGGTATAAATTCCACGCGACGGGTCATCGAGTGTCGGGAACTCCTTCTTAGCTTGTTCGATTTCTTCACGGCTGAGTATCCCCAAGGTCAATCGTTCGCTCATCATGAGTTTATCCCAAGCGGCAATGACATCTTCCACTTGAACTTTTTCGTTCATAATGGAACGAAGACCGGGATACTTCTTACCACCCACCGCCATACTGTCTTGGTAAAGATGCAGAATCTGGTACTTACCCAAAATGGTGATAGCGGGCATGTTGGCACGCGCCTCGTAATACTCCCAGTCTTTATTCTTATCTGGCGTATAGAGTTTGTCACCCATGCGGTTATAGTAACCGTTAATGTGACCGCCCTCAATATGGATTTTGAGATCGGGGTATGCGGAGAGTTTGCGGCCTGTAGGCTTTCGGTCCATGAAAGTCTCGACCGTGTAACAGATGAAGGTATTGAGCGAGTCTTGATTGTAACGAATGATATTCAGACCCTCCTTAAGCTTATGACCTTTGTAGGCATGCCCCTCGGGACGCTCGTAGCCCTTGAAGGTACTGAACCAAAGCTGAGAACCTTCCTCTATCTTGCCTTCTACCATCACATAGAACACATCCCCTTTCTTGGCATAAATGCCTGTGGGGTTATTCATCACAGAGTGCGGCTGAATGCGCAGGGCACGTCCAGCCTCATGCGGATTGCTATAGGGTTCATAAAGTTGTACCCGAAACTTCTTAGCATACTCGCTGTCCCATTGAGGTTTGTTGGAGAACTGATTATCCTCCGTCCAGTCAGCTTTCTTAACCTTCCAAACCATTTGCTGCAAGGCAGCTGAGAGTTGCTTGAAAGTAGCGTCTTGTGCCAACTGCTCATCAGTCATAGCAGCATAGTTCGAAGCAAGCACGGTGCAGGCTTTATCGATGAAGATTTTAGCAAGAGCTACTTCATACTTACCCGCATTGAATTCTTCGATTTGCGCAATCTTGTCAAGCTGAGCTTGAATCTGTTCTGGGCTCATCGCAACTTCATGGATATTCCACCGCGAAGCGCTGTGCTTAAATTCCCAGCTAACGATAGAACCGCTTATGTGCATGCAATTGTATCCTGCCCCCTGCACATGGTCACTCATCGTGTAAATGTCAGAAGACCCGGCCTGTTGAACACAATAGTTATAACAATTGGCATCCAGGAAAACATCTGGCACCATCGTCCAAGCAACCGATGTTTTTCTTGAGTTACGCAAATAATGTCCATTACCCAAGTTGCGCAAAGCAAATTTTCCTTGATGTTCTCCTTTACCTGCTTCTGCAATCCATAATTGGTAATAGTTTGCCCTATCTGTCTTTGACACACCCGTCCCTCTATTCGCATTACTACTCAACGAATTAGAAGAGTTATGATTGACAATATTGTAAACCTTACCATCCACCAATTGTGCCCATGCACCCGCGACAGACACCATTGTCAACAACAATAGGGCCGCCGCTTTACGCAAGGGCGTTTTCCTTACTTGAAATTTCATAAATGTAAATGTATAAAGCGATTGACATCGGGTAAACTTTCGACGAGCTGAACGCACAAACATGCTACACAGCCAACTGTGGAGAGCGGGTATCATACGACAGCCGCCTAGTCCATTACCCTTCATCGCGAAAAAGCTCAATAACCAGCTAAAAGAATGACAACAAGACCACAGCACTATGGGAAAATACTTCCATCGAATGGAAGCTATACTGCGGTACTAAAAACGAGTTATTGATGCGAGTTCAAATAGACAATAAAATTTGAATATGCTGTTGCTTGAGAAACATCCATACAGCCCCACTCCCAAAAAGAATTTTATTCTATAACCTCAAAGGATAAACGCCTTTAAGTAAGTAGAATGAGCATCATGGAACCATGTAAGCACACACTCGAAAAACAACCCCAATAGGCACATCTGCCCTACTTTTCAAGTATTACCTACTACATGGAAGACATTCAACTGAGCTTAAAATCCAAAACGTCGAAAATCAGATGCAAAATACATATTCTCGTTGTGTTACACAGATATACAACAAACTATTTAACAACCTCTTCCTTGAAAATGAGCAGCATAAAAAGACTTATTAACGACATAAACTGACAAATGACAGATATATTAAACTCACGAAGCAAACACCTACATTCCCATACAACCATGGTCATCTACACTAGGTGCACTCTCTGTACTCAAAATGTGGATAAACAAGGAAAACAGTCATGCTCCATCCATATCAATTCTTTCTGCTTTTATTACTGTCCGATAAAAGTCCAATACAGTAATAAAGTATGACTCGAACACTGAAAATTAAGCGTTCGAGTCTTCTTTTTCATTTTACAAGCCCCCTAATCAAAAAGTAATGATTTGAGTTTCGCTGAATCTGTAAAATTCCATTGTACGACTGCAATGCTCATTTCCAAAGTCGCGAAACTACATTGCAGGAGTGCAACGCCCATTTCCTAATATTACTGTATTTGGACTTTTATCGGAAAGCAATATTCTGCCTTAAATTATCCACTCTAAAACCTTCACTACTTTTTTCGCCTAATAAATCTATCTATTTGCGCTAAACAAACTCTATAAAACATGAAAACGAAAACAAAATCGTATATTTGCGCGTCATTTAAATAGTACAATTCGTTTAATAGTAACAATATGAATGATTAGACATTCCACTAACTATCCCATAATATAACCTCACTATGATTGAACTGATTAAGCACGGCATTTACCTGCTCGACGGCAAAGAAGTACGTACACAAGCCTCTGGCCTACCTACTGCCAACGAAGCTCGCGAAAACACCATCACGTACCAAATACTCCGCGCCCATCATGACGGAGCCCCCACCCCTAACCAATTCCGCATTCATTTCGATGCGATGATGAGCCACGATATTACATACGTGGGCATCATCCAAACTGCGCGCGCATCGGGATTAAAGGAATTTCCCCTTCCTTATGTCCTGACAAACTGCCACAATTCGCTGTGTGCTGTGGGCGGAACCATCAACGAAGACGACCATGTGTTTGGCCTCTCGGCCGCTAAGAAATATGGCGGCATTTACGTGCCCACCAATCTGGCAGTAATTCACCAGTATGCCCGAGAAATGATGGTGAAATGTGGCAGCATGATTTTAGGCTCAGACTCTCATACGCGTTATGGTGCACTCGGCACGATGGGAGTTGGTGAAGGCGGAGGCGAACTGGTCAAGCAGTTACTTCGCAACACATGGGATATTTCAGCTCCCGAAGTCGTCTTGGTGTGGCTCGAAGGTACACCGCGCCGAGGCATCGGCCCGCACGATGTGGCAATCTCATTAACCAAGGCGGTATTTGAAAGTGGCTTTGTCAAGAACAAAGTACTGGAGTTTGCAGGACCAGGCGTAGCCGGACTCTCTGTGGATTTTCGTAACGGCATTGACGTGATGACTACAGAAACAACTTGCCTTACCTCGATTTGGGTGACTGACGAAAAGGTACGCGAGCACTACGAACTGCATCGCCGCCCTGAAGGATACCGAACTTTGCAACCAGGAAAAGTAGCTTACTACGACGCCATGATTCGCATTGATCTCAGTACACAGGAATCCATGATTGCCTTGCCCTTCCACCCTTCGAATGCTTACACCATTCATGAACTTCAAGTCCAGCCCGAATCGATACTACGCAAGGTAGAGGAAGAAGCACGGGCACGCTATGGAGAAAAAGTAAAAGTGGATTTGCTCAGCAAAATTCACGACGGCGGTGTTTGGGCTGACCAAGGCATCATTGCGGGCTGTTCAGGCGGTACGTACGAAAATCTGAGTCAAGCGGCAGCAATCCTTCAAGATCAATCCTGTGGCAATGACTACTTCAACCTTTCGGTCTTTCCACAATCCATCCCCGTTTCGGTTGCCACTACGCGCAACGGCATCAACGAGGAGTTACTCGAAGCTGGAGCTGTTATCAAACCAGCCTTCTGCGGCCCCTGCTTCGGTGCGGGTGACGTACCTGCCAACAATGGTTTCTCTATTCGTCATACGACACGCAATTTTCCAAACCGCGAAGGCTCGAAACCCAGTCAAGGACAACTTTCCCTCATCGCTCTCATGGATGCCCGTTCGATTGCCGCAACAGCCGCTAACGGAGGAAAACTGACTGCGGCAACAGATATAGAATATACGGATACACACGAAGCGTATACTTACGAACCGCGTATTTACGAACGCCGTGTGTACAATGGCTACAATCGGCCTCAACCCACAGAGGAGTTGCGTTATGGTCCCAATATCAAGGACTGGCCAGAACTGTTTCCCATGGAAGAGAACCAGTTGCTCGAACTGGCAGCTGTGATTCACGACCCGGTGACCACCACGGACGAACTAATTCCCTCGGGCGAAACGTCAAGCTATCGTTCCAATCCGCTGAAGCTTGCAGAATTTGCACTGTCACGCCGAGTTCCCGAATACGTGGCACACAGCCAACGCATCCATGCAGATGACCTGGCTCGCCGTGCAGACAAATGTCCCGAGACCTTGACGAGGCTCTTACAGCAAGTGGGCGCCTCACCAGCTAACACGTCCTATGGTTCCTGTGTCTTTGCCAACCGACCAGGTGATGGTTCTGCTCGTGAACAAGCAGCAAGTTGCCAAAAGGTATTGGGCGGCGATGCCAACATCTGCTACGAATATGCCACCAAACGTTACCGCAGCAATTGCATTAACTGGGGCATTGTGCCTTACACCCTTGACGCAAACGTGAAGTTCCACTGGCAACCGGGTGACTTCATCTTTGTGCCTGGCATCCGACAAGCTATTCTCAACGGAAAAGAAAGCATCGAAGCGCTGGTTATTACCGCCGACGGCACCCAAACCCCATTAACCCTGCACTTTGCCGGACTGACTGCGGACGAACGAACCATCCTCGCGGACGGCTGCTTGATAAATCATTATGCGAAGAACAGGAAAGTATAAGCACATAACCTCATACCCCTAATCAATGACCAAGATAAAAATGACCACTCCCCTTGTGGAGATGGATGGCGACGAAATGACGCGCATCCTTTGGAAGATGATTAAAGACGAATTGATTCTTCCCTTCGTCGAACTCCAAACTGAATATTACGACTTAGGACTCGTTAAACGTGATGAGACCGAAGACCAGATTACACTTGAAGCGGCAGAAGCCACCAAACGATTAGGCGTAGCTGTGAAGTGTGCGACCATAACTCCCAATGCACAACGCATGACGGAATACAACCTCCACCAGATGTGGAAAAGTCCCAACGGTACCATTCGCTCCATGCTCGATGGTACGGTTTTTCGTACCCCGATAACCTTACCCTCCATCCGTCCCGCCGTACGCAACTGGCAAGCCCCGATTACCATTGCCCGTCACGCCTATGGTGATGTTTACAAGAATGTAGAAATCCGCATACCCCAAGCCGGACGTGCCAAATTGGTCTTTGAGGGAACAGACGGATTGACCGAAGAAGTACTCATTCACGAGTTCACGGAACCTGGTGTCGTACAGGGTATCCACAACACCGACCGTTCCATCCGTTCCTTTGCCCATTCCTGCTTTAAATATGCGATTGATACCAAGCAAGACCTATGGTTTTCAACCAAAGATACCATTTCAAAAAAGTACGATGCCCGCTTCCGCGAAGTCTTCGATGAAGTCTTTGAACAATACCGATCCACATTCGAACAACTCGGCATCACCTACTTCTACACCCTCATCGACGATGCCGTAGCACGCGTCATTCGTAGCCAAGGTGGTTTCATTTGGGCATGTAAGAACTACGACGGAGACGTAATGAGCGACATGGTTTCCACCGCCTTTGGCTCCCTCGCAATGATGACCTCCGTACTGGTTTCTCCCGATGGCAAATACGAATATGAAGCCGCCCACGGCACCGTTACCCGCCACTATTACAAATACCTCCAGGGTGAAGAAACCTCCACCAACCCCATGGCAACCATCTTTGCCTGGTCGGGCGCATTAAAAAAGCGCGGGGAACTAGATCAGCTCCCCGCCCTCATCCACTTCGCCGAATCCCTCGAAGCCGCCTGTCTCGACACCCTCAATGAAGGCATCGTGACTAAAGACTTAGTCAGCCTCATGGAAGGTATCACTCCACGAGCAGTCAACTCCTTGGAATTCCTACAAGCCATCCGCCAACGATTGGAAAAGCGATTGGCATAACGGATCAAATCCCGTAAAATGAAAACAGCCGCAACCACTTCCGATAGAAGTAGCTGCGGCTGTTTGCCTGAATAAGAAAGTTTCTATGAATAGATAGGAAACTTAAAGATAACCTTTGTGCCATCGCCAAACGCGGTGTCCTATAGTCCAAATAGGATAGAAAAAAGTTTCTCGGGGATAGTGTATCAAGAATTGTAGGTTGCGCCGACAATGACGATAAAAACGACGGGGCTTCGATTCACCTTGTTGGTATGTAGACCGTGGATCATATCGACCGAAATTACCCGCCAACATGATTTCGTCCAGCAGGAAAGCACCTTCCTTTGCATCCATCGGCAGCACCATTTCCTCCTCCGTCATCCCAAACACTTGGTGGAGCACATACATCACCGCTCCAGCCAATCGTTTCAACCCCAAATTCTCGAGGTCCTTAACCAATTCTACTTTCCGTTCTCTTTCGTTTTGTAAGAATGCCTGGCAAGTAAAATAATAATCCATTAATTGGCGTAGTCCGATACCTTCATCGTACAGATGGCGAAAGATATGAACCAATTGGTAAACCATATTGAAGTAAACCGTGGGCGAAGTAAACTCTGAATGACGCACTCCATCTTTCTGCCATAGATGATGAGCCTCAAACCAACGCTGCAAACGCTTGTTCAACCACGGATCGAAGAGCCAAGAAGCCCGGTAATGAATCTCCGTATCAATGGGGCGTTCCGTCGGCTCATCGGTTTTCACCACCTTCCCCTCCGTATTCCGTTTTAGTTTCAGACGGATATGAATATGATGATACGTAGCTTCTGCATCCTCTTCCGTACGTCGCCCATAGCTTACATAGTCCTCTGTACGAAAACCCTCACGCTTCACCCACACATCAATATCCCCACTCTGCCTTCTGAGCGGATTCGGATAGAGTTGCGCCATCCCCTGCCCCTTCAAAATGCACGTATCAAAGCCCTCCTGCTGCAAGAACTCCGTCACCTCCGCACACTTCGCGTTCAGCCACTGGTTTTGCTGTTCCACCTGCACCGTCAATATCGCCCATTGTTGCATCAACGATTTCGGCGGCCGTTGTTCCTGCGGTAGCCGTTCGATAGCCGAAGCCGTCACACCCACCAGCGCCTGCTTCTTCGCCATCTGAAATAGCTCGACCCACTGCTTCCCCGTCGGACAATGGTGCAGAGTAACACGACGACCTATGCTGACTTGTAGGAGTTCAAAAAAAAGAGATTCTATCATAATAGAGTTTTTAATAAAACCGAAAAGGAAGGCTTACGCATAAAGATCAAAAAGATTTTTTACGTCTCCTTATACACGTTAGCCGTATCTTTTGCAATATGTAGCCAATTAAAACGAGTAAGATCGTAAGATCTCCTACTAACGATATCCATACAATGGAACTTTTTCTCCAATTGCTGAATCAAGTCCTCCACATCTTCCTTTTGAAAATAGTCCGAAGCTTCCAGACTAACCAAATGAGTGGCTGGTATATCACTAACCAATACATCAAGTCCGTAACTCATCGCTTCTAACAAGACGATAGGAAAACCTTCATTGCGTGATGAAAGGACATACAGCCCAGCATGGCTGTACAATTCATTGAGGTTCTCACCTTCCACATAACCCGTGAAGACCACGCGGTCGCTTTTTACCAACTGTTTCAACTTCGTCAAATATTCCGACTCCGTCTCCACCGATCCCGCTATTACCAACTTATAGTCGGTATTAACCTGTTCAAAGGCACGAATCAATACGTCAAAACCTTTTTCAGGAGTGATTCTACCTATACCCAACACATAGTGACCTTTTTCCAGTCCAAGTGAACGAATATAATCAGTACGAGTAGTTGCTACTGTTTCGGGGATACCATTGGGAATGTATACAGACTTCTTTTGCACCTTGTCGCTGTATTTCTCTAATTGAAACTTACTAACAAAGATAATGCGGTCCGCACAACTCAACGCAATACGCTCACATAGTCTCAGTAAGCAACGTGCCATTTTTCCCCACTTTTCATGCTCATAGTTTGCACTATGATAAGTCAACACCACCTTCTTCCCCGCCAGTTTGGCAATCCATGAAAACATAGCCGGACCGATGTTGTGATAATGTATGAGTTCACAATCTGAGAACACTGCACATATGGTGGCGATAAAGGAATGAAATGCAGCTTCAAAACCCTTTATCCGTGTAGATGGTAGGTCTTTAAACCGTATATGAGGATAGGCAGGAGTTGCTACCACATAAGGCTTTCGTCGGTAAACTGTGAAATCAAACTCTTCGCCGAATTTAGGATAAAGCATTTCGCAGTGTTTCTCCGTTCCACCTTGTATTTTGGGGAATCCACGCGTACCGATGATGCTAATTTTCATAATCACTACTTATTACTGCTGCTGATACATCCGTTCATACATTTCCATCAACTTAACCGTTTCTATCTCGATATTAAACCCAGCCTGAGTTATCTCCTGTGAGCGGTCTTGTCGTACACCCTTTTCACGAATAAGTTGCAGAGCCTTCTCTGCCCAAATTTCGGGTGACTGTTTTAGACTCAAGAAACAGGTAGAAGGGAGAATATTCACTTCACGGGTGATGCTATCAGAAAAAATACAGGGAAGGTCGGCAGTTTGGGCTTCTATACCGACTACGGGCATGCCCTCTGAAAGAGAAGGCATAATGAAGCAATCGAAAGCGGAACACCATTCATTGACGTTATTTACTCCATGCATAAAGTGAACGACATGTTCCAACCCTTTCTCTCGTACGTATGCTTGAATGGCTTGTATTCCATCTCCCACGCCAAGCAAAACGAGGTGAGCCTGCGGTGAAAGTTGATAGATATGGCTGAAGATATCTATTAAGAAACGATGGTTTTTCTGCCAGACAAAACGACCAATATGACCTATGACAATACCATCACCCAGATTATTCATTCTTCGTATCCGTTGCCGTGCGGCTTCGTTATACACATAACGATTGACCTCAATGGCATTGTTATGCACATGAAAGGGGGTGCCTTTTCCATAGAAGAATTCCCCTGCCACCATACCACATGCCCAAAGATGCGAAGCTATGGGCTTGATGAGCGGACGACATACCCATTTAAGAGGAAGTTTATAGTCCCACCCAAAGGCAGAACAATGCACATGCGCAATCCGTACAGGCACATGATTGCGCTTAGCAGCATACAAAGAATATACCACGAAAGCATCGTTATGTGCATGAACAATTTTGTACTCTGGATGTTCCCGAAACAGCTGATCCATGTATTTGAGATAAGCTCCGTACTTAAACGGATTCAGTCCCGGTGTATGGAATATACGCCCGCCCATCCGTATGATTTCTTCATCATAATCACCAGGCTTAAGCTTATTACATAAAAAGTCAAACTGAATTCTGTTCCGGTCTATATGTCTATAGTAATTCATCAACATGGTTTCGATACCAGCCCGATCCATGTTACTGACTACTTGTAGGATTCTTATCATGTGGTCATTTTTTTGATTGTTTTTTTGAGAGGGAGGTAAAGGCGAACATCCTGCGGCGAACGCGAGACTGGGGGGGAAGGGAGGTGAACGCGGGACTGGTACCGTTCCCCCCTCCCCACGTCCGAAAAAGAGGGAACGGGATCTGTCCCCTGTTCACCGCGCGCGAGTCCCCTGTTCATTAATGCTCAATCATCTCCTTCAGCACCTCCATTGACTTACCTCTTTCTGAAGCAATGATTTGATTCACGCGGCTAAAGTCAATCATCTTGTTAGCCAAGGAATAATCATGCAGGTCGGTGACAATGCGGTCCTTCAATCCCGTCAGTTGCAGGATACTCTGGTTACGACTTCCTGTCTTCGTATTGGGAAGTACCTCCAGAAACTGCGTGTTGAGATTGATGGCAAATGCCGTACCATGGAAGGAGTCAGTCAGCAAATAGGTTGCATGCTTGATATACGACAAGAACTCACCGACATCGGGCAAAAGCACCAACTTTCCGCCTCTCACAGCCTGATGCAAAGTTGGCGTAATGCGGATGAGAGGCAAGCCGACATGACGGGCAAAGTTTTTGGCATAGGCATCCAACTTTGGATTGTTATGAATTTCATATATCAAAACATACTTGCCCCGAATATTCTTGCGGATGTATTTACACCATTCTTCCTTTTCTATAAGTAGAGTTGGATCCAATACCTGAGCCTTGCAGGGCAGTCCCATCTTCCTTAACAGTTCCACAGCACTGTCTTCTCTGACTGTCAGATGAGTGTAGGTTTTCATGTAGCGTTTATACGCTTCGAGTATCTGCGGAGTGAAGTCTGTGCGCCCGAAGCTGGCGGCATAGGCCACCTTCTTCGTGCCTTCTGCTACGAAGTCGAGAAAATAAACGGGGTCATATTTTACCTTGAACAGCGGTCCCCACACCTGATCGCTACCGGTCATAAACACATCGGCACGGAGCCGTTTCAGCTCTTCCCTAGTGTAGCAAACAGGGGTCAAATTCAGGTGTTTCCGGCGCATCTTGTCAAAGGTACGTTGAGCCAAACTTTCACCCGGATAACGCAACGCAACATAGGCAAGTTTCTTCAGCGGATTGTTACTCCACTGCTTTTTTCCTTCCAAACTTGACAGGATCGCTTCCAGTCCTCTTTCGTCCTTGCGTACATAATTAATAATTTCGCAATGATGTCCCAATTTTTCAATGATTCGCTGCGTGGCAATACTTTGCAATAGCGAACCATAATTACTGGGCATATGGCGTGTAATAACTTTTACATTCATATTATTGGGATATAATAGTAGAAATTTTACGAACGACTCTTTGAGGAAGATGCAACACCTTTTCCAGAGTAATAAGCAGTTTCCATCGGGCAGGTGAATAAGTCTTCGAGCTGTGAAGCATTTTCCAAGCGAAGCAGGAAAGATAAGCAGCCTTTGCCTTATGTTTCATTTGTCCTTCTGCCACTGTTTCAAAGCGGTGTTCTATCAGTGTACAGTTCGAATGTTTCAAAGCCATATCACCCTTTTCAGTAAAGGCTATGACTGCACTGACTCCTTGTTTATTCGATTTGTAAGCCTTCCCCCAAAGATCTCCAATCCGAATATCCGCACTTGACTTGTTGTATTTGTACTTGCAATGCTTTTGGCAAGCCGGATTGCAATGGAAATCACCTAAAAACAAACCATAGAAAATATCACCTTCTGAAAACTTCGAGTTCAAACATCCCTTCTCACCCTTTATCAACAGATTATATGAATCATGCCAATCAACTTTATCTTCCGCTTTAACTAGATTCTTATTATCTTCGACAAAGATATCATGCCAGCCCATCTGCTTATTTCGCCATGAAGAATAAACAATGTTTCCAACCTTCTGCTTTGCCATTCTTAGATACTTTTTCCATATAAGCATAGACGGCACACTATGGCAATAGAAATCCATCAATATAAAGTCATCTTCTACTCTAAATTTCCGTATATACCGACGAAATGAATCTATCTGACAGGGAGTACCCGTAATCAGATACCTCTCCTTGCGATTAACTGAGCGAAAGGCATCTACTGTAAAGCTTTGGATGTATTTGCTGCCAATACTCTCAATCAGTTCTTCCTTTGTAGCTGCAATGTAATGTTCCGCACGCGCTTTCTGCGCATCATAGCGGACACCGCAAACTTTATATCCATCTTCAATCAGGGAACGTCCGATTTCAAAGCCAACACCTCCCGAAGAACACTTCTGCCTAACCTGTTCGTCCTTGCTCCAGGCAGCATAACTAGCTAGAGGCTTACATTCAGTGTTTGCAAGTTCCTCATGTGAGAACGCACACACCTCCAGACACAGTCCACAATCGGAACATCGGCTTTCATCCGTAATGTATGGCTCATAAAAGCCTTCATCATTAAGCTTGATTTCGATTATTTTTCTGCCACAAACGGTAGCGCATAATCCGCAACCATAGCAGTCATGTATCGTTGATATATTTTTCATACTTAACTAAATTGAAAGTAGAAGGGATTTCTATTATACGCGGAGAGGGGAACGCGGGGGAGAAGGGGAACGCGGGACTGGGGGAGGGAGGAACGGGACCTGTCCCCGGTTCACCTTCACCACTTCGAAGCCGTCGACAGCGGCATCCCTGTAATTCGCACCAATTGCCTCACCCCTGCTCCACGCTCCTTCAGCTGCCTGACTACCAACTTACGCCTGACCAGCGGCAAACGCTGAAACTCTGCCACATTCGCCACTTCGGCCAAAGCCAACAGCAAAGCTCGTACTGCCTCATCCAACAACATCTTGCGCGGCATCAATGCCTGGGTTTCTACATCCAGACAGCCCGCTTCGTCATCCACCGGCCGCTCTACCCACTCCTTCAATTCCTCAAAGGTCATACGCTTGAGCAAATGCTCCACACGGCATATACGGGCTTCCGACGACAAGCAGTATTCCTGCCACGACGACCAGCGGTAATCAACCGTTGGCGAAAGTCCCGCCTTCACAGGATTCTGATGGATGTAACGGACAAGCGTCACGAAGTAGCCCATCGTCTCGCAAGGCTCCGACTTGAAACGACCCTGAAACAGATGCCCCACGCGCCCGTACTTCATATTAAAATACATGGCATAAGCATCGGCCAGCGATTTCACCACTTCGCCTATCGTCCAGTCAAGCGTGCGCAAAAGCAGATGTACGTGATTGGGCATGAGGCAGTAGGCATAGAGGCAACAGGTGTCGCCTTTCCTTTCTCCCTTAACATCATACTGCTGAGGCAGATGCCGAAAGCTGTCGAGCATCCGCTGGTAGTCCTCCTCATCCTCGAAGATGTCCTGTCGGTTAATGCCCCGAAGCATCACGTGATAAACGCCCGACTCCGCTATTTTCCTTGCATACCGTGGCATACGAAACGTTTTTAGTGAACGCGGGACAGTAGTGAACGCGGGACAGGTACCGTTCACCCTCCCCATGTCCGAAGAAGGGGGGAACGGGACCTGTCCCACGTTCGCCGGTGAACGGGGGACATGAACAGGGGACAGGTACCGTTCACCCTTTTGCGAACG
>OFRY01000658.1_pt1 | contig 19544 bp, 9 predicted proteins | sample 1543171 | NCBI WGS metagenome assembly OFRY01 (sample SAMN04209240, study PRJEB22552) | human gut metagenome | biome: gut; material: feces | host: Homo sapiens | place: USA: Oklahoma | reverse complement strand
CGGGTACCGTTTCGGACATTAAATTGCCTGGGGTGGTACTTTTCTTTGTGCGTAAACAATGAGCAGTACAAAAATAAGAGAGCAGACTTAGAGAGGAATACTTGTATTCCGAGAAAAGTCTGCTCTCTTATTTTTATGCGACGAATGTCGCATCAGTGAGATGGAGCGAAGCGCAATCGAACTGTGTACTGCTTATAGCAAATCATTGGAGACGAATGCCGCATCAGCGAGATGAAGCGAAGCGTAATTGAGCTGTATGTGACTCATTCAAGTGGTGGGTAATCGGCGAATGCCGCATCAGCGAGATGAAGCGGAGTGTAATCGAGCTGTATGTGACTCATTGAAGTGGTGGGTAATCGGCGAATGCCGCATCAGCGAAATGAAGCGAAGTGCAATCGAGCTGTGCACTGCCTTATTTAAAGGCACATTCCGCAAAATCACTTATAAAACCAGAAACTTCTCTGAAACATAAAAGTAACTTGTTTTCCCCTGAAAAATACAATCTTAAAATAACTACCAATCTACATATTTCAGTTTTAAAATCATTATTAAAAAATTAATGTAACAACAACATCAACATTAAAAAACATCAATAAAAATTAGACTAAATTGGAAGGAAAAAGGTTCGAAAAAATCGACGTTATGTAAACCTTTCCCACAAATCTTCCCACAAGTTGTGGGAAGGATGTTGTTTTCGATTATATTTTCTTATATCTATTCATAAATTATTTTGTAAAAAATCTTATCTCATCCTATCCTATCTTATCAGAAATAGCATTCTCAAATATATTGACAGCTTTCTTTCTGGATTTTTCAGTAACATGAGAATAAGTATTCAGAGTAATCTTTATATCTGAATGTCCAAGTAGTGACTGTACATCTTTAATGTTAGCACCATTTAATACTAATGTAGAAGCGTAAGTATGTCTTAAACAGTGAAAATGAAAGTGACTGATTTCAGGCAAATTCTTCTGAACTACTTTGTTACACCATTTGAGAGTTTGAGTTGTAAGTAATTCTCCATCAGGCTTTGTACATACAAAAGTTAAAGGAGATAGTGAAACGTTGGAATCAATATCATCCACATGAATTCCATGACAAAAACGTGTGGAATTCTTAATATAAGATTCGTTATAGTCCGTATAAATCTGACAATGTGATTTACCTCTTATTTCGGTTGTATGATAAAACTGATTCTGATACAAATCGCCATAGATTTTTTTGTTTCGTTGTTGCTCGTGTTTTGCAATTAATAAAATATGGGCAAGACTATCTCCAAAATCTATAGCTCGTGGCTTGCCATTTTTAGGAACTTTCAGCTCCCAAGTTTTCAAATCCTTGTCATAATACATCGAACGTCTAACATATAAAACCTGATTTTCAAAATCAATATCATCCCAAGTTAGTCCACATACTTCTCCGGCTCTCATACCTGTATGGTAAGCAATTTGAATTGGTAATGCCAAATAACAATAATCTTCTACGGAAGATAAGTAGTTAATTATTTTTAAAAATTCCTGATGCGTTATGGTTTGTACTTTAGCTTCATTAGAGTTACCAAAAAGAGAATTATCTTTTGCAACTTTTCTCTTTTTAACATATTGCATTAAATTTTCTCTAAGCAGTTTTTTTGGATAGACCGCATACTTAAACATATTGTTAAGAACAAGAAAAAATTTCCTCATAGTTGCTTTTGCATAAGGTTTGGCAATCTGATTGCCTTCATTGTCATAAACGCCAAAATATAATCCGTCAACATATTCCTGAATATCTTCTATAGTTAAATTCTTTAATTTGGTTTGAGAAAAAAGATTATTGTGAATATTATTGATTACATTTTTATATCCGTATTTGCCATTAGTGGTAAGATTACTATTTTCAATTTCGGCATTGTACCACATATCGGCAAGCTGTCCTACGGTTAAGGAACCCGCATAAAATGTAGAACCATCCTGACGATATTCTTCAAGAGCCTGCTTTAGCATAAAAGTTGTTTCGGCTTTAGTTTGACCACCCTTGAATTCATGCATTTTCCAATTTCCATCCTGATCTTTTATTCTAAATCGGTAATACCATTGAGAACCTTTTTTTCTTACACTTCCTGTTTGTAGTGATTCAAAATTATTCATATTATTTCCTTTCCAAGTTAAGTACTTGGGAAAGGATAATAGGTTAATATATCATTTTTCTTCAAGTAATTAACTTTTTATTTTTTTGTAACCATGTGAAATACCTCCTACATAAAATTATTTAAATATTATTGCTTCAAAAGAGCGTTAAGTCTGTTGTTTGCAACAGTTGGATTTTTTGCATAAGTTCTAAGAATATCGCTTAACTCGGTAAAAGTATTTATTGTACTGTTAAGCTCTCTTAAAAACATAACTTCATTAAACTCATTTGAAGAACTAAACCCAATAGTTTTAGCAATATCACTATTATCATTATTAGAATAATTAGAAAGAGCAAATTCAAAAGATTTGTTAAATTCTGCAAATTCATTTAATAATAATAAAAACATGTTTTTAGAAAACATTGATGCGTCTTCAGTTAAATTATTAGAGAAAGATTTTAAAACTGAATTGAATGAATCAATTAGTTTCAGTTCCATATAATCTTTTACATCAGAGTTCAAATCTGATGTTTCTCCACGTAACCATTCCGGTGTAGTGTGAAGTATTTCAGCAAGACTGTCCACAACAATTTTTTTTGAATTATCAATAAGTCCTGCTTCATATCTTTGAGCTGTGGATATATTAACGCCCATTTTGTCAGCTATATATCCTAAACTCAGATTTAATTCTTTACGTCTTTGCTTGATACGTTTTCCAATATCAGCACATAATTGTTTATCTCTCATAGGAATAAACTCCTCTCTTTAAGATAACAAAATAATATCATATATATTTGCATAATGCAATATCAACTATTAAAATTAATTTGCTAAAGATATTGACAAATTTTAAAAAGCAAATTATATTATAAAACAATAATTGCAATATGCAAGCAAGAAAGGAGATGATAAACATGCAAAATGCTAAATTAGCTTATACAGTAGAAGAAGCTTCAAAATCTACGGGTATAGGAAAGAATACTTTAAGAAATCTAATTGAGTGGAAAAAGATACCTGTAATAAAGGTGGGCAGAAAGTTTCTTATTAAAAAAGATGTGCTGGAAAACTTCTTATCAAAAAATGAAGGCAGAGATTTAAGAATAAGAAATGATGTTGAAGCAATTAAATAATAGGAGGAATTTAAAATGGCAAAAAGAACATATGAAGAAAGAAAAGATGAACTTTCAAAGAAACAAATTACATATTTGGAAAAGGCAAACAATTTAAAGGAACAGATTAAAGAGTTGGAAAAGAAGCAGGCTGAGGAAAATAGAAGAAAGCGAAATCACAGGTTAATTGAGGTAGGTGCAGCAGTTGAATCAGTTTTGGGAAAAGCTATTGAAAAAGATGACATACCTAAATTGATAGGATTTTTAAATAAGCAGGAACAAAACGGTAAATATTTTTCAACAGCAATGGGAGTTAAGGAAACAAATGTTAATTCAAATAAGTAGTTTTTGAAAGGGAGTAGATATTTTTCTATTCCCTTCTTCTTTTAAGAAGGGCGCACTTATACGTGGGCAAAGCCCAACGTTTATAAACATTCGCGTTGCTCATTGTGCGCTCTTACTCAGAGGGAGCCAAACTATGCGTTTGGATAGTACTGGGTTTTACTTGGATGGAGGTGTAAATATGGCAATATATCATTTTACAACAAGAATAATTAAATCAAGTATTGGAAAATGTGCTGTTGCATCAGCTGCATATATTTCAGGACAAAAATTAAAAGATGCAAGACTTGGTTTATCTTTTAACTATACAAGAAAAGAAGAAGTTGTATTTGCAGAAGTACTCTTACCTAAAAATGCACCTGAAGATTTGGCTGATAGAGAAACTTTATGGAATGCAGTTGAAAAAAGGGAAAATAAACGAAACAGTCAGTATGCAAGAGAGTTTGAAATAGCAGTTCCCAATGAGTGGAATCGGGAGCAGACAATTTCAAGAATGCGGGAATTTATAAAGGCGAATTTTGTAAATAAAGGAATGGCAGCAGACTGGGCATACCATGAAAAAGAAGGAAATCATCATGTGCATTGTATGTGTACAATGAGGGCATTTAATAAAGATGGAAGTTGGTCAAATATGCGAAAGACAGAGTTCGCACGTGATGATAATGGAAACAAAATACCATTGCTTGATGAAAATGGAAAACAAAAGGTAAGAATCAGAAAAGGAAAGGGTGAAGAAAAACTTTGGAAAAGAATTGATGTGATTCAAAATCAATGGAACTCAAAAGAACAGCTTAAGGAATGGAGAAAAAACTGGGCTGATTATTGCAATAAATTTCTTATGGAGGAACAAAAAATAGATCACAGAAGTTTTGAAGAGCAGGGATTAGATATTGAACCTACAATTCATGAAGGCTATGCAGCAAGACAAATGGAACAAAATGGAAAAGTATCAGACAGATGTGAGTATAACAGAAAAGTTAAGGAATCAAATAAACTGGTAATGCAGATTAAGAAGAGCATTGCTGAAATAACAAAAATATTAAAGGAAAGGGTTGAACAGATATATGAAAGAGTTGGAAGAGTTAAAGGAAGTATTGGCAGTGATAGAAAAGGTAGGGGATACATTGAGCCTAATGGAAGAACTGAATCAGGAAAACAGTCTGTTGAGTCAACAGGTAGATTCATTAATGATACAGAACAGAAAATTAATAGAACAGAACAAAACATTAAAACAACAGAATCAGCAATTGCTGAAATCAAAAGAAGAATGAGGAAGGAGAGTAGTAAGATAGATGACAGAATCAGAAAAATTAAAAATGAACGAGCTGGCAGACTTAGCAGAAGAACTGACAGCGGAGTTACAGCAGATGGAAACAACAATATTAACGCAGAAAGCAAAGATACAGAAACAATCATCAGACAACTTAAAACTGCAACAGACATTGCAGAAAGCATCATTGCAGATTCAGAATCAAGCAGAGAAAATAAAATCGTTGAACGAGAAAATAGAGAGCTTGAGCGAGAGCGACTTGCAGTTGAAGAAAGCAGAAGAAATGATGAAAGAAGCAGATAGAAAATATATACAAATTAAAAAAATAATGCGGGAACAATATAAAAAAATGGAGGATAATGCTAATAAAAAAAAGAAACTTGATGAAAAGCAAAAAAATATAGATTTAATAGTAAACAGTAAGTTGAAAAATAAACTGAGTATAGAAATAATAAAGTTAGATAAGAAATATAAAATTTGGCTTATTTTATTATTAATTTATGGAATAGGATTAACAATAACAGAAATTAAAAAAAACAGGGAATTAAAAAGAGATATTTATGAAGTATTTCTGAAAATAACTGATAAATTATCTATGTTTATAAGTTTTATAAAGAAAACAATAAACTTAGTTAAAACAGTAGCTAAATCAATAGATAATGAAGTTGTATCAGAGGTAATTTATTGGGTTATTTTGTTAGTGATAGTAATTGCTTGTAGTGTAGTTTTGAGGATAATAGTTAATTATTGTATGAAGGTAATTAGAAATTACATTAAACCCAAATTATGCGATAGATATAGTGCAATAATGTTTTTAATAACTATTACAGTATTTGTTAATTTCAGCAGACAAATAAAAAGGTTAATAAATGTTAATCTGATATTAACAGAAGGTATCATAATGAGTGCATATGGGGGAATTAGACTTTTTTTTTACGTCAAAAGATACAAGAAGGAGAAATACATTATTGATATATATAATAGGAGTGATTGGTGTAATAAGTTTGATTTGCATATTGATAAAATATTAGCAATAATAAAAATGATTCAACACCATAATCCGTTGGAAAAATCAAGTCTTTATTGACGATATAATACATGATACAATCCCTTCAATGTCGAATTATTTATATATTCGCACATTTTAACTACTAGATGAAGATTACAGAAATGGAGGGAAAAGTATTGAAGAAGGTAGTAAAAAGATTTATGGTATTTGTATTAGTGATAACATTAGCTACATGCAATACAGGGACTGGCTTTTTATTAGTAAAAGCAGAAGAAAAATTAGAAACAAAAGAAAAAACAGAATTAGGAAGCAATGTTAATAATGAGGGATATTGCAAGCCGGAAGTGGTAGAGGAAATTGTATCAGACAGAACAACAGACTCCACCACTTTTTTGTTGTCTAATGGGATGAAACAGACAACTTATTATTCAGATAACATTTATTTTGAAAATGAAAAAGGTCAGTTATCTGAGTATGATAATGAATTCGTAAAACTCGATAAAAGTGATAAAAAACAGGTTACAGATTCAGTGGAAGTAAAAGGAACAGAAAAGGAAAAATACAGTTATGTAAATAAGGAAGGTGATTCTAAACAGTTTTTACCAAGCAGATTGTCAGAGAAAACACCAATAGTAATGGCAAAAGAGAACTGCATAGTATCTTTTTCACCTGCAGACGTGGAAGATGAAGATTCAGAAGAAAACATTTTGTCATCAGAAACTGAAAAAGTAAAATTGGATTCAAAGAGTGTGACAAGTGTATATGACGGAAGTAGGGAAGAAAAGAAAGTAATTGCCGGATACGAAGGGGAAAATAAAGCAACAGAACTGTCATATGAGTCATTGGAGCATGGATTAAAGGAAAACATTATTCTAAAAAATAAACCAAAGAGCAACGTTGTTTCATTTAACATGACATTACAGGGATGTTACGCAAAAGTGGATGAAACAGGTGGTGGAATAACACTGTATTCTGAGGATGATGACATTGTGGGTGGGATGGAAGCACCGTTTATGGACGATGCCACTGAAAATAATTATTCAGAGGAAATACATTATGAATTAACAGAAATAAATGAAAAAGAAGATGATGTGCGCAGATACATTTTAAAACTGGTGATTGATGAAAAGTATCTGGAGAATGCAACATATCCGGTAGCAATTGATCCAACTGTTACATGGAATGGAACAACTGATCTTCCGGAGACATATGTGCTTAACAGCACTAAAGTTACAAACTATTTTAGTAGCGGAGTAAAGACTTTTTCCGTGGGAAAGGGAAGTCAGGGTGTGTTCAGAACATACTTCAGAGCAAAGTCACTTGCAAAAACGGTAAAGGATAAATACATAGACAGGGCAACACTTACGGTGTATGAAAACGGTTCAGGCGTAAATGGTTCAACAATATATGTAAAGCCAGCAGCTGCAAGTTTTAAATGTGGAACAGTCACATGGAAAAATCAGCCCGGAGGAACAAGTGCAAATCTGGCATCATTTAAGTCAAAGGGCTCAGCAGATGCAAAACATGAAATTAATCTAAAGACATGGGCACAAAATGTGGCAAAGGGATCAGGTGATGGAAACAAGTGTTACGGACTGCTGTTTAAGGCAGGAAGCGAATCATCTTCTTCATATGTAAGATTCTACGGAGCAAGAGCATCCAGTCATGTACCAAAATTAAAAGTAGTATACTATGATGCTCCTACAACAGCATCAGCGGTAACAGCCAAGTGTAGTAGTGATGCAAACAGAAGTTATCTAAAATCAGGTGAAAGTTTAAAAGTAAGTTGGGCGGGAATTTCTGCACATGCTCTTTCATACGTACAGTATCGAATTACAGATGCAAGTGGAAATGCATTGAATGGATACGGATATTCAGCGTCTACAAAGATAGGAACCACTGCATCAGGAAATAGCACTATCAATGTAAGCGGGTTAGGCAATGGAACTTATAAGGTTTATGTAAGAGGAGTAGATAAAGGTGGAATCGTTGGTACAGGCAAAGGAGCAACATTCTATATTGACAAAACAAAACCTGTTATAAAAAGTGCAGTACTGGACACAGATACAACATCAAACCAATACAGTGAAGAACTGCCGGAATTAGATTGGTGTATAAATGATAGCAACTTTAGTTGTATTCAGGTAAGTATAAACAATGGTGCATATAAGAATTTAAGTTATGAGAATGAAGATTGTGAAGTAATAACAGGGCTTATATCAGGGCAGGCGAATACAATTAAAGTAAGAGCAGTGGATAAGGCAGGAAACGTAAGTGACGTAAAAAGTTTTACATACTATTACGATGAAGATGCCCCAGTCATAAGTGCGTCAATTAATCTTAATACTAATAGCGAAAAAATGGATAACTCAGAGAAAAAGCCTGTATTGAAATATACAATAAGCGATAAGACATTAAAAAGTTATGAAGTAGAATTAAATGGTGAAAAGATAAATGTTAACGGTTCATCAGGGGAAGTGGAATTAAAGAATGTTGAAGAAGGAGAAAACAACATAAGCATTACTGCAACGGATAAGGCAGGTAATGGAGAAGAACAGGAGTTAACATATTATAGAGACACTGTCACACCAGAGGCAGGGTATGTTAAAGTTATACCAAAAACTGGATTTTTTAATACAAGTAATAAGCTTCCAATTGTTTATTGGAGTGGATTTAGTGATGATAATCTGTCAGAGATTCAAATAAAGATAAATGATGGAGAGTATAAGACCTTGGGACTAGACTCAAGTGGAGAAGGTCAGCTTCAGGGCGTTGATTTTTCAAAGGATGGAAAATACACATTAACTGTAAGAGCAGTTGATAAGGGGGGGAATGTTTCAAAAGAGGTAAGTTGTAACTATTATTATGAAACAGCGGACTATGAACTGGATAATTATACACCCGTAAATGTTTATGCAGTTGAACAGATTGGAGGAAACACAATCCTCAGATTTTCCACAAAGAGCGGAAAGTTCAGAGATGATGTTAAATATCAGGTATATAGGTCTGAAACACCAAATGTGGTAATAGACAATGATACACTTGTAAAGTCATACTCTTCAAAGGGAATGATAAAAGTATCAGGGGAAGAAGGAAAAACTTATTACTACAAGATAAGAACTGTTAAGAAAACAGAAAATGGAAACATTTATAGTGACTGTTCAGAAGAAATATCATCAGGGACAATTGGACTGGAAACAAAGAATAACAGACTTGGAAATAATTCGATGTTTACGTATTCATCTGTTTCAAATCCAAACGGAACAGGACAGATAGAATTGTCAAAAGGAAATTTCCTTTATGAGCAGGATGACATTTCACTTCCGGCAATAAGCATTCCGGTAAAGATAACAAGATATTATAATTCCAAATCGTTAAACAAATCATCCTTTGGATACGGATGGAACTGTGAATATGATGCTTATGTTTCAGAGTGTGATGACAAATATTATTATTCTGATGGAAGCAGGGCAGTCTATACCTTTGAAAAGCAAAACACACCATATATGAGTGAGTGTGTTGAGAATGCTGACATGAAACTGAAAACTGATGATGATGTGATAAACAAAACAGTTGAGAAGACAACAGGTGAAAAGGAAAACCTGGAAATAGATGTGCATTATAAGGTTACTGATAAGACAGGAGAAATATTAAGATTTGATGATGCGGGAAGACTTGTCTTAATTGAAGAAGCAAATAATAACTTTGTTTGTATTTCATACAATGAAAAAGACGGGAAAATCAAATCGGTATCAACAGACAAGGGTCAAAAGGCTGTCTTCTCTTATAATGAAGAGGGACTTGTCAGTAAAATATCAGTTGAGGATAATGCATACGGGTATTCTTACACATATGAGGATTCTCATCTTGTAAAGGCAACATATCAGGGAACAAACGGAAAGAAAATTGAGTATAAATATTCCTATAAAAACGGATTACTGTCAGACATTGTAGATGCAAATGGAAACAGCTACCTGTTAGAGTATAATGCAAATGGAACAATAGGAAAATATGTAAAACCAAATGGAGAACATACTAAATATTCATATGGTTATTCAGAGGGAGAAAAACTTTCCAAAGCAGTTGTTTCATCATACAATGGTTCAAGTGAAGACAAAAAGTTATCCTCAGAGACATACTCTTTTGCAGGGGATGGAAGAGTTACAGAGAAAAAGGATGGAAGTGGCAATGTAACCACATATGAATATGATAAGGAAAAGAAATCCTTAATAACAAACACAGCGGAAAAATCATGTTATTATGCACTGGAAAATAACAAGGTTGTGAAAAAGAATGCAAGCGAAAAGGAGAATACGGAATATTATCCAAATGGGAACATTAAGAGCGAAAAAGATTCATCAGGCAACATAATCACTTATGAATATAATGACACAAGAAATGATTTTACAAAAGTTCAGCCTACACAAAGCATTACTAAAGATTCAAATAACAACATCATTTCAAACAGGAAATATGAATATGATGAAAAAGGTAATATTTTAAAGGAAACGGATTTCGTCGAAAAGAAAATCACAAGGTATGAGTACAGTAAAGACGGAAGTGGTCTGGTTAACAAGGTTACGGAAACTCTGGTAGAGAATACAAATAATGAGGCAAACGGCATAAAGTTCAGTGTTGAAGATACGGAATACAATGAGGTCGGTGACGAAAAAAATGAAAATTCAGTAGAAGGAACAGTAGAGGAGCAGGTTGAATATACTTATGACAGGTATGGGAATGTAATTGAGGAACTCGATAAGAAATCAGGGAACAAAACACAGTATGAATATGATGATTTCTTTAGAACAATAAAAACAACGGAAACAAAAACTGAAAAGGGAAAAACAACCGTTAAAACAACACAAAGTAAATATGATAATAACGGAAATGTTGTGGAGAGTACTGATGAGTGTGGAAGAATAACAACATACACATATGATTCATTAAACAGAAACAAGACAACAACCCTTAAGGTTGGAAGCGACACAAAGATTACTAAAAATGAATATACATATGGAAGCACAGATGTTTTTGATGGAGTGCAATGCATGGTAGTAAATGATGCGTTCATAACAACAACATATAATGAAAAGGGTGAGGAACTTAGCAAATCTTATGTAGATGGAAACGGAAGAACCGTGAAAGAATTAAGTAACGGATTGTATAGTGATTATACATATGATTCACAGGGAAAAGTCTTTACTACATATGTAAGTGGAATGAATGAGGATGACGTAAGCAAGGTTGTGGGTGAAAAACTTACGGTAACAACATATGATGCAAAAGGAAATCAGACTTCAACAATAACAAATCCTGAGATTACGGGAACACAGTATGAAGTTGGAAATGATTCAATAGTTACAAAGAAAGAATATGATGTAAATGGAAACGTAACAAAGTCTGTAGACGGTGAAGGAAATGTTACATCATATGAATACGATAACCAGGGAAGAGTTACACAAGTAACAACGCCTGAGGGAAATGCCAATTCATACAAATATGATAACATAATAAATGATAAGGAACTTATTAACTTAAAAGGTGTCATTGACAATAAGCTTGTTGAAAGCACAGTTACTGATGCAATGGGAAACATTTCAAGAACATATAATAATGGGGCCGGTCAAACATTAAAAATACTGGACGAAATAAATCAGAAGGATAATTCAGGAAAGGGAATATCCACAGTATATGAATATGATGACAATGGTCAACAGATAAAGGAAACATATGCTGATGGAAGTTATGTACAGTCCGAATACGAAGCATCAACAGGTTATTTATTAAAAAAATCCAAATTTAATAAAAACGGAAAATGTGAAAGCTATACAACATATTCATACGATACAGAAGGAAATGTACAGTCAGCCATTGATTACAAAAATGGTGAATCATACAGACATACATATTATGAATATGATAAATTTGGAAGAAACATTGCTGTTTCTGAAATTAATGCAGGCAGCACTCCTTCAAAAGATGTAATTGAAAAGGCAAAAATAAAGTATGTTTACAATGTTGATGATAACATAGAAAAAATTTATTATCCGAATAATTCAGGAGATAAATTAAAAGGAATAAAGTTTGTATATAACAAGGACAAGTGGATTACTGAAATTGATGGAATATTGTCTGATAAGACAGTTCCAATCAGAAAGTATGAGTATTATAATGACAGTAAAATACAATACATCAGGGATTACAAAAATTTCTTAAGTAATGGAACGGATTACATTCAAAGAGATTATGAATATGATGGTTTTGACAGAGTAACATCAATGAAGTATTATACGAATTCCAATAGGGAAAAAGTACTTGAAAGCTATGAGTATAAATACGACAGAAACTCGAACATTACATATAAACATGAGAAAACCGGTTATGATAATTCATTAAAGGATGAGGAAACAAACTATTCTTATGATAAAGATGGAAGACTTGTGGCCTCTGAAAAAAATAACAGACTGTTATATAAAACAACACGGTGCACCTATAGGTATGATAAGGTTGGAAACAGAACATATGAGTCTGAACTAGAGACTGACACGGTAGTAACAGACCAGTCAAAAACAACAGGTCGTTATTCATATAACAGTTACAATAGCCTGAATCAGTTAACTTCAAGCACGGTAATCGAATGTAAGGACGGTTCAAGTGTTAAAACCTCAAGCAAGTCATATAAATATGATGTAAAAGGAAACCAAATAAGTGCCACGGATACAGGAAACGGAACAGTTACATCTTATGAATATGATGTTGAAAATCAGTTAGTTGATGTTAAAATAGAAAAAGACAATGTTGAGGTAAGCAGACAGCATAATGATTATAACGGTCAGGGACAGAGAATCAGAAAGACGGAAACAACAACGGCAGATGGAAAGTCCATCACAACCACAACATGTTATTATTATGAAGGAAGTGTACTATTATACACAACGGATGATAATGGTAAAAAGACAAGCCAGAACATCATAGGAAATGAGAACAATACATTTGCAGGCATTAGATATTATGGTGGCAGCCAGAGTGAGTATTTCTATTCAAAGGATGTTCAGGGCTCTACAACAGCCATAACAAATGGAAAAGGTGAATGCAGTCAGAGTTACAGTTATACAGACTATGGTGAAACATCAATTGAAACAGATAGTGATTTCTATAATGAAATTTGTTATACAGGTGGAATTTATGATGAATTAACAGGACTTTATTACCTGAATGCCCGCTATTATAATGCAGATGAAGGTGAATTCTTAAGTCAGGACACGTACAGAGGAGCGGAATCAGATGAGAATTCATGGAACTTATATGCATATTGCGCGGGAAATCCTATAAGTTATGTGGATACGAGTGGACATTTTATTGAAACATTGCTTGATGCAGGTAGCATTGTATATTCAGGATATGAATTGATAAATGATCCATCCTGGGGAAATTTAGGTTATTTGGCTTGGGATATTGGTGCTACATTTCTTCCTTATGTACCAGGATCATATGTAGGAAAAGGTGCAAAGGCAGGTATAAAAGCATCTAGAGCAATATCAAGAAGTTCATCTGCAGCTAAAGTATCATTAAAATTCAGGAAGACCAGAAAAATTGCAAAGGCAGGTAAATTTGCAGTTAAAAAGAAAATGGCATTGCGAGCTGCTGAGACAATTTCTGACATTAACAGTATGTCAAAAATTTCAATAGGCGAGTATAGACATTTAAAAAAGTCATATAAAGGAGTTAAAAATGTTGAAGTACATCATATAATTGAAAAACGTTTATTACGCACAATGAAAACGACTTGTAAAAAAGGGGAAATGCTTTCAATACCTTTGTCAAAAAATCTACATAAGAAAATAACAAAAAGATGGAAAAAACAGATAGGATATGGAACTAATTACAGCGGTGTGACCAAGAAAAAATTGTTAGTTGCTTGTGACAAGGTGTATGGAGACATGCCTAAACTTAAAACAATTGCAAAGAGATGGATAGAGGCTAATTATGGAAAATAAAGGAATACTAATAAAGCGTTTAAGAAAAAAGGAGAGACAAAAGTGGAAATTTATGCAGAAATAGCAGTAGGTGTATACCCAGAATTTGCTTACAAACGAGCAGAAGAAGAACGTGAACTTAGAAACAAGTTAAAATCTTATGTGGTAAGAAATGATGGGGAATTGATAGGTGATGTGTATAAAGTAGAATATATGAGTCAACTTTATAATGAAATAATGAAGTTTGGAGAAAATATGGATGAAGTGGATTTAATAATTGAATATTTCTATAAGTACACTGACGAAGAACTTGAAAAGGCAAAAATGTTTTGGTTAAATCCGACAAGAAGTTATATTCAGAGCAAGGATTATAATGACTATCCATGTGATACATGCGGAAGAAGAATACTAAAGGATGTGGACATTATAAAAGTTGGAAAGAAAGTAAAGGGCGGAAGACCAAGAAAAATGTTCAAGTTTGGTGCAGGAATAGAAGAACTGTTATGCGTGTCAGCTGACCTATACAATTATTTCTTAGACAATGGAGTTAACAGTGAGGATTTTAGACCGGTCTATTGCGGTAAAGAAATGCAAGGATATGCATTTACCCCCATAGAAGAATATGACGTTATATCAAGTGTCTATGAATATAGAATATGTGAAAGTTGCGGCAGAGAGTATGCCTTATACGATATTCCAAAGGGCTATCATCCTGAAAAATTCGAATTACGTGAGCTAATAGATTTTTCAGCACACGACGTGTACAAGACTAAAGTATATTATGACAGAGAGCAGAGAATACTGATTAGCCCAAAGCTGTTTAAGCTTATGAAAAATTATATTAAAGATAATGAGTATAAGGCAATATTTTAAACCTAAAATTATTTCACAAATACATGAACGTTTTACAGTTTATCATAAAAAATCATAAAGTGTTATATTGCTCGCAATGCCTGATTAACAAAGGCTTTGCGGGCATTTTTGTATGGACTTTAGTCTGCTCAAAATAATCACGCAGCGTGTGATTATTTTGAACTATAACCCACCTGCTATGCGGGTGGAGTCAATGTGTTATACAAAAAAATCACCAATCCGTTACAATATAGTTGTTCAAGCTACAATTGTAAGAAAGGATGGTGATTTTAATGGCTAACAAATCTAATGGATTAGCTCATACAAAGTGGTTATGTAAATACCACATCGTATTTACTCCAAAGTATAGACGAAAAATATTTTTTAATCAATATAAGGAAAGTATAGGTCAGATAATAAGACAACTGTGCCAGTACAAAGGAGTAGAAATAATAGAAGGACATATTATGCCGGATCATGTGCATATATTGGTAAGCATTCCACCCAAATATAGTGTATCCAGTTTTATGGGATATTTAAAAGGTAAGAGTGCACTTATGATATTTGATAAACATGCAAACTTAAAGTATAAGTTTGGAAACAGTAATGGTATTAGGTTAAGTGAAGAAGAATATTATTTTAGTTTAGATGGTCTTATTACCGAAAAAACAGATGCAGCAGGAAATAAAGAAACATATACTTATGACAAGAAGAATAAAACATTGATAACTGATACAACAGACAGTATGAAGTATTATGCTTTAGAAGGAGATGTTGTTGTACAAAGAACAGTTACAAATAGAGAAAATGCAGAATATGATACTTATGGTAATGTGACAAAAAGCACTGATGCAGATGGTTCTATAACAGTGTACACATATGACTATAAAAATAAAATAGCAAATGTTGTTAGAAATCAGCCAGTTACAATGAAAACAACTGATGCAAATGGTAATGTTACAGTAGATGAATCCTATGAATATGACAAACTAGGAAATGTTGTAAAAGAAATTGATTATATAACAAATGTAGTTACAATAAATACCTATGGAGAAGACGGTCAAATAACTGCTAGTCAGGAGCTGTTAGGAAAAGATGCAGAGGCAAAGAATTTTGAACAGACAGCATTAACATCATATGATGAAAACACTACATATACCATAGATGGAGATGAATCGACAGAAGATTCTATAGAAGGAACAGTAGAAGAAAAAACGATATATTTTTATAATGAAATTGGAAATGTTACTTTAGAGGTTACAAGTGCGACAGAAGTAAAAGAAGGGTTGTTAAAAAGTTTTTCAAAGAAAGGTATAACAGTTGATGAAATAAAAGGACTTGTAAAAGGTACTGATATTATTGCTACACTGTACAAGTATGATGACTTTCTTAGAACGATTCAAATAACTGAAATATCAAAAAAAGGGACAAAAACAACAGAGAATAAATATAACAAAAATGGCAGCGTTCTAGAAGAAAAAGATGAAAAAGGAAGAATAACAAAGTATAGTTATGACTCTATGAACAGGTCGGTAAAGGCTGAATTAATTGTTGGGAAAGAGTCGAAGGCAACAAACACATCATATTCATATGGAAGTATAAACAGAAACAATGGATATGTAATTGAAGTACTAGATAATCTCAATGTAGTAACTGTTACAAATAAAAATGGAGAAGTAATAGGAAAAACGTATACAGATGTTCTCGGAAGAACTGTAAGAGAGATGAGTAATGGTCTTTATATAGACTATACTTATGATAAAAATGGCAGAGTTTATACAACTTATACAGGCGGAACAGATGAATCAAATCCGAATTTGGTTGTTGAGGGTAAGTTATCAGTTTCGACATATGATGAGAGTGGTAATCTTGCAGCTACAATTATAAATCCTGAAATCAATGGTTCGTTGTTTAAGATAGGTAAAGATTCTATTGTTACAAAAAACAGTTATGATAAATCTGGAAATTTAACATCAACAACAGATGCAAATGGAAATACTATATCTTATGAATATGATGAGCAGGGACGAATTCTTAAAGTAATCGAAGATGGAAGTGTCAAGGCAACGTACAGTTATGATAATCTGCAGAAAGACAATGATGGAACTTATGAATCTGTTGTGGAAACAGTAACTTATGCAAATGGAGGAGTAGCAAAAACTATAACTAATGGTTCGGATCAGATAATATCTGTAAAAGATGAGACAGTTAGTGGTAATATTGAAACAACTTATGAGTATGATAACAACGGACAGGTTATTTGTGAAAAATATTCAGATGGCTCTGGCATAAAGTATGACTATGACGTAGACGGATATCAGATAAGAAAATCTACTTATGATGCGATAGACAGTAAAAATGCTGCAAAGGTTACTGAGTATACATATGATACAGAAGGAAATATATTAAAGGCCGTAGATAAAAAAATGGGAACACCATACAGATATACTTACTATGAGTATGATTCATATGGAAGAAATATATCTGTAGCAGAGGTAAATGCAAGTAGTGAACCAGAAGTAGATACAATAAATGCTGCAAAACTAAAATATGTATATAATGTGGATGATAATATTGAAAAAATCTACTATCCAAACAATAAGTCAGATAAACTTAAAGGTATTCAGTTTGTCTACAATAAAGATAAATGGATAACAGAGATTGACGGACTCTTTTCAAATGATGAAACAGTTGTAATCCGCCAGTACGTTTATCATAATGATGGTAAGGTAAAGGCAATTAAAGATTATGAGAATTTCTTAAAAAAGGGTTCAGACTTTATTGAGAGAAATTATACTTATGATGTGTTTGACAGAGTAACAACTATGAAGTATTTTAATAGTACGGATGTAGATACAATCCTTGAGCAGTATGATTATCAGTATGATAAAAATTCTAACATTACATATGAGCATGAAGTATTTAATTATGAAAATAATGTAAAAGATGAGGAGATTCGTTATACATATAACAGTTTAAATCAGCTTACGAAGTCTGAAAAAACAGATAATATTACATATAAAACAACGACATCATCATATCAGTATGATAGTGTAGGGAACAGAACCTATGAAGGTGTATTCGAGTTTTATACAGTTGATGAAATGCAATCGGAGATAACAGGTAGCTACAAACATAGTAACTATAATGTACTAAATCAATTAAGATCTGCTACAAGAATAGAATCGGAAGATGGGAAAAATGTAAAAACATATAATTATTCTTATAGATATGATGAAGAGGGAAATCAAGTAGAGGTGAATGATGGTAAGACAGGAACTACAACAACTTATGAATATGATGTTGAGAATCAGTTAATCTATGTGAGAATTGAAAAAAACGGAACCAAAGTTTCAGAAGAGCATAATGAATACAATGGTGCAGGGCAGCGTATTAAGAAGATTGATATAACAGTAACTGATAGTGGAAAAGAAGAAACAAAGACAACGTGTTATTACTATGAAGGTAGTTTGCTTCTTTATACAACGAATGAAAATGGTGTTAAGACAAGTCAGAACATTATTGGAAATCAGAATAATGCATTTGCAACGATTCGATATGATGGTGACAAACAGAGCGAATATTTCTATTCAAAGGATGTACAGGGAAGTGTTACAAATCTGATAGATAATTCAGAAACGTGTTCAAAATCATATAATTATACAGATTTTGGCGAAACGGAAGAGAGATTTGAATCAGAAGTTGATAATGAAATTTGTTATACAGGCGGAGTGTATGATGAGTTGACAGGATTGTACTATTTAAATGCTAGGTATTATGATTCGGATGATGGAAATTTCTTGAGTCAGGATACGTATAGGGGAGGAAATCTTTATGGATATTGTGGAGGAAATCCTATATCATACATAGATCCAAGTGGACATAGTGCAGTTGTTGTTTCAGGTGGAGCCTACAAAAAAAGTAAAAAGGGGTATTATTATGAGTTTATTGAGACTGCGTTATGCCAATTAAAGAATTGGGGAAAAAGCAAAGGAAAAAAATACTGGTTTATAGCAAAAAGAGGTTGGAGCAAAAGTGATAAAAAAGCATTTAAAAAGCAAGCAAAAAAATGTGGAGCAGTTAAACCTATATATTTTAAATCTACAAAAAAACTTATAAGTAAATTAAATTCAAAAAAATTTAAAAAGGATAAAATATCTGATTTTACTGTATTTGCACATGGATTTCCTGGGAAAATTACATTTGGATATAATTATACTGATGGTACAGATAACGATAAATTAACTATGAAATGTTCTCAAATTAAAAAAATAAGTAAAGATTCGTTTGTTACTTATCCAACATCAATTTTTTATTCCTGTAGAACAGCTGCAACAGATGATAATGGCAAGAATAATTTTGCAAAAAAATGGAATAAACGATTTGGAGGAGGGACTATTGCCTTTGAAGGAAGGACAGATTATAGTGAAATAAATTATTTACCAGGATATAGTTGGTGGGATATGCATTTATACGAACGTAAACATGGAGGAAAAAAATTTAGAACGCCAGCAAGACAATTGCCAACAGGTATAAATGAGAAAATTTATTCTAACATAAAAGGTGATTTTCCTAATAGTTCTTATTACTGTTGTTAATAGTAAGGCCAATTGAAATGTAGTTTGCGAGCCAATTATGTTTTAATGAGTCTTGGAGAGGAGAGAAGAATGCTAGATTTTTACATAGATATACATGGTGAAATTGTAATCACTTTATTTAGAATATTGATTGGAATAATGCTACTTATTAGTGACAAAGTAATACCTAGAAAAATGAAACAATTTATTGTAACAACATATTATGGGGTATTATTTGGTGTGCTTTCAATTTATATATCAAATCTTAGGGTATCAGGTATACTAATAGGTGCCATATT
>OFRY01000650.1_pt1 | contig 19770 bp, 27 predicted proteins | sample 1543171 | NCBI WGS metagenome assembly OFRY01 (sample SAMN04209240, study PRJEB22552) | human gut metagenome | biome: gut; material: feces | host: Homo sapiens | place: USA: Oklahoma | reverse complement strand
ATAAATTCAGAAGAAAGGAAAAGTATTAATGAATTATTCACAAGAAGATGTAGATTTATTGTTAGAGAGAATTAGGAGATCTAATGGTGTAGTAACACCTCAAAATTACTTTGTACAAGTTCCGAATAGTTTTACTAGAAATCCGAAGTATACATCAAACGAGAAGATGATGTATATCTATTTATGGGGATTTGGTGGAGAATCATTGAATTCATATCCAGGGCAAGGTAGAATGATTCACGATCTTGGATGGAGTAGACCCACTGTAATTAATGTTTTGAAAAAACTAGAAGAAAAAGGTGGGATATACATAGTAAATAGAAAATTTAGAAAAACAAACGAAAAAGCCACCAATTTATATTATTTAGCCGAAATTAATACAAATACTGGTGACTTTATCGAAAGCTCAATTGACATAATTAAACAAGTTTACCCCGACAAACTTGCATATATTGATTAAGAAAAAAAATTTTATCCATAACAATATTATATTATATAATACGGAAAAAGTAAAGTAGGATTTAAATAAATCCTACTTGTTTTTTCTACATATTAAGAATAGAACTCCAGAAATCCTCTTCTTTATCCATCAATTCATCTATTGAAACAGCTTCTTTCTTCTCAACAGTTTCTTCTTCTATTATTTCTACATCTATTATTAAATCTTCATTTAATACCTCTTCTTTTTTGACTAGAGATTTTTTTAAATTATCAAGATTTTCTTTCACATCTTTTATTACATTATTATTTAACGTTATTCCACCCATTATAAGTAGAGGATTATTATTTGTATATCCAACAAAATAATCTTCTCTTATGTTAAATATGTCAACTACTTTTTCACAATTGAAATTTTCCATTACACTTAATCCTAAGTAATCACAAGTTAAACTATTGCCAGTAGCAAATATAGAATCTTCGATAATTTTAGTCATATTCTTTTTATTATCAAAATCTGATATTTTATATATAGCTCCAAATCCTCTAGAATCAGTAAGTAATTCTAACTCTGCATGGTCAATAACACCATTTTTATTAGCTTCTGTAGTATTCATAAAACTATCGTATAAGTCTGCAAATTCTTTATTGATAGCTAATTTGTTAGATCTTTTATTGTTATCTAAGATATAGAAAGTTTTAATTTCTTTTATCTTAATTAATTCATTCCAACAAGCTAAACAGTTTTCATGAGCTTTTTTAGATTCACTAGCAAGTGGTTTAACTGCTATAACATTAATGTGTAAATTTGGATTTGTTTTACTTAAAATTTGAATTAATGCAGGAGCTATTCCACTTCCAGTACCTCCACCCATAGAGAATACAAAATTAACAACTCTTTGATTAGGAAATTCATCTGTTTTATCTACCATTGAATGAATATGTTTTTTAGCATATAACTTAGCTTTATTTCTACTTCTTCCACTTCCAGACGCAGCGGGTATAATAAATACATTAGTAGCATTATCTAACCCTTTAATATCTTCATAACTTGTATTAATAAATAACCCATTATATCTGTTATTCTTTTTTAAGATTTCACTAGCTATGTTGTTACCAGCTTGCCCGATACCTACAAATAAAACTTCACTTCTATTCATTTAATTCATCTCCTTTAAATTCTCTTAAATTAGTACTTGCTTCACTACATGATATAAGTTTACTTAATAAGAATTCTCCCTCACTTGTTATGAAGTAAGTCTTTGCATTTTTTTGCATGAAACCCTCTTTAATTAAATTTCTTGATTGAAGTATCTTAACTGTATTTCTTACTTTAGTATGACTTAATTTAGATTTCTTTACTATTGTTGATATAGGAACTCCTGCTAGTTCACTTATTCCACCAGAAGTTCTAATTGCATCTAGTATAAAAATGTCGTTCTTAGTATATGACATGTTACACCTCCTTAAACTTTGTTATAATAATATTATAATAACTTTAAGCTAAATTGTCAAAAGATAATTTCATTTAGTTTAATATGATTTAATGTAGTTTAATGTAGTTTAATGTGAACATAAGATTAAGTTATTTTAATTAATGAACTTTCTATATTATTTTTATAAAATACAAAATAAAAAGGAGTGATTATATGTGTGATAAAACGTACAATCAGAGAAGAATAGCTACTGGGGAATATTTAAAAATAAAGAAACTTAACTATATTCTTTATATTAAACTTCAACAAATTTCTCGTTGGAACCAGTTAGAGAATCATAGATATATTGATTGGGAATCTATAAATAAGATAGATCTATGTAAAGAGTTAAGAACGCAACCTAAATATCTTTATTCAAGATTAAAACAGTTAGAACAATATAAAGAATTAATAGAAGTTGTTAGAGATAAAGAAGGAAATATAAAATGGATAAAGTTATTTAATGAATCTGATTACTGTGTATTCTTAAACTTAGATTTAGATATGTTTAAAAGAATGATGAGATTTACTAAAGATATATGTTGGAGAGTTTATCTTTGCCATAAAGCAGAATACAATAGAGTTAAATATAAATATAATAAAGATTATTATTACTTAACATTAGAGGAAATTGCTGAAAGAGCTGGATATAGTAAAACAAACCTAACTGTAATTCAAGAATGTAATGAATTTCTAATGAAAGATATGAAACTTATTACTTATACTAAGGAAAAAGTAGATGGAACAAAAAGAGTGGCTAATAAGTATAAAGTATTAAAATAAGAGGTATAATATGGAATATAAGATGAAGTTAGATATTAATAAGAAAGATAAATATTTCGTTTATAAACATTATTTTTATAATAAAAATAATGAAGAGGTTGTTTTTTATATTGGAAAAGGAACTAGCGATAGACATTTCTGTTTAAAAAGAAATAAACTTTGGGAAGATATTGTATATAATCAACTTAACGGAGAATATTATATTAAAATAATAAAATATTTTGATTTAGAAAAAGATGCTTTGGAATATGAGAAAAAACTTCAAAAAGAATATTATTTAAAAGGACAATGTCTAGGATGTAAAGATGTTATTAATAAAAATTTTCAAAAGAATAATAAAAAAGCTTATAAGCTTATTAGAAAAAATACTATAGTTGAAAATAATAATTTTATAGTAATATCTTCTTATAAAAGAATTAAAAATACTAGAATAAGAAGAAATCATATTTTAGAGAAAAATGGCCAGAAATTTTTTATCTATATATTAAACAAGAAAGAATATGGGATAGTAGATAATACATTATATTCATTTGAATACAATGCGAGAATATTAGAATTAAAAGATAGTTTATTGAATAAAAAGACTATAGATAAAGATTGCACTTATAAAATTAATGAAGAAGAATTAAAAATGTTTTTAAAATAGGAATTTTTATTCCTATTTTTTTATTCTTTTTAGCTATAGTCAAAAGGAATAAAACCTATATAGTCATAATATTACATAGTATAGTCAAAAGGAATAATGAATATATAGATAAATATATAGAATATTTAGATAATATCGAAAAATCGGAGATTTTTTGAAATAAAATATGTATTTCATTAATTTAATCTAGTTTAAAGTTATTGTAAGATTAAGTTATATTAAATAATGTAGTTTAAAATTAATATAAGATTAAGATAAATTAAATAAAGTATATTAATATTAAGTTAAGATTAAGTTAGACGATAAAAAGAGTTTAACGTTATATAAATTTTATTTAGATGAAATTAAGAAAAAGTTTTTTATATATTAATAATAAAAATAATGAACTATATCCACATTAAATATATAATAAAAATATAAAATCAAAAATAAAAAAATTTTCATTTTTAAGGAGAGGTTATTATGAATATAAGAGAATTAGTAGGAAGAGAAAGAGAGTTACAGAAGAAGATAGATTTTAATATTGAAGAGATGTCAATGCTATCTGATTTAGAAACATTACCTAAATATTCTGGTTCATCAACTATAAAAGAAAGATTTGATCAATATTTTGAAGAAACAGAAAGATTAGTAAAAGAAAAAGATGAAATAACTAAGAAGATAAATATGATAGAAGGGTTATATGAGGTAAAAAGTACAAGCTGTATAACTGTTAGTCTTGACAGTAAAAAAATTATAGAAGAGCTTGAAGAAAAATATAAACTTATAAAAGAAATAGTTTAAGGAGGATTAAAATGATGATAACAATTGGTGGAATGATTGGTGGAGGTAAAACTTCATTAGCTAGAATAGTAGCAGAACATTTTGGTACAGAGGTAATGGAAGAAAGTGTTGAAGATAATCCAATTCTTCCTTTATTTTATGGAAAGAATGAAGAAGAGGTAGTTGCAAACGATTACCCGTTCTTATTACAAATATACTTCTTAAATACAAGATTTAAAGCTATTAAAGAAGCATTATCTAATGATAATAATGTACTTGATAGAAGTATTTATGAAGATTGGTATTTCTGTAAAGTTAATAAAGAGTTAGGAAGAATTGATGATTTAAGATTTTCTCTTTATGAAGAGTTGTTAAATAATATGATGGAAGAAATTGAAGGGATGCCTAAGAAAGCTCCAGACTTAATGATTTATTTATCTGGAAGTTTTGAAACTTTCATTAGTAGAATTAAAAAGAGAGGTAGAGATTATGAAATTGATGATTCTCTTTTAGATTACTATTATAAATTATGGTCAGGATATGATGAATGGATAAATAATCATTATAAAGCTAGTGAAGTTCTAGTTATAGATATAGATTCTATAGACTATGTTAATAATAAAGAAGATAGAAGAGTTGTCTTAAAAGAAATTGAAAATAAATTAGCAAGAATAAGAGGTAAAAATAACAGTTAAGAATTCTTAACTGTTATAAATTACTTAATATAAATATTGAGGAGATTAATTATGAATATAAATAGAAAACTAATTGGATTAGATTATGATGATACAATAGCTATGAGTTCATTAAGTATGATGGATCATTTAAATGGAGAAACTGGAAAGAATTATACTATGAAAGATGTTAAAGGTGGAAGAGTAGACCTTGATAATATGTATGGTAGTATAGATTGGAAATCACCAGAGTTAATGAAACATTATATTAATGCAGATTTTTATCCTAACTTTATAGAATTTATAAATAGTAGTATGGATTTGGGATATGAATTTGTTTTAGTTACAGCAAGAACTGATGATAATGTAGAAAGTGCCAGAGCTAAATTAGAAGAGGCTGGAATATCAATCCCTATATATAATACTAATAATAAATCTAAAAAAGAAATTATAAAAGAATTAGGTTGTAGATTCTTTATTGATGATTATGTAGAAGTATTAAAAAATGAAATTCCAGATGGTTGCATTGGTATAGCATTTGGGCAAGAATATAATAAAAAAATAGAAAGAAGATTAGAAGATTGGTATGATGCTAAAAAGTTTTTAGAATTTTTAGTTTATGCTGATAGATATATGGAAAATAAAAATAAAAAATAAAAATGAACTTCTCCTTTAATTATTATATAATATAAATAAAGTTAATAATTAAAGGAGGAATTATTATAGAAGATATTACGATATTAACTTCAAAAGTGATTATAGAAGATCTTTATGAAGGAGCAGAACTTTATGGTGGTTCTACTAAAAATTTAAGAACAAAAGAACAATTTTCTTATACTAATGAGGTTAAAGATTACGATTTAACTAGTAAAAATCATAGTACTGTTGAATTTTTATTACCAAAACCTCTTCCGAAAAGTATATTTTATTTTTCTAATTTTTGTACTTTTTCATCATCTGCAATTCCAATAGATGACATTAAATATAAAGGATTATGGATTAATAAAGAAGGAATATTAGAGCAAGATGAACTTGTAAGTATTATTTATTTTTGTAATGAACTTACAAGTAAAGATATATCTGTAATAATTAATAGTTGCAAAATATTATGTGGAATATTAAATCAAAAATCAATTTGTATATTAATTAATGGTGTAATGGTAATCATTGATGAATAGAAAGGAGATTATTATGAGGAAATTTAAAAAAGGGGATATAATCTGCGGGAATAATAGTAGCAATATTTATAGCATAACATCAAAAGATAATGAATTTGTTGGAGAAGTAATAAAGTATCTTGATTGGGAAACTATACAAGTTAAATTAATAAGTTGTAATGATAATCCTAGAGGTTCAAAAATATTTAATGTAAGAGCATCTTGTTTTGATATATTACCAAATGAGATGAAAGATATTAAAAAAAGAAAACATATTCCTATAGACATAATATTTGATGGTAGCACAATAAAATCTATTTGTAATAATAATATAGGAATTTCAAAAACAAATCCTACTGATTCTTTTGATATTAATTTCGGTATAATTTTATCTACTATGAGAGCTTTAGGAATGAGTAAAAGATTAATAGAAGATTTTATAAGTATTTATTATAAAGATAGAAGATTTTTAGAAAATTGTACTAGTGAGGAACTTATTAATGAAATATCAAAGAGGCTTTAAGAAAAAGGATCTAGAGAAAAATTTAAAAAAATCTTTGAAATTAATAAAAAGAGCAAAATATTTAATTAATATATACAATGATTCAATTTATGAAATTGACAAGAAATTAAAAGAAGAAAATATGAAATCTAAAGATTTGACTGATAGAGAAATGGAATTATTTAAGAAGATAGAAGAAACTGTTAATTCTGATAGTTTCTTAGCAAAGTATATATCATGGAGGGAATAATATGAAAGTAAAAATGACAATGAATTTATTAGAACCAAAAGCTGAGAAATATAAGAAAGGTAGCTTTGTAATATTAGATGAACATTATAAGGATATAGATGAAATAATTTTTAAAAGAGGAGTTATTAAGAGTATAAGTATAGAAGAAAAAGTTAAACGATATATAAAAGAAAGGAAGATATTGACTATAAATTCAAAATATTCAGATGGAACTTATGAAATATTTGATAAAACTGGAAACTTTTATATATGCGACCAAATGGTAGATAGCTGTATAAGTCCAATAGAGAACTTTATTAATAGCTCAATTAAAGTTGGAAATATTAAAACAGATAATTTAATCCCATTTCCTTATAAAAAGAAAGTATATTTAGCATCACCTTTCTTTAATGATGAACAATTAGTAGATATGGTAAAAGTATTAGGAACTTTAAGAAATAAGAACTTAGATGTTTTTTCTCCTTATGAAAATCAACATAAAGATTTAGAATTTTCTTCTAAAGAGTGGAGAGATAAAACATTTAATAGTGATGTGGATCATATTAAATGGTGTGATTTTGTAGTAGCTATAACAGATGGAAATTATATGGATAGTGGTACTGCTTGGGAAATAGGTTATGCTCATGCTATAAATAAACCAGTTATAGTAGTTAATTTAAATCAAAAACCAATTAATCTAATGATAAGTGATAGTTTACATGCTTATATAGATAGTATAGAGAGCTTAGAAAAATATGATTTTAATGACTTAAAGAAAATTGAATATAAAAAATATGTTTGGTAATTAATATATTGAAGAGGTGTAGATTGAATTCTATACCTCTTCTTTTATTTTGTACATAATGTATTATTTTATAAAAAAATATATTTTTTGTATAAAAATGGTATCTTTTTGCGAGTTTTTTAATATATTATAATATAAAACCAATACAAAATGTAAAAAAAATATACAGGAGGTACAAAATGAGTCAAAGTATGATATTAGGACTTGATATGGGAAATAATAATTTTAAAGACAATCTTGGAAAATTAATCCCTTCTAAGATCTCTACAAAAGAGAATATATTAGGAGATAACTCTGATTATATATTATATGAAGGTATTAAGTATCTTATTGGAGTTGGAGAATTTGAAATTAATTTAGATAAGATTAATAAGCTTAATAATGAAATATTAATGTTATCAGTTATTGGTTCTTATGATGCAGATTTCTTTAAATTAGTTATTGGACTTCCTATAGGATATTATAAAATCGGGAAAGAAGAAATAAGAAAAAGAATATTAGATAAAAGAATATATGAGTTTGAATTTAATGGTGAAAAGAAAAAGAAAATAATTGATGATGTTTTAGTATTTCCAGAAGGTGCAGGAGCTTACTTTTCTATTCCTACGAAAGAAAGACCTAAAGATGCAATTATAATTGATATAGGTGGTAAGACTTGTAATATAGTTCCTTTTAGTAATGGAAAGTTAGATAGCAATTTTATAACTATTGGTGAAGGAATTCTAGATCTTTATTCTAAAATAAGAGATTACTTAAATAGAAAATATATTCTTAATCTATCTATTGAAGAAATAGAATATATTTTAAAACATGGAATAGAAGTTGATGGGAAAAAGAAGAATACTGAATTTGTTAATCATATTATTGGAGAATATATACAGAAGATATTAAATGAAGTTAGACTTAATCAACAATATAGATTAAAGAAAATTTATATTTGTGGAGGTGGTGCAAAAATATTAGGTAGTATTTTAGAAAAAGTATTACCTAATTCAAAGATTATGAATAATTATCTTCACGCTAATGCAGAAGGATATTATAAAATAGGGGTGAGTACATGGCAGTAGATAAAAAGAAAAGAAATAGGATAATAATTAATTTTAAAGATACAAAAGAAGAAATGGAGTTATATGAAAAACTTTTAAAACATTCAAATCCTGCATCATATATAAAAGATATATTTATGGGATTAGTTCCGTTAACTTTAGAAGGTAATATCCAAGTTGTACAAAAGAGTACAGAATGTAATGAAGAGGAAAATGAAAATAGTGAAGAAATCCTAGATATAGATAATATTTTAGGAATTATTGATAATTAAAGTAAAAAAATCTACCATCAAATGAAGGTAGATTAGTGGTAAAGTTATTTATTTATTACACTTCGTTATATAAATAAATATATTCTGCGAACTTCAAAAATATAACCATTTTTAGTTAAAAATATGTATAATTAACAGAATATTAATTTATCTGATTAGTGTTTCAGCTATTCTTGCTCCTGCACTTAAAGCTAAAAGAGCTAGTTCTATTGCAAACATAGTTGTCATTTTAATCACCTCACTAATATTTAGTTATTTATATTTTAACCATAATTTTAAGTTTTATACAATAAGGGGGAAATAAATATGTTAAATAGATTATTAAAATATAGAAAAGTTACTATGAGTATTCCAGAGTTCTGTGCATTAAATAGAGGAGAAATAACTTTAAGCCAAATATACTTAAATAGACAAGCTACTAGATCTTTAGAAAAGATTTGTAGAAGAAATTCTCAAATAGCAAAATTCGTTGTTTTCTTTTTAGCTTCTATGTTATTAATACCTAATACTGTTTTTGCTTCAACTGTAGATGTAAGTAAGATTGATAGGCTTGGACAAACTTTATTAACACTTGTACAAAATATAGGATATTGGTTCTGTATTATTATGGCTGCTAAAGAAATTTTAACATCTTTAATGCAAAATCAAGCAAAAGAAGTTGGAGGAATAATATTAAAACACATTTTAGCATTCGGTGGATTCTACGCTTTGCCTTGGGCATTTGATTTAATAAAAGATTTATTGGGATAGGAGGAATAGTATGTTAGAAAATATGTTCTATAATTTTATAACTTTCATACTTAATGGGTTAGCTAACTTTGGATATTGGATATGTTTAGTTATAGCTATGGGTGGTCATTTTGCTTATATCAGTGGATTTTCAAAAGGGGCGAAGTGGACAACTTTTAGTACAGTTGTTTATGTAATTGTACAAGCAATGAGTGGAGCAGTAAAGCAATGATTAAGAATATATTTAAGAAGAAAGATACAAGTATTAGCTTAGAAAGATATTTTGAATTAGTGAAACCAGAATATATCTATATTAAAATAATCCCGCATAAGAGTACTAGAAATTATAATACTACTAATATAGCTAAAGCTATTGCTCTTAGCTATAAAGGTTTAAATGAAAGAATTAGAATAGAACAAAAGAAACTTTGGGTTGAAACTAGTTTTAAAATTAGTTATATGATAGATATTGTAAATGGAAATGCTAATTTCTATTTTATAATACCGAAAGTATTTAAATATACTTTAGTAGAAAAATTAAGAGAAATATGGAATAGGTCTACTATAGAAGAGGTACCTCCTATAGAGCCTATTTCAAAAGATGCTACAGTGTTTGAATTAACTTATAAAAAAGAAGATCCTTTATCTATAAGTACAGATAAAAAATCAAATGAACCTTTAAATCAAATTTTAAGTGTTATGGAAATAATGCAAGATAATGATAGAGTATCAGTATTATATAATTTTATGCCTTGTACACAATTCGGATGGCAAAATAGATATGATAAAGTGATTGAAAGTTTTAAAGCTAGAAAACCTTTAGAGAGAGATAAGAAAAGTTCTGGATATATAATGAAGTCTTTTCTTAATGGATTAGTAGGAATGTTAGATACTATTAGTAATGTTATAAATGATTATGGTGGAGGTAATAGAAAAGGAAATAACCAAACTTTTGCAGAAATTTTAGCTACTGCTCTTGAATCTAATAAAGAATTAAGTTCTGAAACTAAGAAGAAAAAAGAGTTACAGGTTATAAATACTCAAATTGCAATATGTAGTAAAAGTGAAGATAAAACTAGAGAATATAATAATGCTGTTAGTGTTTGTCAATCTTATAGAGTTTTAGATAATGATAATCAATTAATATATAAAAAGCATAATAAGAAAATAGGGATAGAAGATTATAATATTGGAACAGAAATTAATACAGTAAGCACAGATGAATGTCAAAATTTTATACAGACTCCAGGTAGGTTATTATTAAATCAATTAGGAATAAATCATGTTAGAGTAAATGAGAATCCAGTTCCAGACAAATTGAGAGTTGGTAAGAAAAGTTTAGGAGAAGTAACTTATAAAGGGGAACAAGTTTCTTCTTACTTAGAAGATGAATATAATATAGGAAATCTACCTCTTGTTATGATAGGTGGACAAGGTGCAGGAAAAACAACATTTATGGGAAATTATTCTAAAAATTGTTGTGATTCTAAAGAAAGTTTGATAATAATAGATTTTATAAAAAATTGTGAACTAAGTGATTCTATTAAAGAATATGTAGAAGATGAAAATATAATTGAGTTAGATATGGCTAATCCAGATACTATTCAAGGTCTTGGGTATAACGAAATCAAAGTAGATGAATCTATGACATCTTTTGAAAAAATAAGTTTAGCTAATTTACAATCTCAACAAGTTATGAGTTTAATAGATTCTATTAGTGTTGGAGATCCTTTAAGTTGTAGAATGAGAAGATTTTTAAACGCTGCTGCTAATGTTGTATTTGCACAAGGGAATAGTAGTGTTAGAAATGTTGTTGAGTGTCTTGAAAGACATGAGAAAAGATTAAGGTATATTGAAAATTTAGATGATGAATTAAAAAAATTGTTAGAAGATGAAGTTGAAACATTAAATGAACTTAATGAATACTCTAAGGTTAGTAAGAAAGAAGCAGAAGAAGGAATGGTTCCTCAAGTTATAGGAACTTATTCAAGTAAGATAGAACACATATTAGATAGAATTGGAATGTTAAGAGAAGATTTTAAATTAAAGTATATGTATATGTATAATAAACCTCTTGATGATAATATAAATTTAGTTGATGCTATGAATGAAGGGAAAGTCGTTCTTATTAAAATGAGAGAAAATGATTTTCCAACTAAAATGGCTAAAAACATATTAGTTACTTATTGGATTAGTAAGATTTGGTTATCAAGTCAGCTAAGAGGTGTTCAAGCAGAAAAACCTAGTAGAGCTAATATATTAATAGATGAAGTTTTCCAAGCTCCAACTTGTTTAAAAACTTTAGAATATATATTACCTCAAAGTAGAAAGTTCGGTTGCAAGTTTATTTTTAGTACTCAATATATAAGACAATTAGAAAGTATTTTTGATACTTTAGAAGCTAGTAATAGTTCTTATATGCTTATGCGTGGATGTTTAGAAGATGACTTTAACCATTTCAAATCTAAATTAGATGATTTTGAATATGAAGATTTAAAAGATATGAAAAAATTCCATAGTTTAAACTTAATCTATTATTCTGGTGGATATGCTAGCTTTATAAGTAAATTACCAAAACCAATATAAATAAAATTAAAATACCTCAAAATTGAGGTATTTTTTTATGAACTTATTTAGTTTTAATTATATAATATAAATATAAATCAAATAAATTAAAGGAGGAAATAAATGAGTAAAGTTTTTAGAAATGTAGTTATAGGATTTGCTTTAACAACAGTAACTATTATTGGAGTAAATGAAGCTAGTGTTCTATTATCTAGAAGATATGGTAAAGCACACGCTAACGTATCAAGAGAAATCTATAAAGAAAGTAATTCTTATATAGAAGGAATGATACAAGACTTAGCAGATGCAAAAAGAGAATATGATAGAACAGATGATAAAAATGAGAAACAGCAAATATTAGAATTTGTAAATTCAAAATTTTCTAATTTTGATATGAATAAAATTACAGATGATAATCTTTATAGATTTTTATTAGAAGCTAGAAAATAAGGAGAGATGTAATTATGGTAGAGAAATTTAAAGAAATTAATGAGATCTTAAAAGAAATGGAAGAAAAAGCTGAAATAGTAAGTGGAAAACTTACAGAATGTTTAAATGAATTTGATAGTAGAAAAAATAAAGAACTTACAGAAGAGGAATCTAAATTAATAGAGGAAATGGATAATCTTACTAATAAAATAGCGAAAACAATTGTTGGTTAATCAAAAGGAGGTTAATTATGAAAAAGAAGTTTTTAGTTTTAGGAATTGCTTTATTATCTACTGGATTATTTGTTGGATGCGGAAGTAGTGATACTGGACAAGGAACAATAAAAGACCAACAAGCTCAACAACAAATATTAACAGAAGAAAGTAATAGACAAATTGGTATGCCAAATATAAATAACTATTTTGAAAAAGATATTGCTAAAAGAGTATATGAATTAAGAGATAAAACTGATTTAACAACTTATGCTTATTCTGTTAATAAAGATGGTAAATATATTTATTTAGGAAGATGCATAGGTTTCGGATTACCATATACAACTCAATATTCTTCACCTCAGAGAATTCAAGAAGGTGATTTAGGACAGTATTATGGAGATATGTTAGTTCCTCAACCTGAACCAAACGGTCTTTATACTTCTGAATCTACAAATGCTACTTGGTTAATTCTTATTAATGAAGAAACTAATAAAGAAGAGATAATATATATGGAACCAGAGATAATTGTTACTCAATCTAAGTTACCGAAAAGATTAGTAGCAGAATGGTCTTTACCAGATAATTATTAAAATAATTTTAATTTAAAGATAAAAATAATTAAATTTTGGAGGTATTAATTTATGAAAAAGAAAGTAATTGCAGGAATATTATTAGGAGTATCAATCTTCGGGTTAGGAAATTCAATCTATTTAACAAATAAATATAATAATGTTAAAGATAATATATTAAATCAACAAGCTGTGTTATCAGTTTTATGGCAACAAGAAAGTGCAGAAGTTAAAGCTTTAAGACTTCAAGCTTATAATATGGCTAAAGAAAATATAGACCAATTAATAAATGAAAATAAAATGCCTAAAAATCCAGCTGTAGTTTTAGATTTAGATGAGACAGTTATGGATAACATACCAGCAGGTGCTTACCAAATAACATCTAATAAAGGATATAATCATGAAGATTTTACAGAATGGACAGGTAAAGCAGAATGTAAAGAAATAGAAGGTGCATCAGATTTCATAAATTATGCTAAATCTAAAGGAGTAGAGATCTTCTTTGTATCAAATAGAAGTCCAGAAGAAATGTCATCTACAATTGATAACTTAAAGAAATTAAATATAGAAGTTCCTCAAGAAAATATATTATTAAAAGAAAAATCATCTAATAAAGGTGAAAGATTTGATAAGATAAAAGAAAATTATGAAATAATAATGTATGTTGGAGATAATGCAGGTGATTTTGGTGGAGAGTATTCTAAAAAGTCGAATGAAGAAAGAAGCCAATTAGTTTTAGATAGTAAAGATGAAATGGGAGTTAAATATATAGCCTTACCAAATCCAACTTACGGAGATTTTGAAGGAGCTATGTATGGATATGACTTTAGTAAATCAAATGATGAAAAAGTAAAAATAAAGAATGAGTTATTAAAACCATTTAAATAATTAATATAAGGGGTATTCCCCTTATATTTCTAAAATTTTTTTAAATAAATGAACTTATATAAATTAAATTATATAATATAAATATAAAAATAAAAAATGTTATTTGAAAATTAAATAAAAGGAGAGATAAGTAATGGAAAAATTATTTGCAATTTTAGGAGTGATCTTATTTGTAGGGATTGGATATTTAATATCCAAAGATAGGAAAGATATTAATTGGAGATCTGTTGGATATGCTTTCTTAGGACAATTTATTTTAGGGTTCTTATTGATCAAAACTCCATTATGGAAATTAGTTGAATTAACTTCAAGAGGGTTTGAATGGTTAATAAGTCAATCGTCAGAAGGTATTAACTTTGTATTTGGTGGTATTAGTGAAAATTTTGTATTCTTTATAAATTCTTTATTACCAATTATATTTATATCTTCTATTATGGGTATCTTATTCCACTTTAATATCTTACAAAAATTTATTTCTGTAGTTGGAAAATTAGTTGCGAAAGTTCTTAATGTTGATACTTTAGTTGCTGTAAATGGAGTAACTAATATGTTCATGGGACAAAATGAAAGTTTATTTGTTACTAAATCATATCTTCCAAGTGCTAAGGATTCAGTTATATTTGCTACATTAGTTGGTGGTATGACTTCTATCTCTGTATCAGTTGTTGGTCTTTATGCTAGTTTTGGTGCTTCTATGGAATGGATAATTGTTTCAATGCCTTTAACTGTTTTATCTACTTTTGTTCTTACTCAAATTATTATGCCAACTAAGTATGATAATAATGAAATAAAAATAGAAGATGATAAAGGAATAAATGTTATTGAGACAATGATGGGATATGCTATGACAGGAGCTAAATCTATTATGGGTATAGCGGTAGCATTAATGGTATTCTTATCAATAGTATTTATGCTAAATAATTTATTAAGTTTTATAAATCCTAACTTAACATTACAAAGTATATTAGGAGTTGTATTCTATCCATTATCTTTATTAATGGGTGTTCCTATGGAAGAAGTTAATATTGCATCTCAAATATTAGCAACTAAATTAGTTACTAATGAAGCTGTAGCCTTTGGATTACCTCAATTTGCAATGTTAAGTGCTAATGCAAAAGCTATGATAACAGTTGCACTTTGTGGATTTGCAGGTATCGGTTCTATTGGAATATTAATTGGTGGTTATAGTGCAATAGCTCCAAATAAAGTAAAAACAGTTGCTAAATATGGAGTACTTGCTTTATTAACTGCAACATTCGTAAACTTAATGACTGGTGCTGTAGTAGCAATTATACTTTAATATTTAATACCTAGTGTCCTAATTCAAGGTAAATTAAAAATATTCTATATTATATGAAGGTAGTAAAATCTACCTTCATATTTTTTTGAATAAATTAAATGATAATGATAATCAATTTAAAAGGAGAAGATATATGAATAGAGAAGAATTATTAATGTTACAATCACTACCATTAGAATTAAAAATAGCAAAAACTAAATTAAGAATAGAAGAATTTGTTAGATATTTTGGGAAAGAAAATGTATATGTATCTTTTAGTGGAGGAAAAGACAGTACAGTTTTAGAACATATAGTAAGATCTATATATGGTTTTGAAATACCTCTTCTTTTTTCAAATACTGGGTTAGAATTTCCAGAAGTCGTTGATAATGCTAAATATGTTAGGATAACTGTTGATGAATTCTTAAAATATCAAAAAGATATTAATTTTAAAAAGTTATTATCTTTAAATAAATTAACAGAAGAACAATTTCATCATATATTATTAAATGATAGAAACTTTATATTTAAAATAGAAAGACCTAATATAGTTATAGTAAGACCAGAGAAAACATTTAAACAAGTTTTAGAAGAAGATGGTTATCCTGTATTAAGTAAAATTAATTCATGGAAAATAGAACAAGTAAGGAAACCAACTTCTAAAAATAAAAAGACAAGAATATTAAGACTTCATGATTATATGAGAAATCCAGATGGAACTTACAGTAATACTCCAAATGATATGGGAATACCTAAAAAATGGAGATATTTAGTTGAAGCTCCTTTTAATGTTTCTGCTAAATGTTGTGGAAATTTTAAAAAGAAACCTTTCAGTAAATATGAAAAAGAAACTGGAAGAAGGCCAATAATAGGAACTATGGCTGATGAAAGCAGAACTAGGAAAGATAGTTATTTAAGAAAAGGTTGTAACACTTTTGATGAAAAGAAAGGTGCTAGTACTCCTTTGGGATTTTGGACAGAACAAGATATTTTAAAATATATTAAGGAATTCAATGTTCATATTCCTTCTGTATATGGTGATATAGTAGAAGATGAAAATGGTAAATTGTCTACTACTGGTGAAAAAAGAACTGGATGTGTATTCTGTATGTACGGATTACAATTAGAAAAAGGAGAAAACAGATTTCAAAGATTAGAAAGAACCCACCCTAATCTTCATAAAGCTTGTATAGAAAAACTTAATTTGAAAGATGTTTGTGATTATATGAATATTCCTTACTCTAATAATATGCCAGAAGAGAAAAGTGAAATATGGTTAGAAGGAGAAAAGAAGAGGAAAGAGTGGTTAGATAATCCAAAAGAAAAATTTGATTATTTTACTAGAGATATAGAATAATATGAACTTTACCTCTGTAAATTATATAATATAAATATATTTTATAATTTATGGGGGTGTTTTTATGTTTAATTCAAAAATAATTGTAAGCGACCACGCTAGAGAAAGATTCTTAGAAAGAGGGATCAAATTAAGTAATAAGAAAAATTATATTGATAAACAAGTTAAAATAGATTTATCTCCTTTAAATATAAGCGAGATAATTAAGATAAAGAAAAATGAAAAGAAGATTATAACTAAACAAGGAAAAGTTTATATCATCAAAGAGGCAAAAGATAAAATAATAGTTAAGACAATTTATAAGATTAATTTATTAGATAGAAGATTAAGAAAGAAAGGAAGAATATTAAATTAGTGGATTATCGAAAATGGAGAGAAGTTTTAAATGAAATAGATAATATTATTCCTCAAGGAAAAAATATTGATTTTGATAATTGGATCTCTAGAATTGAAAGTTTATTTTTATCTTTCGAGATGGAAATAGATGAATTAAATGATATTATTGAAGAATATGAAGAGCAGTGACCTCTTCATATTTTTTTTATTTTTTTTTAAAAAAGTGTTTACTTCATTAAAAAAATATTATATAATATAAATATAGAATCATTATAAATGAGGTGCTAAATTAAAATGATAAATAAATATTTGGAATCTATAAAGAATGATAATACAAGAAACAGTGTTATCTCTTTAGTTAAAGAATTAGAAAATTATATGTCTATGAAAGATAAAACAATTGAAGAAATGGACGAATTAGATCTTGACTTGTTTATAAAAAGGACAATGAATGGGAAATCTAGTACGTCTATTTCTGCATTTATTAGTAGAATTAAAGGATTATTTTTTGCTATTGGTAAAGGTGATTTAGTAAAAGATCTTAGTTTAATGTCTGTAAGAGAAATTATAAATATTAAAAGAAATACTTATTTTACTCCATCAGAAATACATGATATGATAGAAAAATTAATAAACTACCAAGATAAAGCATTGGTTTTGTTAGTTTATATGGGACTATATGATAACGATTTTGCTACTATTAGAAATATACAAATTAAAGATATTAAAGATGGATATTTGAAAATTGGAGAAAAACAAATAAAATTAAATTATTATTGTAATGATATTTTAACTAAAGCTTCTAAAGAAACATATATGGAAACATATGTTTTTCAAGAAAATAGAATGAGTTTTTCTTATGAACTAAATATAGATTCACCTTACCTTATTAGAAGTAAAGCTAGAAAAGGTGGAGATTTTAAATTATCATCACCTACGTTAAAGAAAAGATTTGAAGTATTTGCTAAATATCTTGGCATTGATAATCTATCTCCTATAACTATAAAAAATTCTAGAGTTATCTATGATATTATAAGAAAAGAATATGATGAAAATTTTGGATTAGAAATAAATCAATTAGAATTAAAGAACATTTTAAAAGATAACAATATTAAAGGAACAATAGAACAGTTAAATATGGACAAAAAGAGAATAAGAATGAAAATTATTGATGAAATTATATCTGGAAAAACTGTTTTTATTGATTAAAGTACAGATTAATTAATCTGTACTTTCTTTATAAAAATAATAAAATAATATGAACTTGCCTCTTATAAATTATATAATATAAATATAAATCAAAATAATTAATTAAATAAATCAAATAAATATTTAATGAATTTCAAATTTTGATGAACTAATTAATAAATATTTATATAATATAAATATAAATACAAATTAATTAAAATAAAATTAATATTTCATTTAAAAGGAGAGGTAAATTTATGGATTTAAGACAATCAACAAACAGAGTGAGAGTAATAGGAACATTAAAAAGAATGAAAGTTACTGAAGGAACTTCAAAAGGTGGTCATCCATTTATATCTTTAGATTTAGTAGTTCAATCTAAAATAGATGATAAAGTAATGGAAAACAAAGTTTCTTTCTGGGCTAAGAGATCTTCAAAATTAGCATCAGGATATTTAACAGCAGCGAATGAATATAGAACAATAGAAAAAGATGGAGAACATATGGCTACAAGAGTTTCAATTGATGGAAATTATGAAATGAATGAATATGTTTCAAATGGAGAATATAAAAACTTCCCTAAAATAAAAGGTGTATTTGTTAATAGAGTTGAAGAATCAGAAGAGGAAGTCAAAGATGCAGTTGAATTAAAACTTGAATGTATTGTTATGGATCAGCAACCAGAGATGAAAGATGGAAAATTAACTGGTAGATTATCTTGTAAGTTGTATTCTGTAGGTTGGGGAAATACAGTAAATGAATTTAATAATATTTTAGTTGACCAAGGAATAGTTAATGACTTTAAGAGATTATTCCCTATAGGAACAACAGCTTCATTTAATATCAAGATAAATAATATGGTAATAATTAAAGAACCAGAAGTTCAAGTTCAACAAACTCCTACTGGTTTTGGACAACAACTTGATTCAATATCTAATGATAATATAATAAGAGATTATATTAATGAAACTATTATAATTGGTGGAGATATGCCTATAATTGAAGGTAAATACACTAATGAAGAAATAACATTTATGAATCAAATAAGAGAAAATAAAGTTAAAGAGTTAATGACACCTCCACAACAAGATAATAGCTTTGCTTCTGGATTTGGTAGTGGATTTGATAGTGGAGTTTCTAATGGAAACGCTTCACCTGCTAACTATGGTTTAGAATATGGAGATGTACCATTCTAATATAAAATATATAATATAAATATTAAAATAGTTGAGAGATGTAAAAGTCTCTCAACAAATTAAATAAAGAAAGAAGGTTAAGTTTATGATTAATAAAATATTTACTTATGGAACTTTACAGAGAGGATTATCAAACAGTTTTTGTATAGAAGATAGTTCTATTAAAAATATTAAAAAGGGAACAGTTAAAGGAACTCTTTATGAAGTTCAAGGAGTAACATATCCAGCAG
>OFRY01000622.1_pt1 | contig 20668 bp, 17 predicted proteins | sample 1543171 | NCBI WGS metagenome assembly OFRY01 (sample SAMN04209240, study PRJEB22552) | human gut metagenome | biome: gut; material: feces | host: Homo sapiens | place: USA: Oklahoma | reverse complement strand
CGAGTTCAAGGCTATACACATCATAGCTGATGCGGTCGTTCTTCCTGACATGACGGCGTACACTATGCACTTTCAGAATGCCGTCCTTGAATATAGCCTTGACAGCCTTGCGCACATAGCAGCCGAATACATTGTACATGTCGGCAATCTCCTGCATGGTCATTCATACAGTATCGGTCGGCATGGATACCGTTCCGCTCTCGCTGATAGTTATAACTCCTCTGTTCATTTTCCCATAGTTTTTTCGTTCGATAATCTGTTCCTTTCTCGCTTGGCAATAAGCTTATCCATGTCATTTGAAATCTTCTGCTCCGTCACCTGCGCATAGACCTGTGTGCTTGTGATGTCTGCATGTCCCATCATCTTGGCTATGCTGCCGATGGGAATGTCCTCGTTGAGCATCAAGACTCCGAATGTATGGCGGCTGGCGTGGAATCCCAACTTATTACTTATGCCAAGCACCATTCCAAGGGTATGCACATCAAGATAGATGTCTTTCTTCTCACCCAGTGGAAAAACAGGCTTGCTGTCGTCCGTGGTATTGTAGAGCGAAAGAATCTTCTCGGCTATCGGATGGAGTGGCACGAAGAACTCCACGCCTGTCTTCTCTCTTTCCTTGCGGATGAACTTCCTACCATCGGAGTTCTCACTGATATGGTGAGGGTACAGTTTCTTTACATCTATATAGGATAAGGAGGTGAGCGAGGCAAAAATGAAACATCTGCGTGCAAGCTCCGTTCGCTCGTCAGCCATCGGGGTAGAGAGCATCCTGATGAAGTCTGCCTTGCTGATATGGGTCATCTTCGGGGCTGCCTTCTTCTCATACCCTATCTTGGCTATGGGATTGAAGCGGATAATGCTCCTGTCCACTGCCTTGTACATCAACATGTTCAGCCAGAGAAGGCAATGGTTCACGTAGCTGTCGATGCGTCCCTGGTCTCGTTTCAGGAATAGCTTGTATTCCTCCCCGAAATTCTCGTCAATGTCCTCGAAGGCGATGTCGTCCTTATCCAACGAATGGACAAAGTCTCTCAGATTCTTCTGCCATGTCCGCTTGTGCAGAAAGGTCTGTCTGGCTTTTGCGGTTCGATACCATTCCACGATGGTATCACCAAAGCTCAGCAAGAACTTTCCTGCCGTGTCCTTGTCCTTCAACACTGCCTTCAGCATTTCCACGGTGATGATGCCGTTGGTGGAAAGAAGTGAGTTGTATTTATCCTTGACCTCAGCAAGGAAACTTGCCAATCGTCCGCTGTCCCTTGCGTTCCGTACCTCTCCCTTCTTGGCATTCCACTCCTGTGGGGTACAGGATATGCCTGTGGAAATGGCTGCACTTTTGCCGTCAACGGTGATGCGGCAAAGTATGTTGGCTGTTCCGTCTGCCTTCACCTTCTGTCTGTTGATGTAAGGCAAAATTGAAAATGTACTTCTGCTCATAGTTGTTGTCCTTATAATATAATAATGTAGTTGAAACTGTAAAAAGAAAAGTTGAAAGCCCTGTTCATAATGCGAGAATAAAGTCCTTCTCGGTTGCAGCGATGAACTTGTCCATGTCCTCAAACAGCTTCTTTTGGGTTACTCTCGCATACCGCTGCGTCATCTTCACATCCTTGTGACCGAGCATCTTGCAGATGGTCTCCATCGGCACACCAGCCTCCAGCGTAATGAGGCTGGCGAACGAGTGTCGTCCCGAATGGTAGGAATAGGTCTTGCTCGTTTCCGCCAACTTGCAGATGGTGATGAGATCGATACGAACACGATTCGTGCTCAGCAATGGGAAAAGGGTATCTCTTGCCCCGTCCTCGTATTTCGCCATCAGCTCCAACGCCTCGGGCAGGAGTTTCACCCTGGCAAGTGTTCCGGTCTTCTTGCGGTTATAGACGAGCCATTTGTCGCCATCCTCCAACACCTTGACATTGGCTTTCGTGATGGAAACGGTGTCTATGAAGGCTGTTCCTGCATAGCAGGCGAAAAGAAACAGGTCACGGCTAACGGATAGTCTCGGCTTGTCTTCGGGTAGTTCCGCATCACGGATTTTTATGAAATCAGACATGCTGAGAGCCTTGGGGGTCATAACCTTTGGAGTGCCAACCCGATAATGGGCGAACAGCAGGTTCTTGCACAAGCCTCGCTCAAAGGCGATGCGGCACATCTTCTTGAAGAGCGACACATAGATGGTGATGGTTCCTGATGAAAAGCCTTTCTCGTCAAGCAAGTAATGGTGAAAGTCACTGATGAAAGGCTCGGTCAGCTGTCCGAAAGCCAAATCAGTCAACCTATATTTCTCCCCGATGAACTCAGCGAGATTCTTGCGAATCTTTCTGTAAGTCCAGACACTGCTCTTCGACATATCGATGCCCTCATGGGTGCTGAGTTCACTGATATGCTCGTCCACGAAGGAGAGAAGGGTGGTCTGTGTCTTGACGCTGCCCTGCAAAGCCTCCTTGACATCCTTAGCCTCGAAGTCCGTTCTCTTTTCCACAAGCACATCGAAAGCCTTTTGGATGGAAAGCAACAACTGCTCGATGTCCTTGTTGGTTTCCACGGCTTCCTTGCTCTTGCCCTCCAATCGGCTGGCACGAGGATTCCAAAGCGATGGAGAGCAAGACAACTTGCAGGAGAACTGCGCCATAGTCCTGTTCACCGTGATGCGTCCCATGATGGGAGCTTTTCCATTCTTGTCCATTCCGCTCTTTTTTAGGTAGAGCAACACCTTGAATTTTTCGATTTTCATAACGCTTACATTTTGAGTGTGCAAATATAATCATTTTGTAAGCGTTCCTTGATACGCAAAATATTGAGAATCAGCGCAATAAAATCCGTTGATGCACAAAGTTGCCTTTCCGTATTGTTACCTGCTTTGCATAGGTAACTGTGGCTCACGATTTAGTAACTGAACTACTTCAATATTCCTCACTCGCTTGCTTTATGCCGATTTGGCAACTTTGTGCAAATCTGCTCATTCCCAACTGTTTACGTTCCAACCTCTCTTATTCTCCTTTGGATGCTTTAGAGCTTTATGTTAATAAAGATAATCCTAATCTTGTGCCATTGAATATCATTGGTAAAGGTCCTGATTCTGACGCTATTGATCGATGGATCAAGGAAAACGGTATGCAGGAGATTATCAAAATGCATGGAGCAATTTATGATGATCACGAAAAGGCTAATTATTTTGCCAGAGCTTACGCTTGTATCTCGCCTTTGCAGGCTGGTTTGTCTGTTTTGGAAAGTATGGGATATGGTATACCTTTTGTTACCGTTAAAGATGCTATTACTGGTGGAGAATCATTTAATATTCATAACAATGTAGATGGTGTTGTAATGAACTCTGTGGAAGAACTCTCTACAGTTGTAGCTGATATTTTTAATAATAAGCGGAAATATATCGAATATGGCAAAAATGCAAAGTCATTTTATGATAATAATCGTACACCGCAACATATGGCTGCGGGATTGTGGCGTGCCATACAATATGTTCTTAGTAAATGATGTTTCCAATAGCACATTATATAAAGGGGATGGTGAAAAACCTCTTTAACCCCCGAATCTCGAATTTTTCTTTTGTTTCTGCAAATGCCGAGGTCGATAAATCGGCCTATATCTATCGTGGGGTAAAGGCTAAGAGAGCAAAAATCGGGGCATATACTTATATAGCTGCTAATACTGATATAGAGAATGCTGAGATAGGCAAGTTTTGCTCGATTGCTGATCATTGTCGCATTGGAATGAGTAGTCATTCGATGCAGTGTGTTTCAACGTCTCCGATTTTCACGCAGAAGATCAATGCGCTTCAGGAATGTTGGGTGGAAAACGAGGTGTTTACCCACAAGTCCGAGGATGAGCGTGTTTTTATTGGCAACGATGTGTGGGTCGGTTCGCATGTACTTGTCAAAGGAGGAGTACATATAGGAAATGGTGCTTGCGTTGCTGCAGGAGCAGTGGTAGTCAAGAATGTTCCCCCGTACGCTATAGTTGGTGGTGTGCCAGCCAAGGTGATTCGCTACCGTTTCTCGCCCGAGATTATTCAACGGCTCTTAGAATTGGAATGGTGGAATTGGGATGAGAAGAAGTTGAAAGACAATATCAGTTTCTTCCAGCGAGACAATTTCAGTGTAGATGATATCTTAGCGTTGGTTGAAAAGATGAAAAGATAAGCTTTTTGCTTGGTAGATACATGGCTTTTGTTCGTAGTTGTTGTCGTCAATGAAATCGCTAACTTTATAGAAGCTTTAGCTTGGTTTTTCTTTCGTCATGATAAAAAATACTTTTTCTTATTATCCGCTCAATGAAGTTATTCGTACCTTGGATATTATTCGAGATACTCTTCGTAGTAATGAGTTTGAGGCTATAAATATCTTTAGTGGCCTGGATGTTTCTGATATAGAAAGGCGTATAGTAAAAGTGGAAAGAATGTTGGAAAAGCATCTTTCTATAAAGATTTTATTGATTAATGCGGAATGTTCTCCAGACGCGCTCTATCATTCTTGGGTTGACTTTCGACATGAGTTTTCTGGAAAAAATACCGAGGATAAATTAACGGACGATACATTCAAGCGCTACAAAGAATTACTGAAATCAACGAAGTTGTTTTTAAACTCTATAAGTAATTTGTCGGAAGACTCTTCAGTGGACAAGAATGAGAGTGTTAGGAATAAAGACCGTAAAGAAGAGGAAGAACGCTTGGGACAACTACGAAAAAGAAGGAGCGAGTTGTGGTCGCAGTATGTGGCGGCTCAGCATGAAACGCCTCCCAACGAAAAGAAGATTAAGCAGTTGAAAGAAAAGATTGATTCTTTGGACGAAGAGTTGGGAGAAAGGAAGGAAACGATAGAAAATATACAGAAGGATGCCGACGAAGAGAAACGCATAACCGAACGAATAAACAAGGCTTTTGAAGAGTTGAAGAGCGTTGACGATCTCAGCAGTGAGTTGAAAAAGCTAAAGGTAGAGTTTTATGTTTGTCTTGTGGCATTGGGGATTGTCGTTGCGGCGTTCTTGGGATTCTATTGTTGGTTTTTGTCTAATGTAAGCACTTTTCGTTTTGAGAAATGGCATGAGTATATGCCCTATACGATGAGTGTGCCCATCACAATAGGACTATTGTGGCTTTTTGTTTATCTCAAAAATCGAGCGAGTAAGATTTCTTTGGAAATTAGTTCGCAACTATACGAGATTCATTATATCGAGAGCCTCCTGAAGCTGACAAATAAAGTGTCACGATCGAGTGAGCAGGCGATGGATAATATTGAACGAATGGTAAACACGATGGTCTCGTCCTTTATGGAGAAAATAAAATCGCGAGGCTTGGAAGAGAAGAATGTGGCAAACATAGAGAAGCAAGAACTTGAAGGGAGTCCGTGTTGGAAAGTGATGCAAGAATTGAAGGAGTTAATTAAAATAGTGCACAAATGAAAGAGGAAGAATATCAGAAGATGCTGAAGATGCTCATTGAGGCGACTGAGACTAAAAAAATAGTTTGGAATGAAGAGCCTAATTCCAAGGGAGCTTATAGTACTAACATAGGAGGATGCCCTGTGAAAGTATGGAAGGATTATAATTTTCATACGGATGAAGATTCTTATACTCTGGTATTGGCAAACCCTGACGAAAGAGTCTTCTCTACTTATTCATATAGTGAAGGGGATGCCTCCGAATACTATAAACAACTCAGCCGTCTTTATTTGGTTATTTCTGACGTGGTCTATCGAATATCAGAGTCAGAAAAACTGATATTAGATGGTTTGAAAGAGATGTTAGGAGGAAAGCAGGATTAGTCTTCGTGTCTTGGCTTCAAGAACTGCAAGTGCGATATGGCAAAGAAATTTGGAGGAGAACTTGAAGGGAAGCGAAGGAAAGTGTATATTTGTAGTCATGATACAATATGTGTGAGAAAACCTGTTAGAGAGCGAGGCGGAAGCCTTGGTCAACACGGTTAATATTGTTGGTGTGTAAGTATTCGGTGAAAGCCGTATTGTGCGCCTAGAAAAAGTTTTGCACCTTTGCACCGTGATTTAAAAATGTTCAAATTATGGTACAAGGCAAGATAACATTCAACAACAGCAAGCCAATGTTCGCCGAGGTTGTGATCGGTGACAGAGAGGCGAAGGAAATGCGTGTGGCGGCGAATGGTCGCCCCTCCCGCAGTCCTTATCTAAAACTGGTCTATCCCAATGGCGTGACGCTCATCCTTGCTGCTGACGTCAGTGTCGAGCAGCTTCGGGCTTATATTGGCATAAGCATGTAGGCTTATGGCTAGAGTTTGTCAGCTGACGGATGATCTGAAATATGGCAAAGAAACTTGGGGGAAAATTTGCAGGGAAGCGACGGAATGTGTATATTTGCAGTCTTCATAGTGTGTGCTCCGTGCTGCTTTTCGGCTGGCGCATATTGACAATCCTTTATGGATAATATGTCCAGTTTGGAAAACAAAACAAAGAGCTCTGAATTGAAAAATTTCATGAGTTCAAAGCATACTTTCGTTACTTCAAACAAAGAAAAAATGGCATTGCCAATTAACATAGAAAGCCTTCTTAGTGGAAGTGCAGTGGAAAGCAATCAGCTTGAATATAAGGAAGGTTGGAATCCAGATACAATATATCGCAGCATCTGTGCCTTTGCTAATGATTTTGAGGATACAGGTGGTGGGTATATTATTGTAGGAGTGAAGGAAGTACATGGACATGCTGTTCGTCCAGTTTTAGGTGTGAATCCTGATTCTATCGAACAGATAGAGAGGGATATGGTTGGTTATAACAACCTTATCCGTCCGTATTATCAGCCTCGTCTTTTCATAGAAGAGGTTGATGGCAAGACAATTCTTGTAATTAAAGTCACGGCAGGAGAACGCCGACCGTATAAGGTGCCAGACCGTATAACGGCAAAACAGAAGGAGTTCAATTATTATATCCGCTATAATAGTAGTAGCATCGTGCCGAAAGATGAATATGAGCGTGAACTTATAAATTTGGCTAATCGTACTCCATTTGATGACCGTGGCAATGAGCAAATAAGTTTAAGAGATATTTCAACAACTTTGTTGAGAGACTTCCTTGTTGAAGTGGGTAGTGACTTGGCTGACCAAGACCTTTCTGGTGAAAATTTAAAAGTAATCCTAGACCAAATGGATTTGTTGGAAACAGCACCAGATGGTTTCAAGGTCAAGAATGTCGCTGCAATGATGTTTTGTGAACATCCGGAGAAATTTTTCAAAATGACTCAGGTTGAGATCGTGATATTTCCTAATGGTAGATTGCAAGACCCTGATAATATGGTAGAGGTCGCGCCGATAAGAGGTTGTGTGCCAAAGATGATTCGTGACACTATGAATTATCTCAAGACAAACGTCATCCAAAAGAAAATCCATAAGCCAGAGGATACTGAACGTTCAGTAGTCAAATTCAATTATCCTTATCAGGCTTTGGAAGAAGCTGTTGTGAATAGTCTTTATCACCGTAGTTATATCGAACGTGAGCCTATTGAGATTACTATTGAGCCAGATAAAATCAGTATTCTCAACTTTGGAGGTCCCAACCATACTATATCTATGCAGGCTATAAAAGAAGCTAGTATGCTTCGTTCCCGGCGATATACCAACCGACGGTTAGGAGAGTTTTTGAAGGAATTGGATTTGACCGAGGGAAGAGCGACGGGTATTCCAACCATTCAACAGAAGTTGAAGGAAAATGGTTCGCCTCGCGCGACAATCGAAACAGATGAAGAACGGACATATTTTTTGATTGACATTCCTTGTAAGTTGGATTGCTTGGGAGTACAAGTAGGCAAAAATAATAAGAAAGAATGCAAGAAAGAGTGCAAGAAAGAGTGCAAGAAAGAGTGCAAAAAAGAACTGTCTGATATTCAGGTTCTTATTTTAAAAATATTATCTAGGGAAAATAAGACTACTATAGCTGATTTAGCAAGAAAGACCAGCCTTTCTGCAAGAAAGATTTCAAGCGAACTAAAGGCTTTGCGAGAAGATTTTCATGTTCTTAAACGTGAAGGAGGACGTAAGGATGGTCATTGGGTAATAGGCGACTTTTAATTCTTTAAATGATGATAGATAATAAGGAAAACGATATGTGTGAGCAGCATAATACAGAGGAGTGTGCGTCTTTGGAAGAAGGGTATCCCGTCAGATTCGTTCCATTGCCATTCCGCCTCTTGGTTCACACAATGGGGGGCTTGACTGGCTGCGGGTTAAGCAAATGGTGGAGCAGGAACTATCTACAGTGGACTGTGATGTGTATTTGTACGAGCCTTCTGATGCCATCGTGGAAAGGATGAAAACGGAGCGTGTAAAGCTCACACCGGCCAGAGCCATGCTTTTGTTGATGTTCGCCGATATGAATAGTGAGGGTGAGTTTGCTTCTGTCTTTGCTGCCGAGAAACTGATATACTTTATGCAGCGATTCGGAGCGAAAAGATACTTTCGCATAGACTTTAAACCTTATTATTATGGTCCTTATTCAGGTGGTAAGGTGGCTCATGTTCTTTACTATATGAATGGTAGCTATGTGAAAGGGATGGGTGGTATGAACGTGCGCCCATTTGACTATATCTGGCTGACTGATGACGCTGCGTCGGAGGCGCAGAAATACGTTGATAATTATAAGGATAGTAGTTTGCGAGATATTTGTAATAAGGCGATGCATTTCTTGCGTGGCAATTATTCCAACTATTCGTTAGAACTGCTCTCTACGGTGGATTATCTGTTGGAGAATAGGCCCGAGATGAAGGGGTGGCAGGATGCTGATGAAAAGACTGTTATCGATTTCCTGGTGCAAGAGATACAGAAGTGGAGCAAGCGTAAGGAGAAATTGTTTAATGTGTCTTTCGTCACGATTGCATTGCGGCAATTGAAAAAGTTTGCAATGTAAGGTTTGGGGAAGCGGTATTGAGAAAAGTTTGAAATGTCTTAGCTCTCATTCTCCCCGAATTGTCAATCTATGCGAAGTTCTATTTGTCTATGTCGATAAAAAGTGGTACATTTGCAGACTTCATTTGACATTTGAGATATGAATGAACTGAAAGTAGAAAACTTTGGACCGATAGGCAAGGCTCATGTGGAATTTGGTGATCTTACCATTCTTGTCGGCGCGCAAGCTTCGGGTAAAAGCCTGTTCCTTGAACTGCTGAAACTGTTGGAGGATAAGGATGCCATTGTAGAGACGCTGAAGAAGTATAATTATATCATCAGCAAAAGTAACGTTTCCTATTTGTTGGAGGCGTACTTTGGTAATGGCATGGCTGGCATTTGGGGCGAGAATACTAAAATAGCCTATGATGGGCGTGAGGCTTCTGCTGTGACTTCGTTGATGAGGAATCATGCGAAGAAGGCGGAGGAGAAGGTGTTCTACATACCTGCTCAAAGGGTGTTTAGCATTTCGGATGGGCGGCCTAAGGCGTTTTCAGAGTTTGACCCTTCTGCTCCTTATGTTTTGCGCCAGTTTAGTGAGATTTTGCGTGTGTTTATGTCAATAGGGTTGGGAGGGAATACTACCTTGTTTCCCGTCAAAACTCGCCTGAAGAATGCGCAGAAAAAGTCTTTTGACACTTCTATTTTTCATGGTGGAAGGGTGGAACTTGAAAATGAGAACGGACAGCGCAAAATGCGTATGAAGGTGGACGGGATGGATATGCCGTTTATGACGTGGAGTGCTGGACAGAAGGAGTTTATGCCCTTGCTGATGGGCTTCTACTGTGTGTCAGGGCCTCCTATGCAGCTGCTCAACAAAGATCAGTATGATTATATTGTGATCGAGGAGCCAGAGATGGGGCTTCATCCCAAAGCGATCATGTCGGTGCTGTTGGAAATACTGGAGTTGGTACAGATGGGCAAAAAAGTCATCGTATCTACTCACTCTACCGTCCCTCTCGAGTTTGTGTGGGCTTTCAACATCCTAAAAAAATCGGCTAATAATAACCGAGAGGCAGGATTGGCAAAACTCTTTGATGTATCGGGGAAAGGGGCTGGTATCTTTGCTGGCATCTTTGACAAGTCTATCAGAACCTACGCTTTTGAAAGAAAGGATGAGAAGGTGGAGAGTGTTGATATTTCCTCCCTTGATGCTTTGGATGACCAACCCGTCGTGAGCGAATGGGGTGGCCTTTCTTTCTTTGCTACTCGGGCTTCTGAACTTGTAGCGAAGTATTGTGATGAGTAAGGGTAAGAAGCAAAAGACAGCAGGAGCGGATAAAGCCAATTGCTCTTTTCGAAAGGCCATAGAGAATACGCCGGACGTGCAACATGGTTATCGTGAAGGATTGCAGGCAATAGTAAAGGCTGACAAGCGGGCAGTGATGGTGAAGGATGCCAGAAGGCTTGATGGTAGCCTGAATATTGACGAAGAAACTAAGATGCTCTATCCCAATGAATCGCGGTGGGATTATGCGGTCGGCTATGATGGAAAGGTCTATTATGTAGAGGTGCATCCTGCAAACACTTCAAACGTAGAGGAGGTCATAAAGAAGAAGTTGTGGTTGGACAAGTGGCTAAAAGAGAAAGCTCCTTCTATGAGTGCTTTGAAAGCTGGTAGCCCCAAGTATCAATGGGCTGCTACAGAAGCAGGTGTGCATGTTAGCCCTCAGTCAATGTATGCAAGAAGATTGAGTCAACGGGGAATAGAGAAACCAAAGCGCCCCGTGGTGTTAGGGTGATGTTGTTTTTCGCCTTAACGAAATAGGTACAATAGACATAGACCGATAGGGCGGTACGTTGGCGTTGTTGTAAATCTTATCCTCATCCGAGTGGCGGCAGGGCATGGAGCGATACCATGATGAGGAACTTTGAATCCCAAAACTGTCTATAGTTTCCCATAAGGGAAGCGTTTTGTAACCATATTTTTGCTTAACCATACATCGGGGAATTGTATTCCCTCGCTGTTGTATGGTATCACTTTTTTGGTCAGCGTGCGTTGGTCAAAGCGGATGCTTTGTCCTTATTCGAACGGGAACGGCATCCTTGGTTTGCTAAATAATTAAAATCTCTTATGTATAAACTTTTTGGAAAAAGGCTGGTGGATATTGCCATCGGCTTGTTGGCTTTGCCCTTTGTGCTAATCTTCATTTGTGTGCTTGGACCAATCATTTATTGTTCGGACAAGGGTACCATCTTCTATAAGGCCAAGAGAATAGGCAAAGGTGGAAAGATGTTTGGAATGTATAAATTCCGTTCGATGATCATGAATGCGCCGGATATTCGCATGGAAAATGGGGATACGTATAATGGTGATGATGATCCGCGTGTAACAAAGATCGGGCGATTGATGCGTAAGACAAGTATTGACGAGATTCCGCAGTTTTTGAACGTACTTAACGGTACGATGAGTTTTATCGGGCCTCGTCCAGATACGCCGGATTTTCTCCATGTATATGAGGAGAAATACCCTTCTGTTTTGACCATCAAGCCTGGTATAACGGGTTATAACCAAGCATATTTCCGTAATAGTATTGATGGGGCAGAAAAAATGAAGAATGATAACTACTATGCGGAGCATCTTAACTTTTGGATGGACGTCAAGATTGTTCTGAAGACTATTAAGACGGTGCTTTTTAGAGAGAACGTAAATCACTAAATGTTATGCAGAAAAGACTTTTGGTACTTGCAGCTGGCATCTTGCAGCTGCCAGTGATAAAGAAGGCTAAAGAGTTGGGTATATATGTCATCGCTGCGGATGGAAATCCCAATGCTGTGGGACTTAAATATGCCGACAAGGCCTTGGTGGTGAACATCACCTCGGAGGAGGAGGTCTTGAGAGTATTGCGTGACGAGCGGATTGATGGCGTGATCCATCCTTGCTCGGAAGTAAGCATGAGCATAATGGGGCGAATTAATGACGAGTTTGGGCTTTCGGGTATTACGCGTGAGCAAGCCATCAGGGCCACTAATAAGCATTTGATGCGTGAGGCTTTTGAAAAAGGTAATGCACCATCGCCAAAAAGTATCTTGACAGTGAATGCCGAGGACGCTTGGTGTCGTTTGCAGAGCGAGTTTGATACCGATGCGATATTGAAACCGTCCCGCAATTCGGGTTCAAGAGGTATTGCAAAGGTCTCTCGTAATATGGATAAGGGGGATTTTATCAGAGCTTATGATGAGGCTCTGAATGAAAGTCGGGATCATTCTGTATTGATAGAGCAGTTTATAGAGGGCCCCGAGTTTTCTATAGAAATCATTGTATGGAACGGCAAGGTGAACGTGCTTACCGTGACTGATAAAAAGACGACGGACGCTCCGCATTTTGTGGAGTTGGTGCATAATCAACCCTCCTGTTTCTCTGACGCTGATGTTGAAACGCTGAAGGCTGCAGCGATTGCTGGCGTGAGGGCTTTGGGTGTGAACAATTGCGCTTGTCATGCTGAGGCTAAGTTGATGAACGGTAAGGCGTATTTGATGGAGGTTGGTGCGCGCCTTGGCGGAGATTTTATTTCTACAGAGTTGACGCATCTGAGTACGGGTATTGATATGGTGGCAGCGGCTATTGATGTGGCTTTGGGTGTGGAACCTGACTTAAGCGCCAAAGAAGAGCCCAAAGGTGTCTGTATCCGTTATTTCTGTCCGAAGCCTGGAAAGCTTGTGAGTATTTCTAATACGGAGGTATTGAATAATCCCCATGTGTATCTTTGGGAGATTTATCCAAAGGAGGGCGACGTGATACCTCCTGTGACAAGTAGTCTGTCTCGTTCTGGACATGTGATCGTGACGGACGCAACTCCGCAGGGGGCTGTGGAACTGGCTGAGAGATTGGCTTCTGAAGTGAAATTTATCACAGAATAAAATTTTATGAAAGTGTTTTTCCCAGCGGCATACTACTATCCAGAAACTTGTGCGGGTTTGTATATCTTGGACAATGTGATGGAGCGGTGCGCTGAAGAAGGTATAGAGTCTGTGCTGACAGTACCCACGCCGACACGAGATGTGGATTCGAACGTCGTGTGGAAACGACATGAGCAAAAGTGTGGTGGCAAGGTTAGCATTTATCGCTTTCCCTTGTATGGAGAGGGGAAGAATCCGATAGCGCGGGCTTTGCGCTATCTGTTGAGCGAGGTGATACAATTATGGTATTGTCTGACGAAAGGGTATGACGTGGTCTTTATAGACAGTACGCCTCCGATTCAAGGACTGAAATTGCCATTGGTCAAGTTGCTTCGTAGGAAACCTGTGGTCTTTAATGCGCAAGATTTGTTTCCTGACTCTTTGGCAGGAACGGGCTTGGCTAAAAAAGGAGGACTGTTGTGGAACATCGGTTCGATGGTGATGAAGATCACCTATGCTTGTACTGACAAAATCATTGTGATTTCGGAAGACTTTAAGCAACTGTTGCTTGCGAAGGGAGTGCCCGAGGATAAGATCGTGGTGGTCTATAACTGGGTGGATCAGAACGCTGTGGTGGATGTGCCGCGTGAGAAGAACAAGCTCTTTGACAAGTATCATTTGGACCGAGGGAAGTTCTACATTGAGTATTCGGGTAATATCGGACTGACGCAGAATATGGATATGCTGCTGGAGGTGATGAAGGAACTGAAGGTGTCGCATCCGGAGATTGGCCTGGTGCTTGTGGGCGAAGGTGCCTATAAGAAGCAGGTGGAGGAGATCGTGGCGCGCGACGGACTGACGAACGTGACGATGCTGCCGTTTCAGCCCTACGAAGATATCAGCTATGTATTCTCGCTGGGGGATGCGGGCCTCGTCATCTCGAAGCCTGGGGTGGGTGCTAATAGTGTGCCAAGCAAGACGTGGAGTATTATGTCGGCATCGCGGCCTGTGCTGGCCAACTTCGACGAGAATGAGTTGAAGGATATTTTGGCAGGCAACGAATGTGGCATCTTCACCAAGGCGGGGGACAAGGAGGCGTTTAAGCGGTCGATCATCTCGCTTTTTGAGAACCGTGAACTCTGCAGGAGGTATGGACGGAACGGACGACAGTTTGTGATGGACAACCTGACGCGTGAGGTGGGTACACAGAAGTATGTGGAGGTCATCAAAAGCGTGTGTCGTGGGAAATAACGACCGGGCATTGTTGCTTCTGCTGCGGATGGCGGTGAGAGAGGAGGTCGTGGACCTGCCTGCTGACATCGACTGGCGGGAGATCAAGGAGCGGGCTTTCCGCCAAGGGGTGGGAGGTATCGTCTTTGACGTGGTCGAGAAACTTCCCGCTGGACAGCGTCCGCCGAAGGAGGTGGTGCTGGAGTGGATGGGAATGGTGATGCGCATGGAGTGGATGTATGAGCACCACAGGCAGGTGATAGCGGGTCTTGCTGCTTTCTATGCCGAGATGGGGGTGCGTATGCTGCTTCTGAAGGGGTATGGGCTGTCGCTCGCATGGCCTGTGCCGAAGCATCGCCCGACGGGGGATATCGACATCTTTCTCTTCGGCAAACAGCAGGAGGCGGACGAGCGGTTGCAGGCGCGGTATGGGGTGGAGATAGACAACTCGCACCACAAGCACTCGGTGTTTCAACTGGGGCAGACGATGGTGGAGAATCACTATAGTTTCCTCAATGTGCATGCGCATCGTTCGACGGCCGAGATAGAGGCTATCTTGCAGGGGCAGCTTGCCGAGGTGGAGCCATCGGGGATAGCGAACGTCTGCTTGCCTTCCGCACGCTTCAACTCGCTGTATCTGCTGCGCCATAGTGGGGAGCATTTTGCCTCGGTGGATATCAGCCTGCGTATCGTCTTGGATTGGGCGTTCTACGTCAGGAGGCATCCCGTGGACTGGCCTTGGCTGTTGACGCAGCTGGACAGGGTGGGGATGAGGCCGTATCTGGCGGTGCTGAATGCTATCTGTGTGCGGTATCTGGGCTTTGAGGCTTCGGTCTTTCCTGACTTGCCTGTTGACGAGGCGCTGGTGGATCGGAGCATACAGGATATATTGGTTCCCGAAGTGGAGCCGGAAGAACACAAGAACAGGATGAGGGAGGTGGCTTTTCGCTTTCGTCGGTGGTATGCGAACCGATGGAAGCACGACATGGTGTATCGGGAGCGGGCGGCGGTATCGCTGTGTACGCAACTGTGGAGCCATGTGCTGAAGCCCTCGCTGTGAGAAATATTCATCAACTAAATATTTTTGTTTATGACAATGAAATTGCGTAATGTGCCTTTCTCTCCGCCTGACATGACGGAGGCGGAGGCTGCGGAAGTACGCGACGCCATACTGTCTGGGTGGATTACCACCGGACCGCGTACGAAGAAACTGGAGAAGGAAGTGGCTGCGTTTGTAGGGGTAGATAAGGCGGTTTGCCTCGGTTCGCAGACGGCGTGTGGGGAAATGGCCCTGCGGCTGCTGGGGATTGGCGAGGGTGACGAAGTGATTGTCCCGGCCTATACCTATACGGCGAGTGCGTCGGTGGTGACGCATGTGGGGACTACCTTGGTCTTCGTGGATGTGCAGAAGGACTGCCTGGAGATGGACTATGAGGCCGTGGAGCGGGCTATCACCCCGCGGACGAAAGCGATTATCCCGGTGGATCTGGCGGGTATCCCGTGTGACTACGACCGACTGTTTGCGATCGTGGAGGGCAAGAGGAACTTGTTTGTTCCGAAGACGGACTTGCAAAGGATGCTGGGGCGCATTGCTATCTGTTGTGATGCGGCCCATGCCTTCGGTGCTACGCGCAAGGGAAAGAAGGTGGGATCGATCGCTGACTTCTCTTCCTTTAGTTTTCATGCCGTGAAGAACTTCACGACGGCGGAGGGTGGTGCGCTGACGTGGCATCTGCCTTTCGGCAATGAGCAGGTGGTGAAGGACTTGGACAAGCAGGTGGAGAATACGTTTAGTGGCGTGCCGGAGATAGCGGGCGAGACGTGGAACGAGAACTTGTATCGCAAGGCACAGTTGCTGAGTCTGCACGGTCAGAACAAGGATGCGCTGGCGAAGACGAAGGTGGGTGCCTGGGAGTATGACATCATCGGGACGTGGTATAAGTGTAACATGACGGATGTGGCGGCTGCCATTGGTCTGGTGCAGATGGAGCGTTACCAGGGGATGCTGGAGCGTCGCCGCGAGATGATAGCGCGCTATGATGAGGCTTTCCGATCGCTGAATGTGGCGGTGCTGCATCACTATGGTGCGGATTATGCTTCTTCGGGGCATCTGTATCTGGTGCGCCTGCTGGGCAAGACGCGCGAGGAGGCGAACCGGGTGATAGAGCAGATGGCGGAGCGGGGCATTGCCACGAATGTCCACTACAAGCCGCTGCCGATGATGACGGCTTACAAGAAGTTGGGCTTCGACATCAAGGATTTCCCGAATGCTTATCATTTGTTTGAGAACGAGATCACTTTGCCGTTGAACACGAAAATGACGGATGAGGATCTGGAGTATGTGATTGAGAACTTCGTCGATATCGTTTCTCATTTGTAGTATATTGCGCTATAGAAAAAATGATGGAGTTTGACAAGGATTTCTTAGGTGCCTTGTTTGAGCAAGCAGTGGGCAGTCCTCGTCGGCGGCAGGTGTGTGATCTACGCACATCGCCGCAGGATACTGGGCAGCGTGCGCTCTGCGCATTGCTGCCCGGTACGCAGGTGCCGATTCATCGGCATGAGGCGACGGCGGAGACGGTCCTCTGCTTGTGTGGCAAGTTGGACGTGGTGCTCTACGAGGAGATCGTGGGGTATGAGTCGGCCGCTCCCCATGGACTCCTGCAGGGGATGGATGTACAGGACATAGTGCGCAGGGTCGATTACCGCGAGGTACGCCGCATCCGTCTGTGTCCTGCTGAGGCACGCTATGGGTGTCAGATTCCGAAGGGCGTATGGCATAGCGTGGATGTGATAGAGCCGTGCGTGGTGTTTGAGGGGAGGGATGGAGCGTATGCTGAGGATGGAAGCAACATGTAGGGACAATATAAAGCAAATCGTTTTTGAAAATTCAGTTTAATAATACTCTGAATATCATTCTTGTTGTATTATTCTTGCCAGTGTGAAGAGTATTCCGTAACTTTGCAGAGCGCTTTATAATCAAAAGGAAGAGCAAGAAAATGAGAAAACTGGTGATTCATCATATAGGTCCTGTAAAACATGTGGACTTGGTGCTGAAACGCATCAATGTGGTAATTGGCCCTCAGAGTGCTGGCAAGAGTTGTATTCTGAAGGTTGCTTGCTTTTGTGCCTGGGCTGAAAAAAGGATTCAGTTGGAGCAGGGGAAAAATGGCTTTGCTGATTTTGAATATGTGAGGGAGAATTTACTTGCGTTTCATAAACTTAAGGGGTTCTTGCACGAGGATAGCCGTATAGAGTACAGAAGTGATTATATGGCTTTCGTGATAGACTTTGCGAACGAGACATTTGATCTCCGCTGGGGTAACGCGAAAAAGCGATTCGACTACAAGCGACCGCGTGTCTCCTATATACCGGCAGAAAGGAATTTGGTCTCGTCCATTCCTAATTGGTTTGACGTGAAGATGGATTCCACCAATTTGAAGAGTTTTATTGCGGATTGGGCTTATGCGCACAAGTTGTGCGGGAATGATGCGGTATTGCCGATATTGAATCTTGGGGTGCGCTTCTTTTATGACAAGCAGACCGATAAAGACTATATTTTGCTGAATGATAAAAAGCGCATGGACTTGACGGATGCTTCGAGTGGCCTTCAGTCGGTGATTCCGATGTGGGTGTATTTGGACTATCTATTTAGGAAGCAATACTATCCTCAAGAAATGTCGAGTTCGAGGACTGAGACAGAGAACGAGGAGATAGCACAGCATATCTATGACTGCAAATATAAGAAAGCGGCAAAAAAAGCTGGGGAAGAGGGAAAAGTAGTCTTTGGCAAGGTTGGAGTGACGAAGCGAATGTTTGCCTCGGATGCGGATTTTGATGAATTCAAACAACTTGTATTGGCTTATACGCAAACATCGCATTCAGATATTTATCTAGAAGAGCCGGAGCAGAATTTGTTTCCTTTGACGCAGGTGGAATTGGTGTATGCGCTATTGAAGAATGCTGCACTGCATGAGGATCATCTGTTTATAGCTACGCATAGTCCGTATGTGCTCTATGCTCTCAACAACTGTATGCTTGGTTATAAAGTGAAGGATAAAATACCCAGCGAAATATCCGAGCTTAAGGCTAATGAGGATAGTTGGATTGATCCAAAGGAAGTTTCTGTCTGGGAAATCAAGGATGGTGAGTTTTCGTCGCAGGTTGATGAGAAGAACTTAACGCTCCAGGATACTGATGGTCTGATTCGTGGTAACTATTTTGACCGTATCATGAAGCTTATCATGACGGACTTCTCGAATTTTGCTACGTTCTATGACTAAGATTGAGAGTGCGTTCTGTGGCGTTATGGTCTGCCCTGGTGATATTTGGGTGGCAGACCTTGTTGTCAGCTCTGGCATCCTTTTGACAGTAAGGCCGCAGATTTGATTTTTCTTCCGCTATGGCTCTTTGTGTTTTTGTGGCTATTGCTGTGTGGACACGATAGAGATATAGGTGCGCTTTTTTCTGCAAACTACTTGAACTGACTTTATCTACGTTTTTATTTGATCTTTTTGGAAAAATAGGGGATTAGCAAACAATTATCAAGTTCCTTGATTTTTTATCTGTCTAAGGTCGCATTGAAACATCAATGCAGCCTTGGCGCTTTTGGGTATGAATCTTCTTTTTCTGCGCATGAGCTGGATGCGCTATAGCAGAATGGTATGAAGGAGAGGCAGCTTTACGATTATCAGCTTGATATGAAACGGCGGGTGGATGAGACTTTTGGGTCGCACCGCTCCGTGATGGTGCAGATGCCGACGGGTACGGGAAAGACGTGCGTGCTGGTGGCGTGTGTGCGTGAGTGGTTGTCGCAGAACGAGGGGACGGTGTGGATCGTCGTGCACCGCAGGGAACTGGTGGAACAGATCGTCGGGACGCTGCAGGCTGGAGAACTTTCGGGCGATTTGGACCATCGGGTGCGGGTATATAGTATCCAGTGGCTCTCTCGCCACGAAGGGGAACTGGTGGAGAGGCCAGGCCTGCTGGTGATTGACGAGGCCCACCATGCCGTGGCGAAGACGTACAAGGCGGTGGTGGAGGCCTGTCCCGGGGCGAAGGTGCTGGGACTGACGGCCACACCCTGCCGATTGACGCGTCGGGGATTCACGGACCTCTTCGAGGTGCTGCTGCAGTCGTGGCCTTACAATCGCTTTATCGCCGAGGGCCGTTTGTCGCTCTACGACTATATGTCGGTGAGGGCGGACAACGAGGATTGGCGGGTGGTGCGGTCGCTGGAGCGACGTGGGGCCGATGGCGACTTCTCGCTGCGGGAGATGAGCGAGCGCCTGGACGTGAGGCCGAGTATTGGGCGGCTCTGCGACACCGTGCTGCGTTATGCGCGGGAGAAGAAGGGCATCGTCTATGCGATTGACATTCGGCATGCGGAGCATATCGCTGCGTACTATCGGGAACACGGTATTGACGCGGTGGCGATCAGTGCAAAGACACCAGGGGAGGAACGTTGTCGTTTGATAGAACAATTCAAGGCGGGAGATACGCAGGTGCTGGTGAACGTGGACCTCTTCGGCGAGGGTTTCGACTGTCCCGACGTGGAGTTTATCCAGTTGGCGCGGCCTACGCTCTCGCTATCGAAATACTTGCAGCAGGTGGGGCGTGGCATGCGTGTCTTTGACGGGAAGCGCTACTGTCTGATCCTGGACAACGTGGGGCTGTACCGCCTGTTTGGCCTGCCCTCGGAGGATAGGGACTGGCAGGCGATGTTTGAAGGGACGCTGGCTGGCAAGGCCCACCTCAAGCAGGCAGAGGAGCGGAGCGTGTATGCTGTCTTCTCGGTGTTGGGGGACTCGGGACGGACGGAGACGGCTGACGCCCGGACGGAACTGGTGACGGTGATGACGCACGACGGGCAGCGCAACGAACTGGAGGCGGCTTATGCCTACCGTGTGGTGCGGAATGAGGCTGGAAGGATGGGCGTCGCCACGCTGGAGGGCGAGGAGGTGCTGCCGCCACGGTATGAGAAGGTGGAACTGCGCCCCTATGGTTTCGCCCGCCTGACGTCGCGGCGGAAGGTGGACCGGGAGCGTCCGTGGATGGACTTGCGCAATGGGCTGCGCTTTGCCGTGATGCCGACGGTGAGGCGGTGTGGCTTCCTGTCGTTTAGTACGGCGGACGGGCTGCGACTGTACCCACGGGTAGAGACGCGGCGGCTGCAGGAGACGGACTTCGTGACGCCAGGGGCTTTGCGCCACGGGCTGGAGGACGGTCTGCGCTTTCGTGACTACTATATTCCGCCGACGGAGGGGGAACCAAGGATCTATGTGGTGAAGGACCAGATGGACGACCTGGTACTGCTGGAGACTGAGGACGGGACGTTCTATCTGCGGACAGGCTGGGGCGTGCGGTTGGAGCCTATCACGCTGCCGGCATGGAAGGAAGAGAAGGCACGGTGGCGACGCACGTTGCGATCCTTTGACAGGCAGGCGAAGCAGTGTGCGGACCGCAGGATGTTTCCCTATACGGTGCGGGCGGAGGTCACGGCTGGTTATCACTTGTCTGACTATAAGGAGTGTTCTGACGTGCGTATCACGCGGAGCGGGAAGCAAGGGTATCATGCTTTCGTCTATGACGTGATGGCGCAGCGGTGGAAACCCGTGGGATCTTATCGGGAGATATTTCCTCCGGTCTATGGATTGCGGGTGGTGCGCAACTGGGAGGGGA
>OFRY01000613.1_pt1 | contig 20920 bp, 23 predicted proteins | sample 1543171 | NCBI WGS metagenome assembly OFRY01 (sample SAMN04209240, study PRJEB22552) | human gut metagenome | biome: gut; material: feces | host: Homo sapiens | place: USA: Oklahoma | reverse complement strand
AATATAAGGCAGCACATTATGCATAGGTACATGTTTTTAATTATTTCACCTGTCTGCTTGACAGGGGCGGTTCATAATGAGGCGTTTTTAAGCGGATGTTTTTAGTTTTGTCATTACAATTTATAATGAATTGATTATCTTTAACCTTTAGTCTTATTTCTGTATGATCTGTTACATGTTCTCTAATAAAGATTTCCATCTGTTCAATAATATCTGCATCATTTAAACGAGAATCAACAGGAACCATGACTATCATCTTAATATCATAATCTTCTAAAACCTGCATAAGAATAGTTAGCCTATGATCGAAAATAGGATTATTAGTATGAGATACAAATTGTTTATTCATTAAATCATCTATTTCTTTCTGAATAAACTGATGTGTCTCTTTATCAGAAATCACATGATCAAGCTTTCTTAATACATAAAGCATACGATGTTCTTTCTTTAGTAAAGAATCATATATATGATTGATTCGATCATTATTTTCTCTTTGTATTCTTAACTTCTCTTTTTCTAAGTAATTTTGTCTATATTGGAAGAATAGAAAAAGAAATAATAAACTTAACACAAATACCAATACAGTCATTAAGATGATTGTAGATTGGGGTAGTTCAATAAAAGAAAGAGCCTGCATGAGTAAAGAGCTTAATACAAGTAATACAATCCCAATAAGACCAAAGGTCTTATTCTCTTCAAGGAAGGAAAGATTATTTCTATTATATTTTAATATCTTTAATAACCCCAAGGCAATCATACAATATAGAATTCCGAAAGGAAGTCCATAAAAATCGCTTATATTCAATATAGAAAATAAACGAACAAATAAAAGATTCACAAAAAGTAAAGCGGTAAAGAATAGAAGTGTTGTAGAAATACTATAGATCACAGCTTTATATTTATGAATATAAAGCATACATGCATGTGTTATACATATAAGAGAGATCAATAAAAAGTTATTGAGGAGACTAGGGTTGGTAAAAATAAACATTTCTGTGAGAGTAAGAGGAGCACAAAGAATAGTGTAGGAATATTTTTTTTCTGGTATTAAAATACTGCTGATGCAAAAACAAAGCATTGTGATACATATAGTTAAAAATAAGAAATCAAATATCATAGCTTTTTGTACTCCTTGTAATGATGTAAAAAGTTGTTCTTATAAATACGTCCTACAGTCAGATTTTCATTATTATATAGGATGATATTACGATTGTAATCTTCTACATATTGAAGGTTAATAATCATATTCTTTTGAATCTGAACGAGTGTTGTATTGATGTAATTATTACAGAAATCTTTAAGAGTACCAGTTGTCATATAATCTTCTTTTGGTGTATGGACAACTAAATCATGACCAATAGAGACAATTGAATGGATATCTTGGATAGGAATCTGTAATGAACGCTTACTGTCTTTAAGTGTAATAGTGATATAAAGAGTAAGTAGTTTCTCTTTTAACTGCTTAAAGACAATATTTTTATCATAATCATAATGGTTCTTTCTTATGAACTGAAAAGGTTCAACCTGGAATGTATTAAAGACAAGATTCTCGTGACTTGATGTGAATATAACCAGACAGTTATGCTTATCTTTATGATATTTTGCGATTTCAATACCATTTTTATCATTTAATTCAATATCCATGAATATAACATCATATGTACCTTCTATTTTATCAAAATGATCGGTCACCACATTTATATTCATATTAGGATTATGAAAGTATTCACTTATATCTTCTTCTAGCTGCATTGCGAAAGCAGTATTATCATCACAAATCAGTATATTCATAACGTCACCTCTGTAATATTTTAGCATATTATTTTATTGGATTGAAATGTAATTTTTGTGGAATGTCTTTTATACATGAAAATATGTCTCTTATGCGAGATTTATAGGCAAATTTAATATCATAGTATAACATTTTGTTAACATCTAGATGGAAATTAAAAAAGAGGAAAATAAAAAACATGAGAAAAATAATAATGATTGTCTTATCATTTCTAATGATTTTAAGTATTCCAATGAGTCATGCTCACGCAGATAATACTGTAGAACAGATTTTAGATAATTACACATATGAGATATTTGAAAATGATGAAAAAAGATTTGTGGATGTAATTAATAAAGAAACAAAGCATGTGGATTATATTATCTATGATAAGACTACAGGAGTACTTACAATTAATGGAGAAGTTCAAGATTGTGTTGTGACTACTACTCAGCCTAATGGAGCACGTTCTGTTTCAAATGCAGCTACTTGTAAAATAGATTTTGGTGTAACTTTTAAAACTATAGGAGTTTTAGCAGGTGCTATTTTAGGTATTGCGGCTGTGGCTGCTGCAGTACAAGGTAGTGGTGTGTCAGTTAATACTTTTAAAAAGGCTGTTTCATTTATATATAAAGCATGTAGTGCTGTAAGTAAAATAAGTTCCGGAGCAAAAGTTAAAGGATATTTTAAATATACATTACAAAGAAATAGTAATGGAACATCACGTTATGCCAATAGAAGCTTAACAATGAAGTTTGGTAGTGGTCCAAATAAGTCATATAGTTTTGGAAATGGTGGCTGGTGGTCTAGTACTAAACCTTATAGTATGGATGATTAATGCTATATTTAACCTTATATTTAAACAATACCATTCTATTAAGGAGGTGCTAATATGAAAAAATATTAGATTTAAATATCTGTATATGTATAGTAGTTACGTTTTTGTTTGAGTTTTTAGATGGCAGCAATATGATTCCATCTCAATATCGTCTAGTAATAGCGGCTATCATTCTGGTTTTCGATGCAATCTTTGCAATATATGCAATTATTGAAAGTAGAAAGAAAAATCATTCAATTAAAATGTTTTTAGATGATACTGTTTCTACTTTGGTTCCAGCAACTATTTTCATGCTTCTCGTATTTAATGTTGGTCCATTAAAATATCGTAACGAAGTAAAATCTGCAGCTATTTTATATTTAATTATAGGCTTAGTCTACAATTTTGTTAAGGATTGGAAATCGATGAAATCAGTATCAAAAAAATAATAGACTCTCATAGGAGAATTCATTATGAAATTTTTAACAAAGCTCCTCTTTTGCAAATGGGTGGTGATTTTTCGCTTATTTACTATGTTTAGAGCTCATATAATAATCGGTAATATTAAAAGTAGTATTACTGGGATATATCATGGAATAACTAAAAGAGAGATGCCTTTATTCCTGAATGAACAGGAGAATAGATTTAACCATAGAAATGTGGGAAAGACTGTTATGGATAAAATCAAGAAATTTCTACAGAAATCATTTCCTATCAGTCATAGACAGATAGTATATATCCTGAATATTTTTGCTCCGTTTTTCTCTTAAATCGTCACCTGTTGATTATGGGGATTCAAATGGTAGTTTATTATCCTAGAAGATTGTATTGGCAAAGAGATCAACCCCATAATGTTAGTGGCATGCCTTTCCACTACTAATTTTCAATAAAATATAGCAAAATGTTGAAAAGCTAAAGACTCCTTGATAAAATTTTCTCATAGAAAATATAAATGATATCATTTGAACAGAGAAATCTTTTAAAAGCAGATGATTATTCAAAAAAAACAGCCTATTCATATAATCTTAAAGGAGGGAAATTTTATGAAGAATAAGTCAGAGAAAATTTATCACTTTTTGTCTTTTGCGTGTATGGTAGCACTCGCAGCATATATAATTTTGTTTCTTCATCATTTATTAACAGAGAGTGCTTCTTATGTGTCTGGTGCTACTTACAAATTTCTTGTCGGTGCAGAACTTGTTCTATTAATCATAGTATTTATAAGAATTTTCTGGGCATTCAGAAAATTGAGAGAAGTAGGAAAGGGGTAAAGTAATGAAAATTTTAAATTATTAAAGAGAGAAGAAAGAAAAAGAAACAAAAGAAATCAGGCGCAATACCTAGCGTCTAATAAAAAAATAATATACTCTTATATGTAAGAGAGGTTCTATTATGAGAAAAATTCTGAATTATTTTACTGGTGTAATCATTACATTCCTATTTCTAATATTTAATGATCTTGATGCGATTCCATCAAAGTATCGTTTAGGAATAGCTGCAGTTATTTTGATTTTTGATGCAATAGTACTTGCTTATGAACTTATTAATAGTATGAAGAAAAACAAATCCGCAAAAGTATTACTTCAAGAGAATATTTGTATGATCAGTACATTTATGATTTTGTTGATTTTGAGAATAAGTCATCTTTCTCAAGAATGTAAGTTTGTGATTGCAGGGGTGGTAGTCTGTTATATTATAATAAGTATAATCTATAATCATAAGAAAAAGGTGGAAATTGAATAATTCACCTTTTTTAAAGCGCAAAAAAAGAGCTGTAATGATTACATTACAACTCTCGTTAATATTAATAGTTACCCTGAGCAATCATGGCATCTACAACTTTTTCAAAACCTGCAATATTTGCACCTTTGATTAAGTCATAACCTAAGCCATACTTTTCGGCTGCTGTAACAGAGTTATTGTAGATATCTACCATGATAGTATGTAGTTTTGCATCTACTTCTTCTTTAGTCCAGCTATAACGCATTGAGTTCTGACTCATTTCAAGTGCAGAAACTGCAACACCACCAGCATTTGCTGCCTTTGCAGGACCTAAAGTACCTTCATGACCTGTGAAGTATGCGATAGCTTCTGGAGTAGTAGGCATATTAGCACCTTCGATAATATACTTACATCCGTTTTCTACTAACTTCTTAGCATCTTCTTCTTCGATTTCATTCTGTGTTGCACAAGGGAATGCCATATCACACTTAACACTCCAAGGTTTTTCTCCTGGATGGAATTCAGCACCGAACTTTTCAGCATAGTCTTTTAACTTAATATCGTTCTTAGTTCTGATTTCAACAAGGAAGTCCCATTTTTCCTGAGTATTGACACCTTCTGCATCATATACATAACCATCTCTACCAGAGATAGTAACAACCTTAGCACCAAATTCAGTTGCTTTCTGAGCAACACCCCATGTAACGTTACCATATCCAGAACATGCAATAGTCTTGCCTTCATAGCTGTCATTGAAATGTTTTAATACTTCATTACCATAATAAACAGCACCAAAACCAGTCGCTTCAGGACGAATTAAGCTTCCACCAAATGGTAAAGCCTTACCAGTTAAAACACCGTTTTCATAAGCATCTTTAATTCTCTTATACTGTCCAAATAAGTATCCGATTTCTCTTCCACCTACACCGATATCACCAGCAGGTACGTCTACGCTAGGACCGATATGACGGTATAATTCAGTCATGAATGACTGACAGAAACGCATTACTTCAGCATCGCTCTTACCTTGTGGGTCAAAGTCAGAACCACCTTTACCACCACCGATAGGTAAAGTTGTAAGAGAGTTCTTTAAGATCTGTTCAAGACCTAAGAATTTAATAATACCTAGGTTTACTGAAGGATGGAATCTTAAACCACCTTTGTAAGGACCGATTGCGCTAGAGAACTGTACACGGTAACCTCTGTTCACAATAGTCTTACCTTCATCATTAACCCAAGGGACTTTAAACATAATAACTCTTTCAGGTTCAGTAAATCTTTCAAGGATAGCCATATTTTCATATTCAGGGTGTGCTTCAATAACTGGTTCCAAACTCTTTAAGATGTTTGTAGCCGCTTCGATGAATTCTGGCTGATCAGCATTCTTTTCTTTTAATTCTGTTAAAACCTTATCAACATATTTCATAACGAAATCCTCCTTAAATTAATTATATTATGCGTATGATAGAATTTCTATAAAATAAGAAATTATTATCACAAAGATAAAGCAAGGATTAAGGTGATAAAAAGCATGAACTACACTTTGTGAGTATACTTTAGGATTGTGATTGTTGAAAATAATTCACATATAAAAATTGGTAAATTATTTACTAATATTATTTGTATCAGTATAATATATAGTGTAGAAAGCGTTTACATTTATTTGGGTGAAAATGGCAGAAAACCCCCACATCAATATAAAAATGTAGTCGTTTTGGAATATCTGGAGATTTCTTGGCAAAACATATGAGAACAGATTTCTTTGATTCAAGTGGATTATATGATTTATATAACTACATTTCCAAAAAGACGCAAGCATTCTATATTGATGTTAAATCTAAATCTTAATGTATAGAGGTATAATTTTATGAGTACTAAAACAATAAAATTTCTTTTCTGTTTTGTTATTTATGTGATTTTATTTATTGCAGTTTCTTTTTATCCTGATCAAACAATTGTGGCAATCCCTATCGCAGATACGCTATTTGAGTTTGTTTCAATACCAACATTTTTCCACTCATGTCTTTTAATTCCATTTGTTGGAAATACAGTGTTACTTATCTACTTCTTTAAGGATGAAATTAAAAACTTCTTCAAATTCTAGGTTAAAAAAGCGAATTATTAGTATATACATAATAATCCTAACTTATAGCAGGGGTCCTGGGAGATAGCGGAAGCTATCTCTTTTCTAATGTTTTTAAGTGCATCTAGAATATGAAAAAGTATTCATCATGCAAAAGAGAATAACCTTTTTAGGAGAGTATATATGAAAAAGTGCTGTAACGCTCAAGGTAGTAGTCAATACTGTCTATTCGTTACAGCCCAAAGATTTTTGAATCAGTTTAGCTATGCAATCTTTTCACCTTTTAATAACTTATAAACGATATAAGCGACTAAAGCACCAATAAGTGGTGATAATAAGAATACCCATAACTGATTAAGTGCAGTGCCTTTACCAAGTATCTTCATAATAACTGCTGGACCAAATGATCTTGCAGGGTTAATAGAAGCACCAGTAAATGGGATACCTAAAATTGTGACAAGTGTTAATGCACCACCAATTAATAATCCAGATAGTCTTTCTAATCTTTCATCATTTACTACATGTAAGTACACTGATACAAATACAAAAGTTAATACAGCTTCTATAAGAATAGCACCCTTTACATCTAATGAAATCATACTTAAAGAACTATAACCTGTCTGTCCAACACCTAAAGTTGTGATAGATACACTAGGAATACATTTAAGAATACCAAGTAGTAATCCACTTGCAAGAAGTGCACCTAATAGCTGTGCCACAATATAAAGGATTGTTTCTACGAGTGAGATAGCTCCATTAAAATACATTGCGATAGACACTGCTGGATTGACATGTGCTCCTGAAATAGAAGAGAACATATAATAAACAAATGTCATTGCAAGACCAAATACAACTGCAATACCGATAATACCTGCTACTGTACTATATGTAGAACCTAATCCTGTAGATCCAAGTAATGCATAAGCTGTAGTACCTAGAAATACAAGTAGGAAAGTACCAAGTAGTTCGGATAGAAATTTCTTGATTTTCATTGAATACCTCCAATATTTTTATGAAATGAGTGTAAGACAAATTCAATAACTTGTCAAATGACCCTAATCCATGTAGAATGTGAAAAGGTGATAAAAATGAAAAAATTCAAAGATTTTAGAGTAACAGTATTTATGATTATTATGATTCCTGCATTACTTGCATTATCTATTTATTCCAAAGTTGTATGGCATTCACAGATGCGTTTTGTCTTAGCTCTTATTATGACAATCACTATCGCATTAATCTGTCTTGCTGGCTATAATCTTCACTTATATAGCGATATTATTATGATATATACATGGAAATATGTCGCATTACTTCCAGAAATGATTGAAGTAAAGGATATTAAATCAATCAAGGCAGTAAGTAAACATAAGATCAAGATTGCGCATAAGTATATTTCTTATGCTTATGTGAGTAATAGTGAAGAGTTCATGGAAAACTATCAATTATTACAGGAATCTGCACAAGAACAAGAAAATATGTAAAATCATGTGAAATACCAAATGGGCATCTATTTGGTATTTTCTTTTACTAAAAAACCATATAGTCGTATGACTATATGGTCTGATTATTTCTCTTTGAGTACAGTATACATATTAACTAAAGATAATATGATAGATATACCGAAGAATAGTGTATTAAGAATACTGGAACTTATACCCAATTCATCTATAAGAATAGCTGTGTTCCATAAAGATATTGCCGCAGATATAGAAATACCTAAAGAAATCAAAACAAGTAGTACGCTATTATTATGATTACGCTTGATAAATAGGAATAAGAATAACTGTAAAATTAATACAATTAAAAAGTAAAAAATAGTTGTAGACATGATTATATAATAGAAACATACCTTTTAAATACAGGAATGTTTGTTTCCTTTCCTTAAGTTTAATAAAAGAAATCGCCTATCAGCAGATATATTATTTTTCTATAAATTTTGATAAATCTCTTTTCTCTACAGTTTTCCCACTTTTAATTTTAATCAGTGAAGGAACTTCTTTAACATTAAATTCCTTGCATATTTTATTTGTGGCACCACTTTTTCTCCAGTAGTCAGTATTAAAGTAATAAATTTTTTTGGGCAATCGATAATCATTATTGTTAATGTAACGTTGAAATTTTATACAATTCGGACAAGAAGGCCTACCGAAATAGACAAAGTATTCCTTATCAGAATCAAATAGGGAGATGTCGCGGATTGTTTCAACTTTGATTTTATAAGATGGCTTTAAATTGATATACAGCGATGATATGACGCAGATAATCACCAAATATATCAATTTTTTCTTTAAGGATTGCAAAAATTTTTAACAACAATTGCCCAATTTGTTTCAGTTCTATGTGGCTCGATATTCCAAGGTGTTTTATTAGGCCCTGCAAATATAACATGGCAATTAAATTGTGCCTCCATACTAGCTGTGTTTTTCCATTTGCTACTTGACTTATGTTTTTTGTATAACAAACTCCAGGCTGTAGCTGCATGAACTGCTAGTACATTTGCATTATTATAGGTACGACCATATAATTTATTTGTAGGAGTAATGCTTAAAGAAACTTCACCTTTTCTTGTTATCCATTTTACGCTTTTGAAATATTCATTATAAGTGTACGTTTTTATGGAAGCTTTTAGCATATTCATAGTAATATTTTAGTCTCTGTAGACAGTTTTATAACTGTTAGTTTGTTTGGCAAATGCAGCATTATAAATTTCTAAGTATTCGTCTCCAGTTAAACTAAAACCATCATCTTCTCCATAAACAGGATTAGCAATTAAACAAGTTAGTGCTAACGTAAGGCAAATTAAAAATGATATTATTTTATTCCTATCTCCTCCTTGTGTTGATTAATGAAAGCGATTTCTTTAAAAAAAGTTTATCATGAGCCATTAATTTACGTCAATAATTATATTGATAGAATATACATACTTTTTTTTCTTTCTGATAAAAATAAGCACAAAAGGTAGATAAACTAGCATCTCTTCATCTATAATACAAATCAAAAAATATATGGAACTACACCTCCAAAAAAATTTACAAGCCAAAAGCAATGATAGGAGTTTTGCACTCCTGACATTTTATAGTTTGAGTAAATTCACTGTCTATCTAATTTCTCTAAATAATAATTTAAAGTGTAATTTTACTTTTTGCTTTAAATCATTATTAATTTTGTGATGTAAGGGTTTACATTCAATAATCTATATGCTTTTGTAATATATATAATAATACTAAAGGAGAACAGTTATGAATAAGAAATTTATACTATTAGCTACTATTAGCAAGTGGTATTGCATGTTTTATTAGCATCCAATCCGTTTATGCTGCATCAATGTCTAAGACATTACGTGGAACATGTGCAGGAACCTCTGCTAGTGTAACAGCGACTTACTATACTCACGAAACAACACGATGGAAAGTAGGATCACCAACCAGTATCGGCTATTCTGGAAAAGGTGGATACGCTACTAAATCAGGAAGTCCAAAAACTTATAAAAGAAGTCCTAGTTTTTACCATTGTGAACAAAAAGTAAATTTTTCAAGCACTGATTATAATTACGTTTCCCATTCCGGCAGCATGATTTATCATTGGTCTGTAAATGGTGCAACTGACAAACGGTCTACATGTAATATAAAATAATTTTAACGACTCCCAGTTCTACTGGGAGTTATATTTAGAAAGGAATAATAATATGATTGAACTCAAAGATGTAACCATCGCCTATGATAGAGTTATTCTAGATCAAGCATCTTTCAGTATTCCCGCTCATTCTATTACTCTTCTAAGAGGTAAAAGTGGTTCAGGAAAAACTGCACTTCTTTATTGTATTGCCCTCATGGATAATAAAAGCAGTTATAAGTATTTCTATGATGGAAAACTCATAGAAGGAGAGGAAAGAGATGAATATAGAAGAAGCCGTATAAGTTATGTTTTACAAGAAAGCAGTCTTCTTCCTCATCTTGATATAACAGGTACACTTCAATATTTTGCGCGTATTTATAATAAAGTATTAACGGATGATGATATAAATAAATGCCTTGATAGGATGCATTTAGATGTTTCTCCTTCACAAAACGTTATGACACTTTCTCTTGGTGAAAGACAAAGACTTTCTATTGCGTGTGCCCTTATTAGTCATCCACAGGTTCTTATTCTTGATGAACCGACTGCTTCTCTAGATCATGATAATGAAATACAAATATATGAAATCCTAAAAGAACTGAGTCATGATATGACTATTGTTATGGCATCACATTCTGAATGTGCAATAGAATATGCTGATGTTACTTATATGATTGAAGATGGTATGCTTTCATCTTCTGATTTTTTATTTTCAGAAGATCAAAGCGGTGAAGGGACAGCCCCTTCTATTAATCAAAATTTCTGTATTGAATATGTTAAAACATATATGAAACATTATAGATTCATGTATGTTCTTTTATTGATGGTTTTTGTTTTAAGTCTTGTTTCATGTCAGGTTATGACTGGAATTATTCATAACTCTAAAAAGCAGGCAATGCAGATGCTAGTAGGACAATTAGAAAACAAAGCTATTATCACAAAAGATAAGCATTCATATGTAGATCAAGACTACAGCAAACTCATCACATTAAAAAACAAGAATGCATATCCTTTATATAAGATGTGTACGGATATAAATGGTGAAGAAGTTTATATTGTGCCTTATTTCAAAGAAGATGATTTATCCAAGTATATAGATAGACCTATACAGGATAAACAAAATGGTATCTATATGGATGAATCTACCTTCTATATTCTCAATCAGAAATCCAAGAACAATAAAATAAACCTTGATATAACAATTAAAGATAGAGAAGGAATGCATCAAACTGAACATAGTTTTGATATGAATGGTGTATTTAAAAATTCTAAAAAAGTCCATTATGTAGTAAAAAGTCAAAGATATATCTACATGCCTTATTCATTAATGAAATCCATTTATGAAAAGAACAGTAAAGATAAACAATATATAGGATACGTAATCTGCTATGATACATACGATAAATTAGAAACAGCTCTTAAAGACTATGAAAGCAGTGGTTATACAATCAATGATTCATTTACAGATAGAGAATCGATGAATAGCTTAAACAACTATTATCAAATGTTGATGTTTACATTTGCAGGTATTATTATTCTTGTAGCTATAATTATTGATATTGTTCTTGAATCACATTTATTAATGCAAAGAAAGAGCGAACTTGTTTTGTTAAGAATTTCTGGTTTAAGAGAAAAAGATTTGATTCATATATCTCTTACCGAAAGCATTATTGGGCTTTGTGCTGTTTTAGTAATTAGTACAATTATATCTATTATCATGTTGCTTTTAACAGGTATATTCTCACTTGTAGCACCTCTTATATCTACTTTTGTATTTATAATTGCACTTCTTTTAGAAAGAGTGATGACGCAATCTAGATTTATCAAAAAGATTGATATTGTTACAGAACTAAGAAATGAGGTGGTTTAATATGCTTGAAATTAAACAACTTAATGTGTCTTTTGGAAAAAAGACTCTATTTAAAAATGCTTCATTCTGCGCTGAATGTGGACATTTAACTGTTATCAAAGGAAGAAGCGGATCAGGAAAATCCACATTTCTTAAAGCCTTCCAATTTGCTTATGACTGTATTTATCTTTATGAAGGTGAAAGAATAGATACTCTTGATGAAGAAAATAAACAAAAGTTTATTTATAATCATCTCGCAAATGTTCATCAGATCCCTTTATTTATAGAAGGAATGACTATTGGCAGTCATATTAAACAGCTAGAAAAATTAGGATGTAAAAGAATTCCTGATTATGAAGAACAATTAGGTATAAAACCTCTTGAAAATAAGTATCCTAAAAGCTTATCTGGAGGAGAAAAAACACGTGCTGCTGTTTATTTAGCCTTAATAAGACAGCCTGAAATACTCATCTTAGATGAACCTACTGCTGCGCTTGATGCAGGTTATGCACAGACAATGATTCATATTCTCAAGGAATATGCAGATAAAGGACATTATGTAATTAGTGCATCACATGATAGTAGAATGATTCAAGCAGCTGATACGCTTTATAAAGTGGAGGGTGCATTAATCATAGATAGAGATCTATCCAAAGAGAAGAATCTAATAAAAGCACCTATCCTAAAAGATAAAAACATGGATATTCGTTTTTCGCATCGTACTTTCAGAACAGTAATGAATATACTTATTGCTTTCACAATGATTATATGTGCTTATAGTTATAATATTTATGGAACATATAGTGCTTCTTATGAAGACAAAATTAATTCTGTTGCTTCTAGAGACCTTGTTGTCTACAAAGAAAAATATAAGAATGATTATTATACATACTATTCTGGAAAAACACCTCTGAGTCAACAGGATTATAATAAGATTAAAAGTGTCAGTCACATAGAACGCCTTACATGGGGATATGATGTTCACTATAGCACCTTCTCAGAATGGACGGATGATATGAATGGTGCAACAGAAAATAACTATGATCAGATATCACTATCTGATGGTCATATGAATGGTAGTTCATCTATCTTTATGCTTCAAACTTATGATAGCAGGGATGATTATACAAACATCACTATTAAACATGCTGATAATAAAGGTGTCTATTTAAGCAGCGAAAAAATGGAAGCTTTCTTAGAAGAAAATAACCTTAGACTAGAAGATATTAATATCAAGAAGTTAAAAATAGGATTATGGGTTCCAATACCTGTCTATAATGCTTCTGGTATTTCTCAAATGGGAACATCATCTGATGGTGATGAGTGGGTCGATATCAACACACCTTGTGTTAAACTTGTCTATATGAATCTACCTGTGAGAGGAATTTTAAAACCAGGATCAGCTATAAGTACAAATAGTGTCGGTACAGGAAATCCATATGTTTACATTCCTAGAGACTGTATAGCACCTCATATGGAAACTTTTAAAGCCAAAGAAAGTGTTGTCGTTTATAGTATAGAGGATACTCACCTCGAAGAAGGTTTTATAACATTTGAAAATGTTCTTCCTGAAAATTATACTATGAATGATGTAGATGATATCATCATGAAAACACCATGGCGTCCAGATGCTTATACATTAAGAGTAGATAGTCTTAAGAATATCAATCAGGTAAAGAATGAATTAGAAAGATTAGGTTTTAAGGTAGAGGGTGCATTTGTAGATAATGATGCAATTAATTCTCTTATCAATAACAACAAGAAAGTACTAATACAATTCATTGCAGTTGTCTTTATATTATTGTATGGTTTCTATTTTTACCTTAAGTATCTCATTTTAAGAGAAGAGAAACAGACAAGAGACTATCTCTATAACATGGGTTTAACAACTAAGAGAATAGATCACAGCTTCTATCGCACATACTTGAAAAACGCATTAATTTTAGGTACATTTGTATGGATTCTTCTAGAAGTGATTATGATTTTCACAATAAAGATGATGATTATTCCATTAATCATGCCTATCACAATAATTCATATTGCATTATTCTATGCTTCTTCATTTGTGATAGAATTCTTTATACCTGTATTCATTCAAAAGATGATATCAAAACATAACATCCGTTAAAAAAGACTTCAATTGAAGTCTTTTTAGCTACCACTTCTTATCTTCTTTTCTACAATCTTCATTTACTCTTCTTTCTTTCACAATCTTGTCGAACCATTCAACCATATTAGGATCATTATGAGAGAAGAATAAGCTATTACTAGTATCTAATGTTTTAATAGAATTCATGTCTTCTTCTGTTAATTCAAAATCAAAGACATTGATATTTTCCTGCATTCTTTCAATATGAGTAGACTTGCAAGCAACAATAACACCTCTTTGAACAAGCCATCTCAACATAACCTGGGCAGAACTCTTATTATATTTCTTACCAATAGAAACTAATGTTTCATTAGTAAATAGATTATTTCTTCCTTCACCAAATGGGGCCCATGCTTCCATTTTTACACCATGTTTTTCCATGTTTTCCTGAGCACACCATTGTGCATTAAAAGGATTGACTTCTACCTGGTTCACTGCAGGAATAACCTTTCTATCAAACATACAAATATCTGTCAAACGATCAGGATAGAAATTAGAAACACCAATTGCTTTAATTTTACCTTCCGCATATAACTCTTCTAAAGCACGATAAGCACCATAATAATCACTAAAAGGCTGATGAAGCAAACATAAGTCCAAATAATCTGTTTTTAGTTTTCTTAATGATTCTTCTACTGAAGCCTTACACTCTTCATAACCATAATGATCAATCCACACTTTAGTAGTAATAAAGAGTTCTTCTCTAGGTACACCACATTCCACAATCGCATCTCCTACTTCACTTTCATTGAAATAGCTCTGTGCCGTATCAATGCCTCTATATCCTGACTTAATTGCATCTAAGACACATCTCTTAGTATCTTCTTTAGGAATCTGATAGACTCCAAAACTGATGAGTGGCATTTCTATGCCATTATTTAATTTTACATATTCCATAACGAATACCTCCTACATTTACTGTACTAGACGGTAGTTACTCCCTGTCAAACTTCTCTTGCAATTTCTTATTAAAGTTCTAATATAAAGACAAGGAGGTATACATATGAAGAAGATACTATTATTACTATGTCTCTTATTATGTGCATGTAGTGCTCAAACTGATATAAAGGACTATACAATCATTTATAAGAATAAAGAGGTCTATCCTGGTGTGAGTGCATCAAAGATGTCAGATGCTTTATTTGATTCTAATATTCAATATTCAGAAAAGGATGGAAAAATCCAAACAATCACTCTCTTTACTAAGAAGTATAAACTTAAGAATAGTATTACTGTTGGAACTGATTATTCTACAGTAAAGCATACTTATTCTTCTCCTACTTCTAACCATTACAATAACGGAAAAGGTACAATAACCTATAAATATAAAGAGAAGAATATACAAATTAAGTTTACTTTTAAAGACAAAAAAATTTCAGCATTTTCTTTATCAAAATGTCAAAATAACTATTGACGTATTCGTTTCTCCTATGATATACTCAATCCCGCTGGCCGGTTGGAGAAACGGTTAACTCACATGCCTTTCACGCATGCATTCACGGGTTCGAATCCCGTACCGGTCACCATATTAAATACTACGATCCTTCGGGATCGTTTTTTTTACCTAAATAAAAAAAGATAGCACAAAGGCTATCTGTATAAATCATACAACATTCCATGCTTAAGACTTGATGAATCAATACCTAATACATCTAAAAGTTTATAGGCAAATGCAAATGCTGTGGCCGGTCCTCTACTTGTAATAATATGACCATCTACAACCACTTCTTCTTCAACATATTTACCTGCTTTTAAATAACTTTCTATTTCTTCTCCTGGATAAGAAGTGACTTTCTTATTAGTGATTACACCTGCTTTACCTAGAGCCATAGGTCCTGCACATATAGCTGCAATATATCTTTCTTCATGATCATATTTCTTAATGAGTGAAATAATACGATCATCATCTCTTAAGGTCCATGCACCTGCTCCTCCAGGAATCACAATCATATCATAATAATCCATGTCTGTAAGTGTCTTATCGGCACGTACAGGAATGTTTCTAGAAGAAATGACAACCTGCTCCTCTTTAATAGAAACAGTGTCTACATCCACCTCTGCACGTCTTAAGATATCTACTACACCTAAGGCTTCTACTTCTTCAAAACCGTCTGCCATTAAAACTGCAACTTTAGCCATACTATTATCCTCCTATCAATGATTGAAACACATATCCTGCAATCATTAATCCTGCACTTGCTGGCACAAATACACTACTACCTGGTGTTCTCTGTCCTGTCTTTGCAGGAATCTCATCTGAATAAGCAACTAAACACTTCTTAATTCTTCTTGCTTTTAATTCTCTTCTCATTACTTTCGCAAGAGGATCAATCTTTGTCTTATAAATATCAGTAATCTGTAAATGAGTTGGATCAAGCTTATTTCCTGTACCCATAGAAGAGATAATAGGTACATTCAATTCTGTACATCTCTTAATCAATTCTATCTTTGCAGTTACTGTATCAATTGCATCAATTACATAATCATATTGAGATAAATCTATTGTATCAGCATTCTCTGGTAAATAAAATGTATCAAACGTATTTATATTTAAATTTGGATTAATATCTAACATACGTTCTTTAATAATATCTACTTTCTTCTTACCTACTGTAGAATGTAAGGCAATGATCTGTCTATTGAGATTTGTGATATCCACTGTATCATGATCAAATACATCAATTGTTCCTATACCAGAACGAACCAATCCTTCAATGACATAGCCTCCAACACCACCACAGCCAAACACTGCAACATGTTTAGTCTTCATGATATCAATAGACTCATTACCTGCTACCCATCTTAATCTTGTAAACTGATCATCCATTATTCCTGCTCCTTATAGAAATCTAAGAAACTCTTCTTTGATTCATCCCAGTCAGTATAGGCAATAATTGTTTTAAGATTGACATTCTCTACACTCTTAAAGATATTCTGTTCTACCTTAGGATTAATCTTTCTTAATTCTTTAATCAGATTCTTTGTTTCTGCACGTTTAGATGTATGTTCAATTTCTCCACGTGCTTCAGACTCTTCTGTAAAACGACATGCACACTGTAAGAACTTTAAATTAAACTTCTCAGCCCAGGCAATAATATCTTCTTCATGAATCAAATACATAGGACGGATTAATTCCATACCTTTAAAGTTCTTACTATGAAGTTTTGGCATCATAGTCTGGACCTGAGCCCCATACATCATACCCATTAATATTGTTTCTATGACATCTGAATAATGATGGCCTAACGCAATCTTATTACACCCTAATTCCTGTGCTCTATTATATAAGAACCCTCTACGCATTCTTGCACATAAATAACAAGGGTTCTTTTCTATTCCATGTACGACATTGAATATATCTGATTCATAGAACTGAATAGGAATACCTAGCTTTTCCGCATTCTCTTCAATCAGTTTTCTATTGGCAGGATTATAACCTGGATCCATACAAATGAACTCTAAATCAAAATGAAACTTACCATGTCTCTGTAATTCCTGTAATAGCTTCGCAAGAAGCATTGAATCCTTCCCACCTGAAATACATACCGCAATCTTATCACCGGGTTCAATGAGTTCATAATCCTGAATACCCTTAATAAATCTACGCCATAAAGGTTTTCTAAAGTTTGTAATAATACTACGTTCTATCGCTTTAATGTTATCCATTGTTTCACCTCTAGTTCCTACTAAATACATAGGAATATACTCTAAAATTCAAGGTTATCCTCTAAGGATAACCTTACTAAAAAACATTATAAACAGTTAATAGGCATAAATGCAATTATTATCGACCAAAATAAGCGTCAATACCATTCGCAATACCTTCCGCAATTTTCTGCTGGAAATCACTGTTGTTTAACTTTCTATCTTCATCACCATTAGAAATGAATCCCATCTCAAGTAAGCATACAGGTGTCTTACACCAGTTGATTCCACTTAAATCATTACGTGCTGCCATTCCTCTATTTCTAATACCTGTTGTACTACAATAATGATTCAGTACTGTTCTTCCTAAAGATTGTGAAGCAGACACATTACCTGCACTCATATAAGGATTTCCATTAGCTGGTTCCTGTACACTTGCACCAGTGACACCGCTATTACCAATACCATCACAATGTAATCTAATAAAAGCACCAGCACCTGCATTATTAGCCATTTCAGCTCTTTCTCTATTAGAAATATTTACATCATTCGTTGTACGAATCATGACAACCTTATACCCTCTAGACTGTAAAACATCTCTTAGTTTCAAACTCACATTAAGAGTTGTCTGGTATTCAGGAATACGTGTGGCAGTTCCTGTTGCTCCACCTGCGACCTTAGCCTTTTGTGTTGAAGCACCAGGACCAATAGGTTCCAATTGTGAATTACCTCTCGCCTGATGTCCTGCATCAATAGCTACCACATTATTATTTATGGCAACAGGTGCCTGTTGTCTTTTTACTTCTTCCTGTCTTTTAGCTTCCTCAGCTTTTTTCTGTTCCTCTAGTTTTTTCTGTTCTTCTAGTTTTTTCTGTTCTTCTAATTTCTTCTGTTCTTCTATTTGTTTCTGTTCTTCTAGTTTCTTAGCTTCTTCCTTCTTCTTTTGTTCTTCTAATTTCTTAGCTTCCTTTTTCTTTTGTTTCTCTACTACTGCAGTATCTTTCTTTTTTGCCTCTTTTGTAGTACCACATGCCACAAACAATATACTACATAATAATAAGCATAATAATCTTTTCATCGTTTCACCCTTCCTTATCTTTAATAATATACTATTTTAGAGGTAAAAAAAAGATAACAGATGTAACTCTGTTATCTTGTGAATAGTGTACCACTACCATCCTTAGATAATATTTCAATAAGAATAGAATGTGGAATACGACCATCAATAATGACTGCTTTTGACATATTGCCTTTTAATGCATGAGTAATACAATCCACTTTAGGAATCATACCTCCTGCAATAATACCTTCTGCTTTTAAGTTTTCTACATCCTGGATAGATACCTCTGGAATCAATGTCTTTTCATCATGAGGATCTCTTAATAAACCAGGAATATCACTAACCACAATCAGGTTTTCTGCTTCTAGACTATCTGCAATAGCTGCTGCTGCATAATCTGCATTCACATTATAACTATGACCTTCATCATCCATTGCGATAGACGCAATAACTGGAATATATCCACTCTTGATTGCATCCTTAATGATTTCATTGTTTACCTGTGTAACAGTGCCTACATAACCTAATTCGTCTTTTATCTTCTTCGCCTCTAATAACTTATTATCAATACCACAAAGACCTACTGCACGGCCTCCCCCATTCATTATTAGCTTTACAAGATTCTTATTGACTTTACCGGCTAATACTTCCTGTACGATATCAATTGTTTCTTCATCAGTATAACGTAACCCATTAATAAACTTTGATTCTATACCAGAACGTTTTAATGCCTTATTGATTTCAGGGCCCCCACCATGAACCAATACCACATTAATACCAACTAAAGTCATTAGACATATATCAGAAATGACATTGTTCATCAATTCTTCATTGATCATCGCATTTCCACCATATTTTACTACTACTGTCTTACCATTGTATTCCTGTAAATAAGGAACAGCTTCAGATAAGATTTTTGCTCGATATATTTCTCTTTCTTCCATTATGTTCTATATTCCCCATTAATTTTTACATAATCATAAGTTAGATCACAGCCCCATGCTGTTGCATCCCATATTCCATCATTCAAATCAATATTAATATCAATTTCATCTTCAGATAAGACCTTTAATGCTTTTTCTTCATCAAAGATAACACCCATGCCCTTCTCACAAACATGAATATCTCCTGCAGGTGAAGCTAATGTCACGGATACTTTGTTGATGTCTAGATCAGCATCAGAATAACCAATAGCACATAAGATACGACCCCAATTCGCATCTCTACCAAACATCGCTGCTTTAAATAAAGTAGAAGTGATTACACTCTTTGCGACAATCTTGGCATCCTGTAATGTCTTCGCGTTCTTGACATTGCATGTAAGCAGTTTAGTTGCTCCTTCACCATCTTTCGCAATACCACGAGATAATTGTTCACAGATATGATATAACGCATCCTTCATAATATTATAAGACTGATCCTTTAAGACAATCTTATTATTTTGTGCCATACCATTTGACAATACACATAACATATCATTAGTAGATGTATCCCCATCAACACTGACCATATTAAATGTATCATCTACAACTTCATGTACCATTGCTTCTAAACATTCTTTAGAAATAGCTACATCACTTGTTACAAAGGCAAGCATTGTTGCCATATTTGGATGAATCATACCAGAACCCTTTGCGATAGCCCCAATATGACATTTAGCATTACCTAATTTAAACTCTACTGCATATTCTTTAGGCTGTGTATCAGTTGTCATGATTCCATAACATGCATCATGAGACCCATCTACATTTAATCCCTTTACAAGTTCTTTCATATGAGCTTTAAAAGGATCAATAGACATAGGCTGCCCAATAACACCAGTAGAAGCGACAATAATATCATCTTCCTTTAAACCTAATTCCTTTGCAGCTAAAGCACATACTTCATTCGCAAGCTCAATACCATTTGAATTACATGTATTCGCATTACCTGAGTTACAGATAATTGCTCTTGCACGCCCATTCTTTAAATGCTGCTTTGTAACTGTCAAAGGAGCACCTTTTACTTTATTTTGTGTATATGTTGCAGCTGCTGTACATAACTCTTCACTCACAATAAGAGATAAATCCTTCTTAGATTTATTCTTTCTCATTCCTGCATGAATACCATTTGCGCTAAATCCAATTGGTGCACAAACACCACCAAGTATATCTTTCATGATTTCCTCCATTTCCCCGCGCCTTCGTTGCGCGGACACAAATATATAACC
>OFRY01000612.1_pt1 | contig 20928 bp, 18 predicted proteins | sample 1543171 | NCBI WGS metagenome assembly OFRY01 (sample SAMN04209240, study PRJEB22552) | human gut metagenome | biome: gut; material: feces | host: Homo sapiens | place: USA: Oklahoma | reverse complement strand
AAGACGGAAAGCACATTAAGTGCTTTCCTTTGCGTGCGGAACTCGCGACAAACTTCATGCCCTCCGGTCCGCCCCGGGAGCCAGGTTGACTAATTCGGGCCCGGCATTCGGAAAAGTCAGTGCAGCAAAATGGCGATGCGGATAGCGACATGGGCATGGTTTTCGCCGCTCGCACGGGTCCCCTGGGGAGCAGCGTGCATTTTTGGGAGTTTTCAGCAGGCCAGGACGGCTGCATACGCGCCGGACACACCATATTGGTCCCAAGAACGCCTTTGACCGGCGATTTGGGTCGACGGGCAAACCCCGTCAGGACAAAAAGGCGTGCCTCGCGCCGCACCGGACCCCAAAATGACGTCGATCTCCGCAATGCCACCCGACTGCAGCGGCACCGGCAGAGCTCACGGTGCTGAATACTCCATTTTTTGCACGGCCCAGGCGGGGGTACATCAGGACCGGAAAGAACATCTCAACTTTTTATGCAATCTGCAACTGGAAGTATGCAAAACGCTAAGAGAAAGCATCGCTGATGTCCCAATTGAGCGCGCGGAGCAGCAGCGCTTCCACCCTGCGCCCAAATCCAGCAGAGAGGGGACGCTCCTAACGAACCCCCATCGGCAAACAAACGCGGCTCGAGCGCCATCCCAAAATAGGCTGCCCGAGCCGCGTTTAACGGTACGGCATGAATATTAGCGCTCGTAGATTAAGTTGCCTGCCAGGTAGGTGGCTTGAACCTTGGTAGCCTGGAGCTCTTGGGGGTCGATGGTGAGCGGGTTTTGGTCCAGGACTACCAGGTCGGCGTATTTGCCGGGCTCCAGGCTGCCGAGGTTTTGCTCGTCGCCCGCTGCGTACGCGCTGCCAAGCGTGTAGTTGCGCAGAGCTGTAGCCGCGTCGATGCGCTCGCTGGGGAGCCAGCCGCCTTCAGGCCAGTGGCTGCGGGGGTCTTGGCGCGTGATAGCCGTGTAGAGCACGTTCATGCTAGTAACGGCTGTGATGGGGCTATCGGTGCCGAAGGCCTGGCGGATGCCGCGCTGCTTATAGGTCGCAAACGGCCACATGATGCGGCTGCGCTCCAGGCCCAGGTCGCGCTCCGGGCCACCCGGGTCGAGCGTGATGTGGCAAGGCTGGCTCGAGGCAATGACGTTGAGCTTGCGCAGACGATCGATGTCACCGGGCAGCAAATTCTCCAGATGCTCGAGCGTGTTATGACCGTGCGGGGGCAGACCGTAGAGCTCTGCCGCCTCCTCAAAGATATCGAGCGCAGCATGAATGGCGCCGTCGCCGATAACGTGGATGCGCACGGCGTGCCCACGCTCGGCTGCCGCCAGAACCAGCTTGCGCATGCGCTCGACGGGAACCGTCAGACGACCCTGGTCGCCCGGAAAGCGCGGGTTGGTATAGGGCTCAGTGAGGTATGCGGTATGCTCGCTCGACACGCCGTCGAAGAACTGTTTAAAGCCTGGCGCCGAGAGCAGCACGTTGTTCGCGTAGCGGGTCTGGAGTTCTTCCAAGCGCGATTGGTCATCCAGCAGCGTGGGAAACAGATGGGCGCGGATGCCCAGTTTGCCGGCGGCTTGCAGCTTGTCGTAAACATCGTCGCGAATAAAGTCGCAGCCCGGCATGGGCATGAGCGACATATCGCAGATCGAGGTGATGCCTTGCTCGGCCATACGCTTCATCTGGTCGGCGTAAGCGCTCGCGATGCGGTCCTCGCCCAGCCACTCCAGGCAGCGCGGCAGCAGCTGCATGGCAGCCGCCTCGTGAGCGATACCCGTAAGCTCACCGTTTGAGTCTTTGTCGTAACTGCCACCCGCCGGAGGCTCGCTGTCGCGCGTCACGCCGAGGGCTTCGAGTGCGCGGCTGTTGAGCCACAGCGTATGCCCGTCGCCCGAGTACATAACACAGGGGCGATCAGGGAAGGCGGCGTCGAGGGAGGCCTTGGTAGGGTGCTCGGGCGGATCCCAGCGGTAATCGCGCCAGCCCTGCGTCACGACCCAGGCGTCGTCGGGCAGGCCCTGGGAAAACTCGAGTGCGTCCTGCACCAGCGCCGCCTCGGACGTGCCCATATCCATGAGCATGTACGGCGAGGAGCCAACCGAAGTATGGAAGAAATGCAGGTGCGCATCGTGGAAACCGGGGCAGATGAATTGCTCGCCGTAGTCGACCACCGGCGTGGCGGCAGGTGCGGCGGCAATCACGTCATCGGGCGCTCCGACTGCGACGATGCGATCACCCGCGATGGCGATCGCCAACTCGCGGGCGGTATCGATACCGTCTTGCGCGGTAAAAATGTTCTTGGAGCGGATAATCCGATCGATATGTTGCATGGGCATCCCCATCTCTGGCAGGCAATTCAACACCCCCGAGTGTACTCCCCCGCCCTTGCAACAAAACCCCAAGCGGCAAACGGCAACTTTACCAGCCCTAGCGGCAGGTGGCATACTGGAGAGAGCCTGTACGATTTTGCGATCGAGCCAGCAAGGAGCAAATCGACCATGACGAAGACCAAGGCACAGCAGATTATGGCGGCAACCGAGGTTCGCGCGGCAGACGACGTTACCGCGGCCATCCAGGATATCGCCGCCGAGTTTGAGCCCTACATCATCAAGCAGCGCCGGCACTTCCATAAGCATCCGGAGCTGAGCCTTGCCGAGGAGCGCACGACTTCCGACATCGCCAACCAGCTCGACGCCATGAATATCCCCTACGAGCGTCCGCTCAAGACGGGCCTGGTGGCGACGCTCCGCGGTACCGCGCCCGATGCCTACCGCGAGGACGGCACGCCGCGCCGCCGCATCCTGCTGCGCGCCGACATCGACGCCCTGCCTGTCACCGAGCAGACCGGCGAGGAGTTCGCCAGCGTCAACGAGGGCTGCATGCATGCCTGCGGCCACGACTGCCATATCGCCATGATGCTCGGCACATTGCAGATTCTGCGCCACATGACCGATGACATCCACGGCGAGATTCGCATCGTATTCCAGCCCAGCGAGGAAAACGGCCAGGGCGCCAAGCTCATGATCGGTACGGGCGTACTCGACGGCGTCGACGGCGCCTACGCCGCGCACATCTGGAGCGAGGTCGATGCCGGCACCGTAAGCTGCGAGCCCGGCCCGCGCATGGCAAACACCGACTGGTTCCGCATCGACGTCCGCGGCACCTCGTGCCATGGCGCCATGCCCCAGCGCGGCCACGACGCCGTTATGGTTGCCGCCGAGATCGTCAACGCCCTGCAGACCATCGTCTCGCGCGAGATTAGCCCCTACGAACCTGCCGTCATCACTGTCGGCGAGCTGCATGGCGGCACCGCGCGCAACGTTATCGCCGGCACGGCGTACCTCGCCGGCACGGTGCGCACCTATGGCGACAAGACGCATGAGGAGATGCCCGAGCTTATGCGCCGCATCGTGGAGCACACCGCGGCTGCTCTGGGCGCCGAGGCCGAGCTCACCGACTACACCATCGCCAACTACAAGGTCGAAAACGATGCCGCCTCCAGCGAGCGCTGCCGCCAAGCTGTGCTCAAGTGCCTGGGTCCCGCGGGCGAGGACCATTACCGCGGCACGCTTTCGGGCGAAGACTTCTCGGAGTACCTGCGCCGTGTGCCGGGCGTGCTCGCCTTTGTTGGCACGCGCAACCCCCAGATTGGCGCCACCTATGCCCAGCACTCCTGCTTCTACAAGATCGACGAGAGCGTACTCGCCAAGGGCTCCATGGTAGCCGCTCAGTATGCCATCGACTTTTTGGCCGAGCCCACGCAAGAAGAGCTCGACGGCCCCACGATCGCCGCAGTTGCCGAGACCAATCCCGACCTGGCAGCCAAGCTGCGCTCTGCCAAGGCAACGGCCGCCGAGGCCCGCGACGCCGTGCACGACGCCCGCACCGCCCGCCATGCCGCCATCAAGGGCATCCACGATGCCCGTACCGCTGCTCGCCACGAAGAGAAGCACAGCGAGTAATCGTCGCGCATCCACAACCATCTGGCTATAACAAAGTGGGGGCGAACGTTATCTCAACGTTCGCCCCCGCTTATGTGTCGACCGCTTTTCTAGCGCGTCCTCCGTCACGACAGGTAAGAGTGAAGAATGGTGAGCCAGCGTGGGGTTTCGAAGTGGATGATATCGGTGGGAACTCCGGCGGGAGCGTGCCCACCAAAAAGCAGGCCCGCGTCTACCGGGTTGATAAGGCGCACGATCCAAACGACGACGACCAGCACGCACAGGACTGCGATTGCGATATCGATGCCGTGCTTTGCCTTGCCCGACGTCGCCTCCTCGCGCACAAACGCGAGTACAAACGCAATCGGCACCACCCAAAACAGCGGATGATAAGCGAAGGCAGCCGCAAAATCGAGGCGCAGCGCCGCCAGCCAAGCCCTCGTCATGCCGCATCCCGGACAGGGAATGCCCGTCATCAGGCGAAAGACGCAGCCGATGTCGAGCAGGTAGAGCGCAAGCCAGGCGATAAAGAGGACGCCGATGCAAGAAAAGGCGCGGCGAATAAGCTCCGCCGCGCCCTTATGTTCCCGAGGGTTGCTCACGATGCCTTAATCGTTAGGCACGCACGCCGAGACGGGTGTTGTAGACCGTAGCCATGGCGTTGGTGTTCTTGATGATGATATTCATGGCAAAGATGGGACCAAGGCCGCACAGGAGCGCACCGACAATCTGCCACATAAGAATGGTGGTGCCGTTCTCCTGGAACACCAGGCCATAGCGAGGAGCGTTGGCCTGCAGGCGGTTACCGATCTTATAGTACCAGTAGAGGGCATAGAAACCGCAGGTCACAAACGACAGCAAGATGAATTCGGCAATACCCGGCGTGAAATCGCCATCCTCCTGGCACATGGTATTGATGTCGCGAGCCAGGCAGTAGAGGAAGTAATACGAATAGATGCCGCAGGTCACGATAGAAAGCAGGAGCCAGCCAATCAAGCTACGGTCGCTCTTTACAGGTCCATAGCCCATCGGAGCTGCAGCAGGCTGCTGGGCGTACTGACCGGTGTACTGCTGCTGATTCGCGTACTGCTGGGGCTGCGGCTGAGGCTGAACAGCCTGAACCGGAGTGGGCTGAATCTGCGTGGGCTGAGGCGCGGGCTGCGGCTGAGGCGCAGGCTGAGGAGCAGCGGGAGCAGCACCAATAGGAGATCCGCAAACCGGGCAGAACTTGGCATCGTCCGAAAGGGGCGATCCGCAACTAGGACAAAACATAAGCCTCTCCTTTTCCCAAGGCGTTACACGCCTTCAAACCTTACACGTCTATGTTCTCAACAATAGCCGCGACGTTGTTGCGCAACATTGACCAATTTCCGAGAAATTTTGCTGCAACCGTTTTCCCAGGCATTTTCTTGCTTTCGCAGTAGAAAAAGACACCCCGGGCTCAGTTGCCCAGGGCGCCTCGACCGACTATTCGGTTTGATTGTTTTCGGCAGCAGGATTATCGCCCGGCTCATCCGCCGGCGTGGCAACGGCATTCCAATCGGGCTCCGCAGGCGTCGCCTCGGGCTCCGGTGCGGGTTCAGGGGCAGGTGCCGGAGCAGGTGCAGGAGCAGGGGTAGGCGCGGGTGCCGGGGCAGGTGCAGCACCAGTGGCGGCCGTGGGATTGAATCCCGCAGGAGCAGGCTTCTTCTCACCCGGAAGCACAAACGTCAGAACATCGTCGGCATCCTCATCGGCCCACTCGCTGGCATGACGTGCCGCCCAATAGCCAACGGCGCGATACTTGAGCATCTTGCCAAACACAGTCAGGAACACCGTGACAAAGGCAACGATCATCAAGAACAGGATGAGCGTAATGCCGCCGCCCTCGATGATTGCCTCAAGACCCGTGGGGCGATAGTAATAGCTATACATACCAAACGTAGCAATGGCGCCAAAGATGGCGGTGAAGATCCACGTGATGATGTGCGACACGATGCCCGTCAAAAACTCGGGAAGAATCGAGGCGCAGAATAGCTTGCCCAGGTTGGCCTTATAAGACTTCCAGACCTTCTCGAGCGAAAACGCGCTTTCCACGCGCCCCGCGACGGCAAAGTGCATCACGGCGGCATCACCAAACATCTTAAAGAAGATGCCCAGTACCACCGACACGATCATGGCAAAGACGAGCAGGCCCATCGAGCCGAAGAGTGCGGCCTCGAGACCGCTCGAACCGGAGTAATAGTACGAGCCGACGGCACCGATCACGACGCTCTCGATAGCCGAGAAGATCACGCCGATCACTGGGATAATGGCAACGAACTCGAGCACACCGGTAATGACGGACGAGAAGATACCCAGGCCAAACGAGGTCGAGCGCAGCAGCGGACGCTCCATGCCGTTATCATCCTTGAGCGACAGGTCACGACCCCACTCGATGGCAAAGCCCGCGCCGCACACGCTTGCCACGTACGCGAGCAAAAAGCCAATGGCCGCTGCGATGCCGCCGATAACGGGGATAAACAGCACCAGCACCGAGACAACACAGATCAGCGCCGGCAAAAAGGCGATTTGGCATACGCGAACCAAGGCGCCGGGGACCTTGAGCATGTCGTTGAAGGCCTGAGCCATGCAACCCTTGGGCGCGTTCATAGCCGGCTGGGGCGCAACGAACGGCTGCGGCTGGGCAAACGGCTGACCCTGCGGCTGAGGTTGAGCTTGCGGAGCGGGGCCGGCGGCCTTGACCTCGGTATTAGGGGCACCGCACACGCCGCAGAACTTGTCGTTATCGCCCATGGGGGCGCCACACTGCGAACAGAACATCGAAATCATCCCTTCGTATCTAGAGCGAATCACCTGGATCGCAAACGGTGTCTTTGGCATCATTATCGCCCAATGTGAGGACAAATACCCCAAGATGACCGATTTGCAACGTAGGCGGCTTTATTCAATGATTCGAAGCGCGCACCAGGGCTAGTTCGTGCCGCGGAAGCCCTTGCCGACGATTTCGGAGCTATCGACGATGGTGATGAAGGCGCCAGGGTCAATCTCGCGGGTATAGCGGCGCAGTTGCACTGCCTCGCGACGGCTCAGCACGCTCATAATCACCGTGACGCACTTGCCCGAGAAAGCGCCGTAGCCACGGCTGATCGTTGCCGTGCGGTTGAGATGCTTGACGATAAACTCCTCGACTTTAAGGGGCTCGGAGCAAATGATCGTGCAGACCTTACGAAGGTGAATGCTCTCGATAGCCTTGTCGACCACAAGCGTCTTGGCAAACAGACCGAGCACGCAGTACAGACCGACGCGCGGGCCATACAGGAAAGCCGCGATGGTCACGATGCCGATATCGACCAGCAACAGGGCACGGCCGATCTCAAGCGTCGTGCGGCGTTTGAGAATCATGGCAAGGATGTCGGTGCCGCCCGTCGAGGCGCCAATGTCAAAGACAATGGCACTGCCCAGCGCCGGCAAGATGACGGCAAAACACAGGTCGAGCCACATATCGCCCGTCATCGAAACATCCGTCGGAATGAAGAGCTCAAACAGCGAGACGTAGGCCGAAAGCGCAAACGAGGCAAAGACACTCCAAAGGATTGCCTTGCGCTCCAAAAAGATAAAACCCAGGATGACCAGGACCGCGTTGATAATCCACATAAAGACGCCGACGGGCAGAGTCGGGAACAGCGTGGAAAGAATGACCGACACGCCCGAGGTGCCGCCGAAGGCAAAGTGATTGGGGGTTTTAAAGGCCACAATGGCGAACGCCGTGAGGATCAGGCCCAGATTGAGCTCGGCAAAAAAGCGCGGAAAGCCTGGCTCCTGGCTGCGCTTGCGGCCGGCGCGCTCGCCACGTTCGATATCCTCGCGACCGACAACGCGCTCCATCGGCACCACCGGAGGACGATGCATCTCCTCGGCGGCACGCGACGCCGCCTCTGCCGCAGCGGCTTCAATCGCCCATGCCTTGCTTTCGGTCTCGTGTTCGTCGGCCATTACGGCAACCCCTCGTTAACAATTTGGAAACAATGCGCCCATTAGGGTAACGCGGAACGCGAAGATTGCAACCCTTAGTTAGACGAGCGGTATGCCTGCATCGGGGGCATATAGAAAACGGTCGACCGCACTTTTGCTTGCGCGGTCGACCGTTTAGCGTTTTCGCAGGTAAAACCTGCCAAAATAAACATCCCTTTTTGGTAGGTTACTCGTGCTGGCTGGTGCGGTGCTCGTACTCCTCGGGGGTGATGACATCCTCGATGCGCAGGTTGACGCCTGCCACCTCAAGGCCGGTCATCGCGGCCAGACGCTCGGTGACGCGCGCCTTAACGTCGTCAAAGATCGCAGGCGCATAGGCGCCGTACTCGATGATGACCGAGATGTTGACGACCACGCGGTTGTCATCGGTGACCTCAACCGTCACGCCCTTGGTCAGGTTCTCGGCACCAAACTGCTCCTGCACAAAGTGCATGAGGTTGCCCTTCATGCCCAGGACGTGCGGCACCTCGCGGGTGGCCATGGCGACGATCTTCTCGATCACGCCGTTGGAATAGGTCAGCGAGTCCTCGGACTCGTCCGCCTCCTCGTCGTCCTCGTCCGCCTCGTCTTCGGACTCGGCCTCGACGAGCGTCTCGTCCTCGAACGTTACATCCTCCGCATCGGCGGCGACGGTCTCGTCTGCCTCGAGCTCGGTATCGGCTACATCGACCTTCGTGTTAAAAGCCATGGTTCCTCCTTATGCCTGCCGCGGATGCGACAGTCGAATTCATATTAGCGGCCGCTAAACAGACGGCCGAAGAAGTTGACGATACCGTTCTCGCCGTCGCGAATCTGGCCGATCACGGCGCCGATCAGCACAAAGAATGCGATGACGAGCGTGTCCCACAGGCCCAACGTAAGTACCAGCACGGCAAGGATAAAGCCTGCCACGGCGCCGAGCGTAGTGTTGGGATGGCGCACGGCGTAGCTCCAGATAGCAGCGCCCGTACCTTTGATGAGACCCATGGCCTCGTCAAAGTCGTTGGCGGCGCTGTCGTGCTGCTCGCCGGCCTCGGGCTTGGTGTCGGCGGACTCGCCTGCCAGCGTAGCGTTCTGGTCGATCGTCAGGCGCGGCGTGCGGGCGGTCTTGTCTTGATTGGTATCACTCACCGGAAACCTCCACGGTCTGGACGGTAGTCTTGGATGGCAAAAAACGGACGCGCGCGGTCGTGCCCGGCGTGCCGAGCATGGTGTCGCAGGCCTTCTCGATGCGCTGCTGCATCGAGGTGGCAAGAGCGGCAACGTCCTTGTCATCGAGCGCGATGGCCTCGACCTTAAAACGAACGCGCGACTCGTCGGAGCCTTGAACGCGTGCCTCGACATGCTCAACCATCACGCGATCATCGCGCTCTGCCGCGGCACGGGCGCACGAGGAAAGCGCTGCGAGCGTGACCTCGATATTGCGCTCCCCCGCCGGATGCACGCAGGACGGCTCGCGACGCGCGAACATCAGGCGGAAAAAACCGATGAGCACGCCAAGCGCCACGATAGCGGCACACACCGTAACGACGACGCGAGGCATGGCGTCACGCAGCAGCAGCATAAAGCGATACGTATACGGTCCCCAGAACTGGCAGACAAGCGTACCCAGCGCCACGATGGCGGCGGCAAGATACACGATCGCTAGGGCTCGTTTGAGTACGCGCACGCGCGCTCCCTTCAGGTTTCGGTCCACAGAATGCAAAACGATTCGCATCATTATAAAAGAGCCGGGTCCGGTGCCATACGCACGCGGATCCGGCTCATCTATTCCACGAGGCTTGCATGCTCGCTTCATTATGCCCAGATATGCACGGCTTAACCCGTGCGGGCGCTACTCCTCCTCGAGGGCAGCGATGACCTCGTCGGTCATGTCCATGGTGCTGTAAACATCCTGGACGTCGTCGAGCTCCTCAAGACGGTCGATGAGGCGCTGAACCTTCTTGGCGTCGGCGCCGGAGACCTCGGTCGGGGTGGTCGGGACCATGGTGGTCTCGGAGCCCTTGACCTGGACGCCCTGCTCCTCGAGCGCCTTGGAGACAGCCATGACCTCGTTGGCAGTAGTCCAGACGATCCACTCCTCGCCGGCGTCCTCGTAGTCCTCGCCGCCGGCCTCGGCGATGGCCATCATGAACTCATCCTCGTCACCGGCAGCACCGTTGGCGATCATGGTCTCCTTCTTGGCGTTCTCGTCCAGGATCTCCTTGGCGACGACGATCTGGCCCTTGCGCTCAAACTGGAAGGCGACGGAGCCGGAGGTGCCCAGGTTGCCACCAGCGTGGGAGAAGGCGGAACGGACATCAGCAGCGGTACGGTTGCGGTTGTCGGTCAGGCAGTCGACGTAGACGGCGACACCGGCGGGACCGTAGCCCTCGTACACGATGTTCTCGTAGACGGCGGCGTCAGCACCCGAACCAAAAGCCTTGTCGATAGCGGACTTGATCTTGTCCTTAGGCATGGACTGAGCCTTGGCCTTGGCAACGGCAGCGGCGAGGCTGGCGTTGTTCTCGGGCAGCGGGTCGCCGCCGAGACGGGCAGCAACGGTAATGTTGCGGCTGAGCTTGGAGAAGAGGGCGGAACGCTTGGCGTCCTGCGCGCCCTTACGATGCTTGGTTGTGGCCCACTTAGAGTGTCCGGACATACGTGTCTCCTATCGGTTTCGACCTAAAGCCCAGCGCAGATGCTCGGGCAATATAAACAAACGTCGTTATGATATACCTACTGGCCTGCGAGATAAACCCCAAAATGAAGGCGTCGTGATGATGCCCCCCCTTTGGTGCAAAGAAACCTGACCCCAATGCACCAAGTTAGGACCAGAGGAGATCGCTGCGGGTGATGGTGGCGCCGATGGCAAAGGGCATGCAGGCGATGACCGGATACAGATAGCGCATGTAGGTCGAGCCGTTGCAGGGACCGATCAGGCACACGGCGAGCACGCCCAGCAGCGGCACCCAGATCGCCAGCGCACGCCACGAATGACGACGTAGCAGATAGACCACCACGGCGATCATGATCCACACATAGGTGGCCGAGCTCATGGTGAGCGAAATAAACGGGATGCGCTGCACCGCCACACGGTACAGATTGATCAGGTGGTCGCACCAGCGCACTACGTTGCTATCGACCGGATGGAAGTCGAAGTACTTGAGGTTGTCGGGACGCGCCATGATCTCGGCACTACGCGCCGTGCTGTAGACCCAGGCATCGCGCGCGCTCGGATAAAAATAACCATAGTAGTTATTGATAAGCGCCGAAATATAGCACTCGGGATCCTTCTTAAACATCTGAGCCCATACCTCAAAATAGGCATCGATGTCCTCCTGCGAGGCGTACTCGTTAAAGCAGTTCTTGACGGCATCGGACTTGTCGGGGTTGTAGCGGCGGCCCAGGTTCTCGTACTTGAGTACACGATCGATCACGGCACGCTCTTCGTCGGTCACCGAACCGTCGCAAGGAGCTTCCACGATGGTGCCGTCCTCCTTAACCGTAGGGTTGACGCCCGAGTTAAGGCCGTCGTGCTTTTGGACGAAACGAGCCGTCTGTTGGAACGGAATCGAAAGGATTTCGCGCTTGGAACCAGGCGTGATGTCGTGCGCTGGCATAAAGACCTTGGTGAAGTACATATTAGAGGCAAGGCAGAGTGCAAGCACCGCAAGAACTCCCACCCAGCGGAAACGCGGGATGCCGCCCGAAGGCGCAGCACCAGCCTGCTTGGCTGCACGATGAGCCACATGCGCGTCCCATGCGCAAAACGCCGCCGCGATTACGCATGCCGCCAGGGGAAACACCAGGCCGCCGTTGCGCAGAAACGTGGAACCCATGGCGCCCAGAGTGAGCAGCAGCCAGTCATGTCGCGCAAAGAGCACGGGGGCTTTCTCGCCCGCTCGCTCGACATTGGCATCACGACGGGGCAAGCCACATGCCACGAGCTTGACGGTCTGTACCAGCAGCACCAAGAACGCGTCGGCAAAGAGCACGTCTTTGGTGAGCAACGCCGCGTAGTTGGAGAACATGGGCATAAACGCAAAGAACAGCAGGATCGCACCGCGAACCGGCAGGCTCACGCCCAGTTTGCGCAGCGACGAAATGGAATAGACCATGCAGGCGGCCGTAATGACGAACTGAGCACAGGTGTAGATGGCAAGACCTGCGTTGGCGCTGTTGAACAGTGAAAGCCCCAGCTGGACGCACGAACCGATGATAGCCGTGTGCACCACGGGGTGATGTCCGTTGAGCAACACATTGGGATTGAGCAGACGCAGGTAGTCACTCGTGCCGTTGGGGTAGTTGAACCACTGGCGAATCTGCGCACCCGTATCTCCCATAAAAAGGCCGGGCAGCGAAGCGATAAGCGTGGGCGCCCAGGCGATCATAAGCACCAGGAAGGGGCCGGCAAAGGGATGGACCGAGAGCACGGCGTGAGTCACACGCCATACGCGGCCAAAGTGCGCTTCGGAAAACGGAATGCGCCGAGAGCTCAGCCAATCCAGGCACTCAAAAGCCAAATAGAAGGCCACGATCGCTAAGAGCATCCAGCCCGCGCCGCCAATCCAGGCGCAGACGATGCGGGCTTTGTCGCCAAGGACAATCTCGGCCGAGTCGGTGAGGTCGTAGCTGCGGCCGAACACCATGCAGATGGCGAAGAACAGCGACGGCAGAATGATCGATGGACGCCAGGTGTCGCCACGGCCAAAGAACACGTAGCGAAACGGCAAGGTGAGCAGGCAGGCAAGTGCAAGCAGCATGACCGCGTCGGTATGGCCGGCAAACGAAAGGAGCACCTCGTAGCACACGTACAGCATGCCCGAGGCTTTGGGGTCAATCGCCAAGACTGCGTTGCTCGACACCGGGGCGGGATCGATGGAAAACGCCGTGGTCGCCAACAGCGCGAGCAAAAATGCGATGAGCGTCTGCTTGGCGGGGTAGCGCTTAAACCAGACGATGCGGGCAGCGTCGCGCGCAGCCGTTGTGGAGAGGTCGGAATCCTTCACAGTCCGAAAGCCTTTCTAGAAACCTATCAAACTCGGCAAGACCACCACAAAGGTGCCTGTCCCCTTTGTGGTAGTTAGGCGTCGAGGTAGATGCGCTGGGGCCGGTTGCGGCGACGAGCAAAGATGATGAGCGCCAGGCCCGCGATTACGAGCGGCAGGCTCAGCAACTGGCCCATGGTGATAACGCCACCCAGCAGATAGCCCAGCTGCGCATCGGGCACGCGCACAAACTCAATGAGGAAGCGAACGATGCCGTAACCCATCACAAAGACGCCCATAAACGTGCCTTGGGGCAGTAGCGGCTTTTTGCGGCTGAGCACCTGCAGAATGCAAAAGAGCACAATACCCTCGAGGAATGCCTCGTAGAGCTGGGAGGGATGGCGCGGCATATCGCCCGCGGTGCCACCGAAGACCACGCCCCAGGGCAGATCGGTCGGCTTGCCCCACAGCTCACCGTTGACAAAGTTGGCACAACGGCCCAAGCACAAGGCCAGCGGCGCGCCTATGACGGCAAGGTCTGCCAAAGTCCAGGCATCGAGCTTATACATGCGGCACACGAGCACGCCGCCGATGATGCCGCCCACCAGGCCGCCATGGAAACTCATGCCGCCCTCGTTGGTGGCAAAGATCTCGAGCGGATGCGCCCAGTAGTAGCCGTCGCCGTAAAAGATGACATAGAACAGGCGGGCGCCAATGATAAGGCCAAAGACCACGCCGACCACGACACTCGTCAGGTCGTCGACCGTAATGTCAAAACCCCAACGGCGCTGCGTGCGGTACATGACGACCGCCGTGAGCAGGGCGCCGACCACGTAGGCCAGGCCGTACCAGTAGATGGTGATGGGGCCCGCCGAGATCGCGACAGGATCAAGCATATGGTAGAAGTCGTTGAGCATGTCGACCCTCCTACTCCCTACATACAAATGCGGCCGCGGGCCTTACGCTCGCAGCCGCATATTTGAGCGTAACGTCTATGCGGAGTATGCCGTCCGCAGCTTTCGCATCTTAGAACGGCGCGTACTCGTCGTACAGATCCTCGGCCTCGCCGGAAGCATTGACCTGCTCAACGCGGGTAACGCCGGGCACATGCTCCTTCAGGATACGCTCAATGCCCATGGACAGGGTCAGCGAGCTCATGGGGCAGCCGGCGCAGGCGCCCTGCAGTTCCAGTTTGACGACGCCCTCGTCGTCAACGCCCACATACTCCATATCGCCGCCATCGGCCTGCAGGTTGGGGCGAATCTCTTCAAGAACCTTCTTAAGCAGCTCTTCGTTAACAGCCACAGGGGCTCCTTTCTCACAATAACGCGGGCGCGCCCGCGGACAGAAGCTATGTTACTACAGCCATGTACCCGCTCACGAGCCGTCCATGCGCGCAGACGCGACTTTCACGAGTAGTCAATTTGGGACGGGGCTCTTTGAGCTGCGTTCGTCGTCAGATAGCGACAACGCATATTACTGTCGAGCCTGTCCCCCGGTACCAATCTGAACATCGACGATGACCTGGCGGTAGCTGATGCCGCAAGAGTCGAGAATGCGGCGGCTGATACGGCCATCATCGGTGTCGGCGTACTTGTTGTCCAGGTAGACAACCTCGCCCACGCCCACCTGCGCCAAAATCTTGGCGCAGTCGTGGCACGGAAACAGCGTGACGTAGACCGTGGAACCCTCGAGGTCCTTGAGCGAACCACGGTAGTTGAGCACGGCGTTGGCCTCGGCGTGGACCACGTAGTTGTGCTTGTCCTGCAGCGGGTCGTCGCTCGTACCCCACGGGAAAAAGTCGTCGTTGAGCGCCGAGGGCGTACCGTTGTAGCCCACCGAAAGGATGCGGTGGTTGGTGTTGGCGATGCACGCGCCCACCTGCGTGTTGGGGTCCTTACTGCGGCGCTGCGCGGCAATGGCCACGCTCATAAAGAACTCATCCCAGCTAATAACGTCGCGGCGCTTGCCCGACGCGGTTTGATGAAGATCGTCCGACATGGCAGACACCTCCGAAATCGCAATAGTTTGACCCATTGTAGCAGGTGGAAGGTGGAGACGTTTTTGTCCTACCAGCCCCTCGCCCTACGCGCGGCGAGGCTTTTGGTTGATGTGGTAGAGCTCGGCGAGACCCCGCAGCGTCAACGCGTCATCGACCGTCAGGCTATGGCCGACCAGCGCCGCAAGCGCCTTGGCATCGTCGCCGGTAATGACGATGGGCACATCGCCCTCCCCCGCCGCCTTGGTCGCTCGCATCTCGGCGAGCACCATGTCGAGCATGCCGTCGATGCGAGCCACCTCGCCCAAAACCACGCCCGAGCGCATGGCCTCGCGCGTGTTGCGGCCGATCACGTGTGTCGGCGCCGAGGGCTCAACCTGGGGTAGACGCGCTGCCGCCGCCGAAAGCGAGCGGGCGCCAAGTGCCAGACCCGGCGCGATAACGCCGCCGACAAAGGTGCCGTGCGCGTCGATGACCTCGATATTGGTCGTCGTGCCCAGGTCAATCACGATGCAGGGCGAGCCGTAGACGGCGCGGGCCGCCACGGCGTCGGCGATGCGGTCGGGACCGATCTCGGCCGGATCGTCGTAGTGCACGGGCATGCCGGTCTTAAGTCCCGGCCCCACGGTGAGCACGCGCCCCGTGCAGGTACGGGAAAGCGCTACCTTCCACGGGCGCTCGAGCGCCGGGACCACGCAGCTCAACACAGCAGCCGTGGGCACAAGCGCGCCCGGCATGCCCGCATCGGCCGCCAGTGCGGCCATGACCTGCACGAGACGCATGCGCGCCTCGTCTGCTGTGATGCTCGATGGCGTGGTGATCTCGCACGTCGCAAGCGGACATTCCTGCGCCGCGGCCGAATCCTCGGCAAACAGGCCAAAGCGAATGAACGTGTTGCCCACGTCGACCGTCAATATATATGCGCACCCATTAAGCATCGTCGGCGCTCCTTTCGTCTGCCCAGCAGTATATCGCCTACCTAAACCAGTCATCCCAAAATGACTACCTTGCCGCTATACTGGTGCGCGGTCGTTTGCGAGCTCACGCGGCGGCCCTTGGTAACCCGACTTCCCGCGCCGTATCCGTAACGGCGCTCCCGGGGGAAGCGGATATACGCAAAGGAGTTTTATATGAGCAATCCCTCGAACCGCGCTTCGATGCGCGGGCAACTTACGCTGCGCGGCGTCGTCATCGGCGTCCTTGGCTGCGTGATCATCACGGCAAGCTCGGCCTACACCGCCCTCAAGATGGGCGCACTCCCCTGGCCGATCGTCTTCGCTGCCGTCATCTCGCTGTTCTTCCTTAAGCTCATGGGCAACGCCAGCCTCAACGAGGCAAACGTCACCCACACCATCATGTCCGCAGGCGCCATGGTCGCCGGCGGTCTGGCGTTTACCATCCCGGGCGCCTGGATGCTGGGCTATGCCGACCAGATCAGCTGGCTCGACATGTTTATCGTGGCACTCGCCGGCACCATCTTGGGCCTTCTGGCGACAGCACTCATCCACCGTCACTTTATCGTGGACGCCGCGCTTGAGTTCCCCACCGGCAACGCCGCAGCTCAGACCCTGCGCGCCACCGAGGCCGGCGGCAAGACCGGCAAGCAGCTCTTTGGCTCCATGGCCATCGCGGGCATCTACAGCGTGCTTCGCGACGCCCTGGGCATTGTGCCCAGTATGCTGTGCACGCTCAACATCCCCGGCGTGACCTTTGCCATCTACAACTCGCCCATGCTGCTCTCCGTCGGCTTCCTCGTGGGCTTCGCCCCGGTCGCTTTCTGGTTTGCCGGCGCGCTGCTGGGCAATTTTGGCATCATCGTCGGCGGCACCGCTGCCGGTCTGTTTGACGTTATGACCGCACAGGGCATCGTCAAGTCCCTGGGTATGGGCCTCATGATGGGCTTTGGCGTCGCCGTCGTCCTCAAGGACATCCTGCCGCAGGTCGCCGGTATCGTCCGCGGCCTCGCCGCCGACAGCTCCACCGACACCGACGAGCAGTCGCTCATCTCGGGCTCCCTTAAGCTCGACGCCGGCATCATCGGCCTGGGCGCCGCCGCCATCGCCGTGATCGTCGCCATCGCGCTCGACCTTGGTCCCGTTCCAGCCGTCATCGTCACGCTGTTCACCTTTGTCACCACCATCATGAGCGCGCAGAGCTGCGGCCAGACGGGCATCGACCCCATGGAGATCTTCGGCCTCATCGTCATGCTCATCGTTGCCGCCTTCGCACAGCTCGCTCAGGTCAAACTGTTCTTTATCGCCGGCATCGTAGCCGTGGCGTGCGGCCTTGCGGGCGACGTCATGAACGACTTTAAGGCCGGCGCCGTGCTGGGCACCAACCCGCGCGCACAGTGGGTCGGTCAGGCCATCGGCGGCATCGTGGGCGCCCTGGTCGCCGCCGCCGTCATGGTCGCGCTCGTCACCGCCTATGGTCCGGACGCCTTTGGTCCCGACAAGAGCTTCGTTGCCGCGCAGGCAAGTGTGGTCGCCACCATGGTCTCGGGCATCCCGAGCGTACCGTGGTTCGCAGGCGGCTTTATCGCCGGCATCGTCATGTACTGGCTCGGCATTCCGGCCATGATGATCGGTCTAGGCGTGTACCTGCCGTTCTATATGTCGCTCACGGCTTTCCTGGGCTCCTGCGTTAAGCTCGCCTACGACAAGTGGGCCGCTCACCGCGACGCCGCCGCCGGTCTTTCGGACGAGGAGAAGGCCGCCAAGGATGCCGCCTTCCAGGAGCAGGGCCTGGTCGTTGCCAGCGGCCTACTGGGCGGCGAGTCCATCGTCGGCGTTATCCTGGCGTTTGTCTCCGTGGGCTTGAGCCTGCTGGGATAAACCCAACAACAACGTACCCGTACAGAGCGCGGGGTCGGAGACCATCCGGCCCCGCGCTTTTTTGTATCTGCCGAAACCCTCAGCAGCACTCGCATGTGGCCTGTCTTCCTTTGCCTGCTGGCCTAAGTTCCATGTCAAGATGACCGCCCCGCCCGTCACGGTGTAGAGTACATGCTGCGAACGCACCCGCGTTCCTGCGGCAATACGAGGTGGACATGGAACTCGACAAACAACAGCTCAAGCGACTGCGTGAGCGCCATCATCGGCGCCATGGCATCCGCCCCGCTCACAGCGAGGCCATGGAGAACGCAAGCCGCTTTCTAAAGCAGGCATTCAACATTCGCGAGGGACGCGCGCCCTATCACGTGATTCGCAAGCGCTTTGTAAACGGGGCGCGGCTGACTGGCTCGCACTTATGCATCCTGATCATTGCCATGTTGATCGCGAGCATCGGCCTCGATATCGACTCGGATATCGCCATTGTAGGCGCCATGCTCATCTGCCCGCTCATGGGCTCGGTCCTTGCCATGGCATACGGCATCGCCACGCTCGACCGCGAGATTGCCGTCGAGGCCGTCGCCAGCCTCGCGCTTCAGATGGCCTTTTGCCTGGTCACGTCCACGTTGTACTTTAAGCTCTCGCCCCTTGGCACCACCACGGCCGCCATCGTCGACAATTCGACACCGACTGTGTGGGACCTTGCCGTCGCGCTCGCGGGCGGCTTTGCGGGTGGCCTGGGCAACTCGCGCGACCAGGAGCCCGCCACGCTCATCGCCGGCGTGGCCGTGGCGACCGCGCTTATGCCACCCCTGTGCGCGGCGGGCTATGGCATCGCCATCGCAAGCGGGTCGCTGTTTCTCTCGGCGCTTTACGAGTTTGGCATCAACGTGGTCTTTATCGCGCTGGCGGCCGAAGCCGTATTGCTTCTCTTACGTGTACCGCTCAAGCGTGACCTCAACGGCGACGGTATTGTGACTGCTGAAGAAAACGCCGAGGTCGACGAGCTGTCACGCAAGGTGCGCCGCCGCATCATTGTAGGCACGGTAGTCTTTGCCATCCCCTGCATCGTTATGACGGCGGGGTCTATTGGCTCGGCGCAAGCCGGCGTGCAGGACGGCTACGGCGTCACCGAAACCACGCGCGAGCTTGCCGCGGTACTGCCGGGCTTTAAGGATTACACCGTCGCCGTCGAGACCTCGGCCACCGAAGGCGACGAGAGGGGCATCGTCGAGCGCGAGATTGTCGCCCATGTGACGACAAGCGAGGCGCTTGGGGCACACGACCGCCGCGTTGCCCGCAAACTCATCGACCTCAACGTACCCGAACTCGATCGCGTGGAGTTTGACGTGAAGTGATGCGGGGCGGCCCTACAGCTCGTACTTGTACACGCGGTAGATGTACTTTTCGGCTTCCGTCTCGTAGGTGGTGATGGCCAGACCGTACCGATCGTACTCGGTGAAGGTCTTGGCCTGGCCCGATGCCACGAGCATACTGTTTGAATTGCCGACGCGCTGCGCCTTGCTGACGTAGCCCGAGAACGGCACCGCGGTCTGGTCTTCAAGCTCATAGGTGCGCACCGTCTCGTCCACTGTAAAGATGTGCCCAAACGGATGCGTGCCCTTGCTATAGTCGGTCGCCACCGCGGCGCCCAGCTGGCCCCATTCGAACTTGGGATAGCTTTCGGCCGCACCAAAGTTGTTGTCGTACAGCAGTACCTGGTAGCGACCGGTCGTTGCCGCGTCAGAACTCGGCAGATACGTCACACTGTGCTGGCCCGCGTTGAGCGAAAAATCGCCTTGGGCTTGCAGCAGCTTGTCCTCAAAGCCCGAGCCGGCCCATTGCCACTCCTTTCTATTTCTGAGTCCATCTTCTCACTGTTGGCGGCCGAAAATGATCCGTTTACCTCCGTCCCCAAGGGATCATTTTTTAGTACTTGAAGAAGCCCTCGCCCGAGCTTTCGCCCAGCTTGCCTTCGTCGAGCATTTTCTTGAGGACGGAGGCCATGGCCTTAAAGTTGTAGGGCATCATCATCTTTTTGAGCAGCGGGCTCACCAGACCCGGGACCTTCTGATACTGCATAACGATGTTGTAGGCCGTCTGGATGCCCACCGTGTCGAACACGCGGAACGGACCTTTGGGCGCGCCAGTGCCGCGCGTCCATGCGAGGTCGATACTCTTGGGGTCACTCACGCCCGAGACATACAGGTCAAGGCCCGAGAGCAGCCACGGCACCAGCATAGAGTTGAGCAGGTAACCGTTCTTTTCCTTGTTGACGGGAAGTGCCAGCATGCGAATGTCGTTGGCGAAGTCGACGAGCTCGTCGAAATAGCGCTTGTCAGTTTGGCTCTGGGCCATGACCTCGGTCATGTTGTTCTTCCAGATGGAGTTGGCAAAGTGCAGCGACAGGTACTTCTCGGGGCGACCAGTGTACTTGGCAAAGGTGCTCGGCAGCAGCGTAGAGGAGTTCGTCACGATGACGGTCTTTTGCGGCAGAACCGGGGCGAGCTTCTTGTAGAAGTCGATCTTTGCCTGGGTGTCCTCGGCCATAGACTCGATGACCAGGTCGGCGTCGGCCACGGCCTTGGCAAGATCTAACTCCAGCTTGAGCGTGGAGTAGGCACGCTCGACGGCGGCGAGTGCCGCCTCCTTGTCGAAGGGCTGGCCGCCATCGGCGATACCGGAGCACCACTCGCCCGTGCCGTCCGCCATGCCCTCGATAGCAGCGATGTACTCCTTGCGCGCGTGATCAATCTTGGGTTGGGTGCGGCTGATGCTGCCCTCGCTGCGCAGCCAAATCGTTACATCAAAGCCGCAGTAGGCAGCCTGAAAGGCAATCTGGCTTCCCAACACGCCGCCGCCGGCAACGCAAACGGTCTTGTAGCTCATAGGAACAGTCCTCTCTTACGTAATTCCATAGATGTGTATTTATTCAACCGTAAGGGGACTGCACGCTGGGGGTGGGTTCTATAAACGGACGGTAATTTGCGGCGAACGGCTACACTTGTTCATTATCTCAGGGTTCCGAGGACGATTTTTTTGTGCCACCGAGACGTCGTTTGCGGAAGTATGCGGCAAATTCCGGAAGCCTTGAGCACACCCCGGTTTTCCGCCAATAAAACCGACGCTCCTATAAGTTGTCAAGAGGCAGTTTGCGGGAGCGCTCCCTTCAATTCGCACAGGAGCTCGTAATACCTCCT
>OFRY01000593.1_pt1 | contig 21426 bp, 19 predicted proteins | sample 1543171 | NCBI WGS metagenome assembly OFRY01 (sample SAMN04209240, study PRJEB22552) | human gut metagenome | biome: gut; material: feces | host: Homo sapiens | place: USA: Oklahoma | reverse complement strand
CGGCATGACCAGAAGGTCTATGCCGTCCTCTTTTCATGCCAATTTGTTCGCTCTGGTGCCCGCTCGCTGTCATTGCCGAAACATCGGCGTTGCCATGGCAGTCATTGGGGACGTTCTTAAACGACTACTTTCCGCGCGACAGAATCTATGCAGCCGTGTTGAGCGACAGCCCCGCTACTCGCCCAGAATCAGCGCCGCGAGCTCATCCTGGGTGTCCACCACGTAGTCGGCGCCGGCGGCTTCGAGCTCTGCTCGGCCGCGGAAGCCCCAGGTGACGCCGGCGCTCTTAAGGCCGGCATTGTGGCCGGTCAGAACATCGACATTCGAATCGCCAACGTAGAGCGTGGTCGCCGGGTCGGCGCCCAGCTCCTCCATTACATGCAGCGTGACGGGAGCCTCGGGCTTGGGTGGAAACGCGTCGACACGACCCTGCACTAGCGCAAAACGATCGGGGCCAAAGTACTTTTCGATAAGCGGAGCCGCCGAAATATGGTCCTTGTTGGTGAGCACGGCAAGCTCAACGCCCGCGGCGCGCAGACGGTCGAGCATCTCGACCGTGCCGGCATAGGGGGCGGTGTGGTCCTCCTTGTGCTCGCCGTAATAAGCCCTAAACTCGGCGAGCGTCTGCTCAAACATGCGGCCGTCGCCCGCGTACTCGGCGGGCATAAAGCGCTCGACCAGCTTGAGCATGCCGTTTCCCACCTTGTAGCGGTACTCGTCCACGGCAAACGTGGGCCAGCCGTGCAGCTCGCAGGTATGGTTGCCGGCGGCCGCCAGGTCTTCGAGCGTGTTGAGGATGGTGCCGTCTAGATCAAAAATCACATGGGAAAAAGCTGCTGCCATGAAAGCTCCCGTCATTGGGTTCCAAAACGCACCCCATGATACTGGGCATGCGTGCCGGGCATGTTTGGAATCTGAATATCTTTAATAGCCCTGAGCCTTTGTTGTTAGCAAATTCTCGGCAGCTGCTCTCCTACGAGCATGTCGAGGATGCGAGTCGATCCCCAGCCGGTGCGCACGCGCACGGCGGGACGTGCGCCCCCGGCAAGCGGCAGCACGCGACCGATGATGGCGGCATTCTCGCCGTAGCGGGCGGCGCGCATGGCGGCCAGTGCCGCATCTGCCTGTTCGGTCGGCACCACGGCGACCATCTTGCCCTCGTTTGCCACCTGCAACACATCATAGCCGAGCATCTCGCAGGCTGCCTGCACGTCGGGGCGTACGGGCACGGCATCCTCGTCGACCTCCATGGCAACGCCGCTGGCCTGGGCAAACTCGTTGAGCGTGGACGCCAGGCCACCGCGAGTGGGGTCGCGGAAGCAGCGTGTGTCGGGTGCTGCGGCAAGCACATCGGCAATCAGGTGGTTGAGCGGCGCGGCGTCGCTTTCGATGGTGCTCGAAAACGCCAGACCCTCGCGCTGACTCATGATGGCGATACCGTGGTCGCCGAGTGTACCCGACACCAGGATGACATCGCCAGGCTGGCAGTTGGCGCCGCTGAGCGCCACGCCCTCGGGCACCTCGCCCACGCCGGCGGTATTGATGTAGACGCCGTCGGCCCCGCCGCGCTCGACCACCTTGGTGTCGCCCGTGATGATCGCCACGTCCGCCTCGCGCGCCGTTTCGGCCATGGTCTGCACGATTTGACGCAGCTTGTCCATGGGGTAGCCCTCTTCGAGGATAAAACCGCATGAGAGGTAGCGCACGTTGGCGCCCGAGGTCGCGACGTCGTTAACGGTTCCGCACACGGCGAGTCGGCCGATATTGCCGCCGGGGAAGAACTGCGGCGAGACTACAAAGCTGTCGGTCGACATGGCGATGCGCCCGCTCGCGGGCAGCGCAGCGACGCCGGCATCGTTGCCCTCGAGCAGTTCGGGCGACCCAAAGGCATCCAAAAAGACCTCATCGATGATGCGTTTCATCATCTGGCCGCCAGAGCCGTGGCCCAACAGGACAGTGCTATCGGTGGCAGTACGGGACATATCGAAAACTCCAATCGAGGACGGAATTATATGGGTGAGGTGCAGCGTCGACCGGCCCGCCGTTCGTTAGAGCGGCGGAACCCATTAGCCTCGGTAGCGGAAATATGCTGCACAGCTGCCCTCGGAACTCACCATGCAGGGGCCGACGGGATGCTCGGGTGTACAAGCTTGGCCGAACAGAGGGCAGTCGCTCGGCGTAATGGCCCCGCGCAGCACGTCGCCGCAGCGGCACCCACGCGGCTCGACCGTCGTCTCAACGGGCACGTCAAAGCGAGTGCGGGCATCAAAGCGCGAGAACTCGGGGCGGATGGAAAGGCCCGAGTTGGCAATCGGCCCCAGCCCGCGCCACGTGGTGTTGCATGGCTCAAACACCTGCTCGACCAGCTGGCGCGCAACGGGGTTGCCGTCTGCGTTGACGCCACGGCGGTAGGCGTTGTCAATCGCCGGCCTGTCCTCGACAACCATCTGGACCAGCATGCAGATGCCCTGCAGGATATCGACCGGTTCAAATCCCGTGACCACGCCCGGGGTATTGAATTCGTCGACCAAAAAGCTAAAGGGCGCCAAGCCCGTGATGGTGGCGACGTGGCCCGGCAGGATAAAGCCGTCGATGGTGGTCTCGGGGTCGTTGGCGATGGCGCGCAACGCCGGCGGCGTGGTCTTGTGGGCGCAATAGACCGAGAAGTTCAAAAGCCCGCGCGCCTCGGCCTCCAAGATGGCGGCGGCGATGGTGGGCGTCGTAGTCTCAAAGCCCACGCCCATAAAAATGACCGGGCGATCAGGGTTTTGCTCGGCAATGTCGAGCGCGTCGAGCGGGGAATAGACGATGCGGATATCGCGCCCCGCCGCCTTTTGCGCAGCGAGCGAGGTGGATGATCCGGGCACGCGCATCATGTCGCCAAAGGTGGTGATGATGGCGCCGTCTATGTTGGCGAGCGCGATTGCGTGGTCGATGTCGCGGTTGGCGGTGACGCAGACGGGGCAGCCCGGGCCGCTCAGCAGCTTGAGCCCGGCCGGCATAATGGAGCGAAAGCCATAGCGCCCGATGCTCACGGTATGCGTGCCGCAGACTTCCATAAGGTTGATGGTGCGGTCGCCGACAAGCTCATGAATGCGCTCGATGAGCTCGCGAGCCAGCTTGGGATCGCGGAATGCCGAGAAATCGATACCGGAGCGCGCCGGCTGCTCGGGCGCCACTAGTAAGCCTCCGCCGGGTTGGTGGTCAGCTGGTCTTCTTCGACCAGCTCGGACATGGCATTAACAAGCTCGAGCGTTTCCTGTGCTTCCTGCTCGTCGACAATCTGGATGCCAAAGCCGGCGTGTACGAGAATATAGTCGCCAACCTGCGCCGTCGGCACGAGTCGCAGCGACACGGGGCGCTCGATGCCCATCATGTCGACGGTGGCCTTGAGGTCGTCGTCGCGTTTGACTACTTTACCGGGAACGGCAAGGCACATATTGTTCCCCTTTTATACGCTTTGCGCTGGACGGGCGCTCAATAATCCATCAGTTGATGGTAACGCTCGCGGGCGCTGCGGGCAAACGCGCTACACCTGTGAGACGGCGGCTTGCGGGCTGGCCGAACAGCCTACTGCGATGCAACCTGCGCAAGACGAGCGCTTGCGACTGCCGCCTGACCGTAGGCGATGCAGCCGTCGTTAACGGGTACGGTGTGGGGGACAAGGACAGTAAGGCCTGCGCTTTTGAGCTCGCGGGTGAGGAACTGAAGCAGGAGTCGGTTCATGAACACGCCGCCCGAGAGCACGACGGTGTCGATGCCTTCACGGACGCAGATCTCGCTTGCGATGCGGGCCGACGCGCGTGCGATGGTGACATGGAAGTCGAGCGCGAGCTTGCCGGCGGGCACGCCGGTCCTGATTCCCTCCAAAAGCGCCTCAAAAAGCGGTCTGGAGTTCAGAACATGGCAGTCGTCCGGACGGGATGATTCGGTTACGGAAAAGCTGGCCATATTGCCGGTGGGGCAGGCACTTTCACTGCTGAGCGCGCGCCAGGCGGCGGCTTCGAATTCTATGGCGGGTTCGCCCTCGTAGGTTGCCTTGTCGCAGATGCCCAGAATTGCTGCCGCGGCATCAAAGAGACGCCCCATGCTGCTGGTACGCGGGCTGTTGATGCCGCGCTCGATCATGGTGGCTGTCACGCTGCGCGTTTGCTCGTCGAGGCTGTCCAAAAGCCGAGCGGCGCCTGGGTGCTCGAGCAGGCCGAGCTCACTGAGCAGGGCAAAGGCGTTGCGGCGGGCGTCGCGCACGGAGGCCGCCCCGCCGGGGAGCGCCCAGGTGCGCAAATGCGCGGCGCGCTCAAAGCCGCCAAGGCTGGCAACAAGAAACTCGCCGCCCCAAATGGTCCCATCGGTACCGGCGCCGGTGCCGTCAAAGGCGATGCCAAGGACGCGCGCGTCGGTTGTAAGCTGGCCCGCGGCGATAGCCTCGGCCATTACGCTCGCGATATGCGCATGATGGTGCTGCACCTCGACGAGCGGCAGATTGCATTTTCGCGCCTGCTCGCGCGCCCACTGGCTCGATAGATAGCTGGGATGTACATCGCAGGCTAAGGCGGCGGGCGCCAAGTCAAAGAGATCTTCCAAGCGCGTGCGCGCGGCGTTCCAGGCATCGAAGGTCCCGCCGTTTTCAACATCGCCGATATGCTGCGACACAAAACAGGTTGCCTCGCCGTTCGTCCCTTCACGCGTGAGCGCAATCGTGGCCTTTTGTTGTGGGCCGCAGGCGAGCACGCAGGACGGAGCGCCGTCGAGCGCCGGCAGCGGCAGCGGCTGGGGTGCATATCCGCGAGCGCGGCGCACGGGCATAACGGCGCCGTCGACCACGCGCACTACAGAGTCGTCGTAGCGCGAGAGGATCGCGCGGTCGTTACCGAGCAACGCGTCGGCGATGCCGGCGGCAACGAGGTGTTCCCAGGCAAGATCGTCGTCGGTCTCGATGGGCTCTTCGCTCAGGTTTCCGCTGGTCATGACGAGCGCGTGCATACCGCGGGCTTCTGCCGCGGCAAGCAGCAGATGCTGAAGCGGGGTGTAGGGGAGCATAACGCCGAGCTCGGGCAGGTCGCGCGCGACGGACGGTGCGAGCGCGAGGGCGTCGGGAGAATCACCGCTCTCGCAAACAGCACGTCGGCGCAGCAGCACAATGGGGCGAATGCTGCCGGCCAGCAAGCCGCGCTCAACGTCGCTGATATGGCACAGGCGTTCAGCGTCGGCAAGGCTGCGCACCATAACGGCAAGTGGCTTGTTGCTGCGGCGTTTACGGCGGCGAAGCTCGGCTACCGCCTGCTCGTTGGAGGCGTCACAGGATAGATGGAATCCGCCCAGGCCCTTGATGGCGACGATGCCACCAAGGGCCAGCAGCTCAACGCAGCGGTCGATAATGGCGTCGCTGGTCTCGCGCGTGGTGCCGACGGCCAGCGGCGCGGCGGCTTCGCCCGGCTCATCGCCCACGCTCGCTTCGCGCCACATGATATGCGGCCCGCAATTAAAGCAGGCATCGGGCTGCGCGTGAAAGCGACGGTCGAGCGGATTGGCATACTCCGCGGCACACTCAGGGCACATGGGAAAACGGTCCATCGAGGTAGCCGCTCGGTCATAAGGCAGCGATCGGATGATGGTAAAGCGTGGGCCGCAGTTAGTGCAGTTGATAAAGGGGTAGTGATAGCGTCGGTCGGCGGGATCGAACAGCTCGCGCAGGCAATCGTCGCAGGTGGCGATATCGGGCGAGACGAGCGTCGTGTGCGCGGTCTGGTCCTGCGATGCTACGATGCGAAAACCCTCTTCATTGGCGGCATCCCAACCGTTGGCTGCCAGGTCCACAACCTCGACATGCTCTACGCGGGCTGCCGCAGGCGCATGCTCAGAAAGCGCGGCAACAAAAGCATCGAGCGCACCGGCCAGAGCATGCGCTTCGATATGCACGCCGTCGCCCGCGTTGAGCACCCATCCGCAAATGCCATGCGCCATGGCCTCGCGATACACAAACGGCCGCATGCCAACGCCCTGCACAATGCCCGTTACATGAATATGCACATGCCGCATGCGACACCCCTCATCAAAACCGACCAAATAGGGACAGGTGCGCTACAGCCCCAGGCTCTGCTTGGTGGCGGCGCACGTGAGCTCGCCGTGCTTAACGCCGCGCAGGCCCAGCAGACGGTCGGCTAGTTCGTAGACGCGCTCGCCGCGACCCTTGAGCGCCAGAATCTCCAAGCAGTTGTGGTGATCCAGATGCACGTGCATGGTCGATACGATCTCGTCGGTGTAGTCGTGCTGCACTTCGTCCAGACGGCGCGTCAGGTCGCCGGTATGGTGGTCGTAGATCATGGTGAGCGACCCGATAACATGCTCATCGGGCGTGCGCATCTGCTCCTTGGCGATCGAGGCGCGAATCAGGTCGCGTACGGCCTCGGAGCGGTTGGCCACGTCACCGCGGCGTGCGATCTGCTCGTCAAAGCGGCGCAGCAGATCGTCGGGCGCGGTCACCGAAAAGCGGACCAGCTCGGAGCTGGAGCCGGCGCAACGGCAGCTCGCCTGGTCGGCCGGACCGTGCGGATGCTCGTGCTTGTGGTCGCAGCCGTGCTCGTGCTCGTGCTCGGTCACGCTACACCAGCTTCACGGAGCCGACGGAGTTATGGTCGGCCTCGATGGCGTCCTCGTAGCCCTCGAGCGCGTCATGCGCCTCGTGCAGCGCAGCCATGGCGGCCTCGAGCTTGGCGCCAATACGCTCCATGTCAAAGTTCTCGGTCGCATGCAGCAGCTGATGGCTCCACTCGTGAGCGAGCTCGATGGTGTCGTCGACCTGCTTGACGCTCATGGCAAGCTGGCTCATGTTCATTCCAACATCATGCATGGAAAATCTCCTTTTGTATGGGGCAGTTCAGTGGTTCAGATTTTACTACGCCCGCTCTGTGCGCAGCTGCATAAGAAAACGGGTGCGAGTCTGTGTGACTCGCACCCGTTCACTGGGGGCTGTTTGTAACTACCATACTATCCGTGGTCGTCCGCGCCGCGCCCGGCAGTCCGGCGAGCGGTGCAAAAGCGCTCATGGACGGCGGGTAAGTAACAAGCGTATTACAGATGCTTCTCCAGCAGCGCCTGCAGCCTCGCCTTGGGCAGAGCGCCAACCGAGCGGTCAATCTCCTCGCCGTTCTTAAACACAATCAGCGTGGGGATGCTCATGACGCCATACTTCATGGCCAGGTCCTGGTTGTCGTCGACGTTGCATTTGGCAACGGCAAGCTTGCCCGCCAGCTTATCGGCAACCTCGTCAACGATGGGCGACAGCGAACGGCAGGGCCCACACCAGGGAGCCCAAAAATCGACCAGCACGGGAAGGCTGCCGTTGACGGTGGCGTCGAAGTTCTCGGGGGTAATCTGCTTAATGTCAGCCATGGTGACCTCCATAATGCGACGCGGCTCGGCCGCGTAAAACTCAGTACGACCGTGCTTATACCCAGCGGCCCGCAAAGCAACCACTCGCGGGCGGCTCTTTTATCAAAAGCGCCGCAAAACCCCTTTCTTCAGATATGGGGATATGGGGATATAAGGCGCATCGGCGTCAGCCGATATACATATACGGCTGCAAGTGGTATACTATTTTCATGGATAGATACAGGAGCAACGACAACATAGTCTGGGACTGCGACTACCATGTGGTCTTCTGCCCGAAATACCGCAGGAAGGTGCTCGTGGACGGCATCGGCTCCCGCTTCGAGGAGATCGCGCACGAGGTCGCGGAGGAACTCGATTTCGAGATAAGGGAAATCAAGGTCATGCCCGACCGCGTGCACATGCTCGTCTCAGTCGACCCCCAGTTCGGCATCCACCGGGCCGTGAAGCGCATCAAGGGCAGGACCAGCCACGACCTGCGCGCCGAGTTCCCGCAGCTGAAGCGCAAGCTGCCGACGCTCTGGACGAACAGCTACTTCGTCTCGACCGTCGGCGGGGCGACGCCCGAGGCCGTCAGGCAGTATATCGAGGACCAGAGGAACGCGTGAGGGCCATGGACAAGACCTTCGAGTACCGCATATACCCGAGCGCCGAGCAGGAGGCCCTCCTGCAGAAGACCTTCGGCTGCTGCCGCTGGGTCTACAACAGGGTGCTGGCGATGAGGCGGGACGAGTACGCGTGGACGGGCAAATCGAGGCACATCAACTCCTACATCACCCAGATCCCCGCCTGGAAGAGGGCGGACGCGCCGTGGCTCTCCGAGGTGGACTCCATGGCACTGCAGCAGTCCCTGCGCGACCTGGACAAGGCATTTAAGAACTTCTTCCGCGCACCAGGCAAGGTGGGCTTTCCGAAGTTCAAGTCCAAACGCGCGGGGAGGAAGAGCTACCGCACGAACGGCGTCGGGATAATCGACGCCAGGCACGTGAGGCTGCCAAAGCTGGGGACCGTCAGGGCGCGGGTGAGCCGTCCCGTGGAGGGGCGCGTCCTGTCCGCGACGGTCAAGCAGGTGCCGAGCGGCAAGTACTACGTGGCGATATGCTGCGCGGACGTCCCCGCCACGGACGCGCCGGCCCCGACCGTCGGGTTCCTGGGAGTCGATGCGGGAATACACGACATAGCCACCTGCTCCACGGGGGAGCGCCTGCCCAACCCCAAAAACCTGCAAAGGAGCGAGAGGAGGCTGGCGCGGGAGCAGCGGCGGCTCTCGCGCAAGCGGAAGGGCTCCGCAAATCGCGCCAGGCAGCGTGTCAGGGTCGCGCGGGCGCACGAGAAGGTTGCCAACCGGCGGAAGGACGCCCTGCACAAGTTCACGACGCATGCGGTGGGAGAAAGCCAAAACATCGCGGTCGAGGACCTGAACGTCAGGGGCATGCAGAGGAACCGCCGCCTCGCCAAGGCCGTGGGCGATGCCGCCATGTCGGAGCTGGCGCGCCAGCTCGAGTACAAATGCGCATGGTCGGGGCGCGGCTTCGTAAGGGTGGGCAGGTTCTATCCGTCCAGCAAGACGTGTTCCGCATGCGGTTACGTCTACAGGGGACTGACGCTGGCCGAACGGGTATGGGACTGCCCCGCGTGCGGCATGCGTCACGACCGCGACCTGAACGCCGCCGTCAACATCGCCCGCGAGGGAAGGAGAATCCTGGAAGGTACCGCAGGGCATGCGGGAACCGCGGCAGACGCCGCAAACGCTTGTGGAGAGGGCGTAAGACCTACGGCTGCATGCGCAGTCTAGGCAATTCTCGGTGAAGCAAGAATCCCCTGGCTTTAGCCATGGGGAGTGTCAAATAATGGTGGGCACGCAAACGATTGGAGAGCGCATACCTATGTCACAAAGCCAGAAAAAAGAAGCCATCGCCCAGGCGACCGAGCAGGAGCTCGCATCGCTCGCGGTCCGTGGCGTGCGTATCGTGGGCAACGCGTGCTCGCCGATCGTGCTGGTCAAAGGCGATTTGGACGAGGCCGAGCGTTCGGGTGGCGAGCTTGCCGCCGGCCCGGATGGCGCCGCGCTGCGCAAGGCACTCGGGGCCATCGGTTATGCGCCCGAGGATTTCTGCGCGCTGGCAAGCGTTGCCGGCGTGGGCGACGGAGCGGTCGCGGTGGGCGAAGCCCTGCCGTGCGAGCTGTTCCGCGAGGCGCTTGAGGCCTTGGACCCCGAGGCGGTGCTACTGCTCGACAACAACGCGGCTGACGCCATGCGCGAGGCCTACGCCGATATGCTCGTGGCGATCGATGACTTCGACACCGCCATGCTCAAGCCCGGCCTGGTCGCCCATGTGCAGGGCCGCCGCGTGCTCGCGCTCGACGGCTTTGAGGCGGCACTCACCGACAAGGCCGCTAAGCAGCGCATGTGGGCCTACATCAAGCAGCTGACCCCGGCGGCCGCGCCGCTGTAGCGAGCCCGCGTCGACAAACGACCCCGAGCGGGCGAGCCGTACCCGCGGAACGCAAATCCGTCGCGCCCGCGCCCTTACATCACAGCGCGTAGCTCAAACCGATCGCCGTTAATGCGGAACTGGCAGTTGCCGTTCATACGCTCCACGGCAAGTTTGATGCTCTTGGTGCCAAAGCCGTGGCCCGCATGCCGGGTCACGGGCATGCCGTCGACCATGCGCGGTGCGCGGTCAAACGAGTTGGAAACTAACAGCAGCAGCTGGCCGTCCTCCAATCGTAGGTCAAAGTCGACGAATCGCTTTCCTTGGGGTGCAGCGCTTGCGGCGGTGATAGCGTTTTCCAAGGCATTTGAGAGCACGCTAAACAGGTCGGCGTCACCTACGTGGATGGTTTCGGGTACGGAGGCGCGCAGGTTGGCGGTAATGCCGTTTCTATTGATATCCGAGTTAAATGACGAAAGCGCAATGTTTACGGTCTCGTTGGCACAGAAGCGGCGTACGGCGGTTCGGTCGCCGGCTTCGCAGAGTTCGTCGATGCGTTTGAGCGCCTCGTCGGTGTGGCCCTCCTCAATTAAAGCGGCCAGGCCGCGTAGGAAGTGGCGCATATCGTGGCGAAGAATCGACAGCTCGCGCCCAGATTGACGCCAAGCCTCGAGCTCTTTGATGGCGGCGCTGTCGCGGGTTTCGAGCATCCAACGCTCTCGCTCGGCGGTTTCCTTTTCTTCGTATTCGCGCAGGTAAACGGCAAGAAACATAAGATAGAAGGCACAGAGCGCAAATGCCAAAAACTCAACCGTCACCACCGAGCCCGAGTGGAACAGCGTGGTGTAGACGTTGGTGGCGTAGTCAAAGATGTAATAGACGAGCGGCAGGATTAAAAGGATGCCCAGCTCGGTGGTGCTTTTAATCGCTAAGCGCGGACCGATGTCGCCGGCCCAATGCAACAGGACGGCAAAGACGGCGAGCGTGGTAGCGATGCGTGCCAGATAGTACGCGATCTGAGAATCGGTTGCGGCAAATGCGGCGATACCCATCCAGTTGCTAAACTGGCAGCTCAGATAGGCGCTGGTGACGCCCAACGCCGCGAGCAGCGGACTCAAGTGGTAGCGCGCGCATAGGTAGACGGTAAGCGGCAGGTGCACGACGAGCGGATAGACCTGACGGGCAAAAAGCTCTCCGCCAACGACATTGGCGATCGAAAAGGCAGCGCCGGTTGCGGCTCCGACCCCCACCAACTCGAGTGCATGGCGTCGATTGATTTCGATACCGCACAGCGCCGCCGAAGCAAAGACGCCAAAGAGTAGCGTTGTGGCGTGGTGGATTGCCCAAAGGACCATTTCGACCGAGGAGATCATCAGCGCCTCCCGCCCTCAAAGCGCACCGCAAAGTAGGCGTCTTGGAACCCCTGCTTGCTGCTACGCGACAGCGGAATGCACACGCCGGAGCGCATGACGATGTCCGTGCGATCGAAGTGGTCGATGTTGCGCAAGTTGACCTGGTAGCTACGGTGGCATTTAAAGAAGGTGGCATTTTGCGCCAAACGGTCCTCGACGCTGCGGAACGACTCGAGTGCCTCGATATCGCGTCCGTCGCGCAGGTGGAAGACCACGTGCTTGTTGCGCGCCTCGGCATATTCGATGTCGGACAGGCGCAGGGCGTGGTAGCCAAAGGACGTTTTGATCACGAGCTCGTCGGTTGCCGCCGGGCGCATGCTCGAAAGTTCGTCGAGTAACTGCGCCAGGCGTTCGTAAGTCACGGGCTTGAGCAGATAGTCGAAGGCGCGGACCTCGTAGGACTCCAGTGCAAACTCGGGCGACGAGGTAAGGAACACCAGGCGCACGGCGGTGTCGGCCTGGCGCAATTCGCGTGCGGTGTCCATGCCGTTGACGAGCGGCATGATCATGTCGAGCAGGATGATGTCGGCGCGCGACGCGGCATGGCGCGCCAGCAGGTCCTCGCCGCGCGTAACGAGCGCAACATCGACCGCCGTGCCCTTCTCGGTCGACCAACGGTCGATCATCCGGTGCAGTCTATCTAGAAAAGCGACGTCATCGTCGCAGGCAATAATCTTGAGCATTCTGGGCCCCCTTAGTAGTTCGTTTTTGCCACATTGGGCGCGTGCCGCTCGCGGGGGAGCGCCCGTTCGTGCCTCATGGTGCGCAACTCGCGCCGAGCGGTATTGCGGTGGCGAAAGATGCCTCCTGCGCTATCGAGAGCTCGGCTATCCTCAGCTTGCCAGTTCGAAAATGGACCCGCCCCAAGATTGAATCTTTATTCCAACTTTACACCTGGCTTTACAGCTGTCTTGTCAGCTGTAAAGCCAGGTGTCATACTAAAGCCCCAAGATTCGCCAAAAGAGAGGGGCCTTGATGGCACAGAGCGCGAACATGGATGCATCGGAGCTTGCACGCGATATCGCGGCCGGCCTGGCATCGGCAACGACGGCAACGGAGCGCGCGGCACTGGTGCCCGCAGAGCTCGTCGAGGCCATTCATCAGCTAAAAACCCAACGTGACGCAGTGATCCTGGCGCACTATTATGTGGCGCCCGAGGTCCAAGCCGTTGCCGATTACGTCGGCGACAGCTTCTACCTGGCAAAGCTCGCCAAGAGCCTGCCGCAGCAGACGATCGTGCTGTGCGGCGTGGAGTTTATGGGCGAGAGCGCCAAGCTGCTCATTCCCACCAAGACCGTGCTGCTGCCCGAGCCGGGCGCGGACTGTCCCATGGCGCACATGGTCAAGCGCGAGACGGTCGACGCAGCGCGCGCCGAGTATGGCGACGACCTGGCCGTGGTGTGTTACGTCAACTCGACGGTCGAGATCAAGAGCTGGAGTGATGTGTGCGTTACCAGCTCTAACGCCGTCAAGATTGTCTCCGAGCTGCCGCAGCAGCACATCTTGTTCATTCCCGACCAGAACCTGGGCCGCTTTGTGGCCGAGCAGGTGCCCCAAAAGCACGTCATCCTCAACAACGGCTACTGCCCGCGTCATCACATCATCACCGTCGAGCAGATCGTCGAGGCGCAGGAGGCGCACCCCGACGCGCTCGTGCTGGCGCACCCCGAGTGCAAGGCCGACGTCCTGGCCGAGGCCGACTACATCGGCTCCACCGCCGGCATCATCAAGTATGCCGAGGAGTCGGACGCCAACGAGTTCATCATCGTGACGGTCCGCGGCGTGCTCTACGAACTCGAGCGCCGCTGCCAGGGCACCGGCAAGAAGTTCTACTTCCCTGCGGTGCGGCCCACCTGCGTCAACATGGATCTCATCACGCTCGAAAAGCTCGTGCACTGCCTGGAGACGGGCGAGGGCGAGGTGCAGATTGGCGTGTCGGACGAGGCCGCCGATCAGGCCAAGCTCACGCTTGACCGCATGCTCGAGTACGCGGCGCGCTAAGCCAATGTGACATGAGGGACCATCCCTTATGCCACATTACAAGGGAGAGGATTCCTGTGGAAACCAAACAATACCCCGATATGGAGTGTGACGTCGTCATTGCCGGTTGCGGCGTGGCGGGCCTGTATGCGGCCCTCAATCTGCCGACGAGCACGCGCGTAATCATGCTCTCCAAGGGCGCCGTCGATGAGTGCGATTCGATGCTCGCGCAGGGCGGCATCTGCGTGCTGCCCGAAGGTTCGGACTACGATGCCTTCTTTGAGGACACCATGCACGCCGGCCATTACGAGAACCGCCGCGAGAGTGTTGACATCATGATTCGCTCGAGCCGTTCGGTCATCAACGACCTGCTGGCCATAGGCGTGGACTTTGAGCGCAAGGCCGACGGCAGCCTCGACTTTACCCGCGAGGGCGCGCACAGCCGCCCGCGCATCGCCTTCCATGCCGATATTACGGGCAAGGAGATTACGACCAAGCTGCTCCAGGCTGTCCGCAAGCTGGACAACGTGCAGATTCTCGAACACGTTGCCATGACCGACATCCTGACCGCCGAGCGCGATGGCGCCACGGTGTGCACCGGCGTCGTCGCCGTTGCCGTGGACGAGGACGATTCAGCTCGCCCCGCCGACGAGCTGGCAAATGCCGCCGAGGGCGTGCGTGCCGGTAAGCCGTTTAAGATCCATGCCTGTCATACGCTGTGGGCAACGGGCGGTATCGGTGGCGTGTACGACCACTCGACCAACTACCCGCAGCTCACCGGTGACGCCTGCTACATCGCGCAGGAGCACGGCATCACGATGGAGCACCTGGACTACGTGCAGATCCACCCCACGGGTCTGTTCTCGCCGCAGCCGGGCCGCACGTTCCTAATCAGCGAAAGCTGCCGCGGCGAGGGCGCGATTCTGCTCAATGCCGCTGGCGAGCGTTTTACCGACGAGTTGCAGCCGCGCGACGTTGTCGCCGCCGCCATTCGCGAGCAGATGAAGCAGGACGGCACCGAGCACGAGTGGCTGAGCTTTGCCCCCGTCGAGCGCGACGTGGTGACCGGGCACTTTGCCAATATCCGCGCGCGCTGCCTGGAGGACGGCCGCGACATCCTGGACGAGCCCATTCCCGTCACACCCACGCAGCACTACTTTATGGGCGGCGTATGGGTCGACAAGGACGGCCGCACCTCGATGCCCGAGCTCTACGCCGCCGGCGAGACGGCCTGCAATGGCGTGCACGGCAAGAACCGCCTGGCTTCTAACAGCCTGCTCGAGTCTCTGGTTTGGGGCCGCCGCGCCGCGTGGTACATGCGCACCGGCGAGTCGCTGGCCGTGGAGCAGGCGGGCGAGCCCGTGCTCGATGGACGCCATCGCGCCCTGAGTTCCGATACCCTTGCAATCGATGATTTGGCCCGCGCTGCTGGCACGCAGGCCGTGGAGGAGTAGACCATGAATCCCATTACCATGAAGCTCGTCGTCGATGATCTGATTTTGCAGGCTCTGCGCGAGGACATCACGTTTGAGGACGTGAGTACGGCGAGCGTGTGCCCCACGGCGCGCCCCGCTACCGTTGAGCTCATCGCCAAGGCCGACGGCATTATCGCCGGCCTGGACGTATTCGCCCGCACCTTTGAGCTGCTGGATCCGCAGAGCTCCGTGTTGTTCGATGTCTCGGATGGCGACGAGGTGCACGCCGGCGATCACGTGGGCCAGGTGCGCGGCGACGCGCGCGTGCTGCTTTCGGGCGAGCGCGTGGCGCTCAACTACCTGCAGCGCATGAGCGGTATCGCTACTTACACGCATCGGATGGCGGCTGCGCTCGTGGGCACCAAGACCGTGCTTGTCGACACGCGCAAGACCACGCCGGGCATGCGCGTCTTCGAGAAGGCTGCGGTCGAGATCGGCGGCGGCAGCAATCACCGCTACAACCTGTCGACGGCCGTTATGCTCAAGGACAACCACATCGACGCCGCCGGCGGCGTGGCACGCGCAATCGAGATGGCGCGCGCCCATGCGTCGTTTACCACGACGGTCGAGATTGAGTGCGAGAACCTGGACATGGTGCGCGAGGCCGTGGAGGCCGGCGCCGATATCATCATGTTCGACAACATGACCCACGACGACATGGCTGCCGCAATCGAGCTTATCGCCGGCCGCGCCAAGACCGAGTGCTCGGGCAACGTGGATGCCAGCAATATCCGAGCGCTCGCCGACCTGGGCGTTGACTTTATTAGCTCGGGCGCCCTGACGCACTCCGCGCCGATCCTCGACCTCTCGCTTAAGCACCTGCGTCTGCTGGACGGTAAATAATGGACGCCCGCGAGCGTCGCCGTGCCATCATGGCCGTGCTCGAGGGGGCCAAGGGGCCCGTATCGGGCAGCGCGCTTGCCCGCGAGGTGGGTGTGAGCCGCCAGATCGTGGTGCAGGACATCGCCCTGCTGCGCGCCGATGGGCACGATATCGTGGCGACCAATCGCGGCTACGTGCTGCAGGAGGCCCCCAGCAGCCCCGCCGTGCCCACGCGTCTTGTTAAGGTGCGCCACAGTGTGGAGCAGGCGGGCGACGAGCTTACGAGTATCGTCGACGCGGGTGGCGCCGTGCTCAACGTGATCGTCAATCACCGCGTGTACGGTAAGATCACGGCCGACCTGGACATCCGCAACCGCCGCGATGTCGAGCGCTACCTAGAGGGCATCGCCAGCGGCAAGAGCTTCCCGCTGCTGACGGTGACCAGCGGCTACCACTTCCATCGCATCGCCGCGGAAGACGAGCAGACCCTCGACGAGATCGAGGCCATACTCAAGGAGAAGGGCTACCTTGCCGATTTAATGCCCTACGAGGACGATCTATCGTAGCCGACGCTGCAAACGCCCCTAAGCGGCAATCTGACGTTCAATCGTCGGTCGCGTACCACAAAGTACGCTTCCCTCCTCTTTCACGTTACCTTGCTCGCTTAGGGACGTTTTCGCTGACGTGAGCTCAACCTGCGACGGTGCCAAATTAGTTATCACACAAAAAAAGAGGCCTCCGCGGCGATGCGGAGGCCTCTTTTTTGTGCACGGTGTACTTTTGAGTGTGCAGGTGGGGGAGTGGTTACTCCTCGACGATCTCGGTGATCGCGCCAGCGGGGCAAGCGTCCTGGCAAGCGCCACAGGCGACGCAGGAGTCCTCGTCAGCGACGGTAGCGACGTCCTGGAGCTCCAGAACGCCAGCGGGGCAGGAGTCGACGCAAACGCCACAAGCGATGCACTCGTCGGCATCAATTACGGGATGAGCCATGGTAGTTTCCTCTCTGTTGACCGACGCTACAGGCGATGCGCGCCGGTTTGATTCGGGCAAAAACATACCACGGGAGCGACCGTTTGCAATACCCTCTGACCGGCATCTTCATACCGTTCGCCGAGTATGCCAAGGTTTACTAAAAAACGCGCAGGTGGGGCCGTTGAGCTGCGCAAATGTTAGCTAAAGGTGACTTGAAATATTGAGCTATTGCGCGCGCCTGCGGAAAGGGCATCCCGTTATTTGGCCGAAAAACGGGTCGCAGCTTCCGGTTGGACCGCCCGGCGGAAACTGTGTCCCAGAATTCGCGCTCAGACCGGGATACCCTTTCCGCAAGGCAGCCCTAGGACCTTCGGACCCAAACCTCAGTCAACTCTACATAGATCTCAATAGATTTGCCGAGAACTCAATCAGCGCATCTACCTGCGTATTTGCGAACCTAAACTCTCGGCAACAAGAAATCTTATATGAATTGACTTAGATTTTGTATATTCCGACCCATAAGGGGATACACTACATCCTGAAAGACAAGCCGAAGCGCCGCGCGACAGATCATCGAGGCGGCGCGAACGCACAAGAGAGAGGGAATTTCTAATGAGTAAGATTCTTGGTATCGACCTTGGTACTACTAACTCCGCTATGGCCGTTCTCGAGGGCGGTTCTCCGACCATTATCGTGAACGCCGAGGGCGACCGCACCACCCCGTCCGTTGTCGGCTTCCGTGCTGACGGCGACCGCGTTGTGGGCAAGGCCGCTAAGAACCAGGCTGTCACCAACCCCAAGAACACCGTGTTTTCCATCAAGCGCTTCATGGGCCGCAAGTACTCCGAGTGCACCTCCGAGATCAAGACCGTGCCGTACGAGGTCAAGGAGGGCCAGGGCGGCCGTGCCGTCGTCGACATCGAGGGCAAGGATTACACCGCTGAGCAGGTGAGCGCCATGACGCTCGCGAAGATGAAGGCCGACGCCGAGAAGTATCTGGGCGAGACCGTCACCGACGCCGTCATCACCGTCCCGGCCTACTTCAACGACGCCCAGCGTCAGGCCACCAAGGACGCCGGTAAGATCGCCGGCCTCAACGTCAAGCGTATCGTCAACGAGCCGACCGCTGCTGCTTTGGCCTATGGCCTGGACAAGCAGGGCACCGACCAGCGCATCCTGGTCTTCGACCTGGGTGGCGGCACCTTCGACGTCTCCATCCTCGACCTCGCCGACGGCGTGTTTGAGGTTCTGTCCACCTCGGGCGACAACCACCTGGGCGGCGACGACTGGGATCAGCGCGTCATCGACTGGATGGCCGACAAGTTCCAGCAGGAGAACGGCGTCGACCTGCGTCAGGACCCCATGGCCCTGCAGCGTCTGAAGGAAGCTGCCGAGAACGCCAAGAAGGAGCTCTCCGCGGCGCAGCAGTCCACCATTAACCTGCCGTTCATTACCATGAACCAGTCCGGCCCGCTGCACCTCAACTACACACTGACCCGCGCCGAGTTCGAGAAGATCACCCGCGACCTGCTCGAGCGCTGCAAGCAGCCTGTCACCAACGCCCTGCGCGACGCTAAGCTCAAGCTCTCCGATCTGACCGAGGTCATCCTCGTCGGCGGCTCCACCCGTATGCCCGCTGTCCAGGATCTGGTCAAGACCATGACCGGCAAGCAGCCCAACATGTCCGTGAACCCCGACGAGGTCGTTGCCGACGGTGCTGCCGTCCAGGGCGGCGTGCTCACCGGTGACGTCGAGGGCATCCTGCTGCTCGACGTTACCCCGCTGTCGCTGGGCGTTGAGACCATGGGCGGCATCATGACCAAGATGATCGACCGCAACACCACGATCCCGACCTCCAAGACCGAGGTTTACTCCACCGCTGCCGACAACCAGACCAGCGTCGAGATCAACGTGCTCCAGGGCGAGCGCGAGCTTGCCCGCGACAACAAGTCGCTCGGTAAGTTCCAGCTGACCGGTATCCCGGCTGCCCGCCGCGGCGTGCCGCAGATCGAGGTTACCTTCGACATTGACGCCAACGGCATCGTCAAGGTCTCTGCTAAGGACAAGGGCACCGGCAAGGAGCAGCAGATCACCATCTCCGGCTCCACCGCGCTTTCCGACGACGAAGTCGATCGTATGGTCAAGGACGCCGAGGCTCATGCCGAGGAGGACAAGAAGCAGAAGGAAGAGGTCGAGGTCCGCAACCAGACCGACAGCCTGTGCTACTCCACCGAGCAGACCCTCAACGAGCTGGGCGACAAGGTTTCCGCCGACGTGAAGTCCAAGGCCGAGACCGCTATCGCCGACGCCAAGAAGGCGCTCGAGGGCTCTGACGTCGAGGCTATCAAGGCCGCCGGCGAGTCCCTGCAGTCCGTGGCCTACGAGCTGGCCCAGGTTGTCTACGCCGACGCTCAGCAGCAGACCGACGGTGCCGCTGGTGCCCAGCCTGCCGACGATGACGTTGTCGACGCCGACTACGAGGTTGTGGACGACGAGGACAAATAATCATGTCCGCCCGTAAAGCTCGCACGGAGGCGGCCGCCGCTGGCGCCGCCCCCGTTGACTCTGAGGAGAAGGACGTGAAGATTCCCGTAGAGGCCGCAGACGTTACCGAGGCCAACGAGGCCCCGGCCGCCGAGGCTGCCGAGAACCAAGTAGAGGATTCCAACAAGGAGGCGACGATGACCGAGGACGAGATGGTGGAAGCCGCTATCCGCGCCGGTGAAGAAGCCGCCGACAACGACTTTAAGCTCAAGTTCGAGCAGGCTCAGAAAGAGCTTGCCGACGTGCGCAATGAGCTCGATGCTGCGGCAGAGGCTCAGAAGGCCGCCGAGGACAAGGCAAAGGACGCCACCGAGCGCACCGCCCGTCTGCAGGCCGACTGGGAGAACTTCCGTCGCCGCACCGCCAACGAGCGTATCGCCGAGCGCGAGCGCGCGACCGAGAAGCTCGTCACTGCGCTGCTGCCGGTGGTCGACGATATCGAGCGTGCGATCGACCACGCCCGCAGTCAGGAGCTTGCCGACGACTTTAAGCAGTTCGTCGACGGCGTCGACGCGGTGCATGCCAAGCTGCTCGACGTGTTTGCGCATGAGGGCGTTGAGCCCATCGACCCCAAGGGCGAAGCGTTTGATCCGCTCGAGCATCAGGCTGTGGGTCGCGTCGAGGACGCATCGCAGTACGACGAGACCGTCAACGACGTGTACCAGAAGGGCTACCGCATGGCGGATCGCATCCTGCGTTCCGCGATGGTGACGGTGACCTACGGTGGCGAGAAGCGCCCCGCACCGGAGCCCGAAGCGGCGCCCGAGGATGCTGCGGCCGATACGGCCGAGAGCACCGAGGAGTAATTGAGAAGGGCCCCGGGGCAACACCCGGGGCCCTTTCTGGCCTAGTGCCATATGAAAGCATGAACCGCCGCCCGCTGGGCGACGGATGAAACAGGAGAGGAGCTACGATGGCTGCAGGCAAAACCTTCTATGACATCCTGGGCGTATCCAAGAGCGCCTCCGACAAAGAGATCAAGAGCGCGTTTCGCAAGCTCGCGCAAAAATATCACCCCGATGCCGGCGGTGACGAGGCCAAGTTCAAGGAGATCAGCGAGGCCTACGAGACGCTTTCGGACGAGAAGAAGCGCAAAGAGTACGACCAGATGCTCATGTTTGGCGGCATGCCGGGCGCGGGCGGCGCGTATGGCGGCGGCTACGGTGCCGGCGCGGGTGCCAGCGGCTGGGGCGACATCTTCGACAGCATCTTTAGCGGCAACGGCGCCTGGGGCAGCGATTGGGGCTCGGGCTTTGCCGGGGCTGCGGGCGCTGCCGGTGCCGGCGCGGGTCGCAGCCGTGCTCGCAAGGGCGGCGACCTGTCGCTGACCGTCGATGTGACGGCCGAGGACGCGTTTCGCGGCGTGACGCACAAGGTCACCTATCGCATTCCCTCGACAGGCGAGCAGCAGACCATTACGGTCTCGGTGCCCGCGGGCGCGGTCGACGGCGGCAAGCTACGCTACAAGCGTCGCGGCGAGTATGGCGTTGCCGGCGGCGAGCGCGGCGACCTGGTCGTGACCACGCATGTGGAGGAGCACCCGCTGTTTAAGCGTAAAGGTGCCGACGTGACCATGGAGGTACCGGTCTCGGTCTACGAGGCGGCGCTCGGCTGCACGGTTGATGTGCCCACGCCCGGCGGCGCGACGGTTCGTCTGAAGGTGCCCGCTGGCACCCAGACGGGCAAGAAGTTCCGCTTTAAGGAGATGGGTGCGCCCGACGTTAAGCACCGTGGCCGCACAGGCGCGCTGCTCGTCGAAATCAAGGTACAGGTCCCCACGAACCTGTCCGATGACGAGCGCGATGCCATGACCAAGCTGCGCGAGACCGACACACGCGACTATCGCGAGAAGGTCAACCGTTACAAGGCGACGTACTAGGGCGGTCGCGGCGCACGCCCGCGCCCACGGGCTTATGATGGACGATAACGAGACGGAAAGGGGTCAGGTAGCATGGCCGAGGACAATAGGAACAAACCGCTGTACATGATCAGCGTGGCGGCCGAGCTGACCGGCATGCACCCGCAGACTCTGCGCGTCTACGAGTCCAAAGGCTTGGTGAATCCCCAGCGCTCGGGCGGCAACACGCGTCTGTATTCGCGTGCCGATATCGAGCGCCTGGAGCTCATCAACCAGCTGACCGACGAGGGCATCAACCTTGCCGGCGTGGTGCGCATCCTCGATATGAAGGAGCGTGCCGAGGAGCGCGAGCGCGAGAACGAAAAGCTCCGCGCCCGCGTGCGCCAGCTCGAGGACGAGCTGCACGAGTACAAGATGCAGAAGAAGATCACCGCCCTGGCCCCGCGCGACGGCTCGGTTAACCCCGAACAGGTCATGCGCAAGCTGCTGGGTGCCGGCGGGGATTTGTAGTTACGCGGTTTTACCAAACCGCGTAACGG
>OFRY01000585.1_pt1 | contig 21693 bp, 20 predicted proteins | sample 1543171 | NCBI WGS metagenome assembly OFRY01 (sample SAMN04209240, study PRJEB22552) | human gut metagenome | biome: gut; material: feces | host: Homo sapiens | place: USA: Oklahoma | reverse complement strand
GCAGATGTTATTATATTTATGACAGATGTAAAGCAGGGCTTAATTGATGCTGATGCAAAGGTTGCAGACATGCTTCGTAGAAGTCAGAAACCGGTTGTTTTAGTAGTAAATAAAGTAGATAATTTTAATAAAATGATGGCAGATGTTTATGAATTCTATAATTTAGGTATAGGTGATCCTGTTCCAATTTCTGCATCACAGAGAAGTGGTATAGGTGACATGCTTGATAAGGTTGTTGAACATTTTAAATCACTTGATTTAGAAGAAGATGAAGATGACAGACCAAAGGTCGCCATTGTTGGTAAGCCAAATGTTGGAAAATCATCAATTATCAATAAACTAACAGGTGAAAGCCGAGTTATTGTTTCTAATATTGCAGGCACAACAAGAGATGCCATTGACACTGATGTTAAATGGAATGGAAAAGAATATGTTTTTATTGATACTGCAGGTATTAGAAGAAAATCAAAGGTAAAAGAAGATATTGAAAGATACAGTGTTATTAGAACTGTTACTGCTGTAGAAAGAGCAGACGTGGTGGTTATTGTTATTGATGCAACTGAAGGGGTTACTGAACAGGATGCAAAAATTGCTGGGATTGCCCATGAAAATGGAAAAGGTATAATTATTGCCGTAAATAAATGGGATGCAATTGAGAAAAATGACAAAACTGTTTATGAGTATACTAATAAAGTAAGACAGATTCTTTCTTTTATGCAGTATGCAGAAATTATGTTTATTTCAGCAAAAACAGGTCAAAGATTACCTAAGTTGTTTGATATGATTGATATGGTAATTGAAAATCACACTATGAGAATAGAAACAGGTGTTGTAAATGAAATTATGGCAGAAGCAGTAGCAATGCAACAGCCACCATCAGATAAGGGTAAACGTTTAAGACTTTACTATATTACTCAGGTATCAGTAAAGCCACCAACATTTGTTATTTTTGTAAATGATAAAGAATTAATGCATTTCTCCTATACAAGATACATTGAAAACCGTATCAGAGAAGCTTTTGGTTTCAGAGGAACTCCATTAAGATTTATTATTAGAGAAAGAAAAGAAAAATAAACATTTTAATTTAAGGAGTATTTGCGATGGTTTGGCAGAAAATAATTTGCATTGTTATCGGTTATATTTTCGGCTTATTTCAAACAGGTTTTATAATTGGTAAAATGCATAATATAGACATTAGAGAATTTGGCAGTGGCAATTCAGGAACAACAAATGCCATGCGTACACTTGGGAAAAAATATGGTTTTATGACATTTTTTGGCGATGCACTTAAAGCTGTTTTTGCCGTAGGTGTTACATATTTACTTTTTAGAAATTCATGTAATGACAGTTTAATTGCAATTGCCTTATATACAGGGCTTGGGACAATTTTAGGCCATAATTTTCCTTTTTATATGAATTTTAAAGGTGGGAAAGGCATTGCAGCATCATCAGGAGTTATTTTCTCACTTGTCTTTTTTGACTGGAAATTTTTAGCTCTTGGTATAATAACTTTTTTTGTTGCACTTGCTTTAACTAAATATGTTTCGTTTAGTTCATTATGCTTAATGACAGGTTTCTTTTTGGAAATGATAATATTCGGTCAGTTAAACATGGTGCATAACTTAAATCAAAGTGAAAAAATAGAATCGTATATTTTGGTTGGAATCATGATGGTTTTGTCTTATATACGACATAAAGATAATATAAAAAGACTGGTCAATGGAACAGAACGAAAAATTGGTCAGAAAAAGGAGGCATAATATGTCAAAAGTTACAGTATTAGGCGGTGGTGGTTGGGCCATTGCTCTTGCAAAAATATTATATGGAAACGGACATAATGTAACAATATGGTCTGCATTGCAGAAAGAAGTAGATTTATTAAGCAAAGATAGAGAAAATAAAATAAGTTTACCTGGAATAAAAATTCCAGAAGATATTATAATTACAAATAATATTGAAGAAGCTGTTAAGGATTCTGAATTAATCGTTATGGCAGTTGCTTCATCATTTGTGAGAAGTACATCTAAATTATTGAAAGATATTATACCTGACGGTCAGATAATTGTTGATGTTGCAAAAGGAATTGAAGATAAGACTTTTGATACAATGACAGAAATTATGGAAGAAGAATTACCAACATGTGAAGCTGTTGTCCTTTCAGGTCCAAGCCATGCTGAAGAGGTAGGACGTAATATACCTACAGTTGTAGTTATTGGTGCTAAGAAGAAAGAAGTAGCACAGAAAGTTCAGATAATGTTTGCAAATAAATATTTTAGAACATATATAAGTCCTGACAGAAAGAGTATTGAATTAGGTGGCTCTTTAAAGAATGTTATAGCCCTTGCAGCCGGCATAATTGACGGCCTTGGTTTTGGTGATAATACAGAGGCCGCTTTAATTACAAGAGGTATCAAGGAAATTACAGCTCTAGGTGTCAAAATGGGTGGTCATTCAAGAACTTTCAATGGTCTATCAGGAATTGGTGACTTAATTGTAACATGTAACAGTAAGCACTCAAGAAACAGAAGAGCCGGTGTCCTTATTGGCAAAGGCTACACATTAGATGAGGCTGTTAAAGAAGTAAAAATGGTTGTTGAAGGTGCAGTTTCAGCTAAAGCCGCTTTAGAACTTGCAAAAAAATATAATGTGGACATGCCTATAGTAGAAGCTGTAAATGAAGTCCTTTTTGACAACAAACCTGCTGAAGAAGCAATGTGGGAATTAATGGAGCGTGAACAGACAAACGAATTTCATGATTTAGAATGGAGATAAATTAATATAATATAACATATATTATATTCAAGGGGAGTTTAATGGATAAGACCAAATTAGATAAGACAAAAAATAAAGGAAAAAAAGGCATTGCAACATTTTTATTTAGTCGAATTTTTATATTCGCCTTAATGATTATCATACAAGTTTTATTTTTTTGGGCAGTTGCCTACAATGCTGTTTTAGATAAAAGCGTTTCTTACGTTGTAACATTGTTACAGGTTTTATCGGTTGTATATATAGTTAGCGATAAATCAGATCCCACAATGAAACTGATATGGGTTATTTTTATCGTTGTAGTTCCGGGATTTGGTGTTTTGATGTATTTGTACACTAAATTGCAACCTGGTTCAATAAAACTTCGAAAAAAAATAGAACATATTGATTTAAAGTCTCAACGATATTTGCAACCTGAACAGCAAATATACAATGATTTACAAATACAGGATAAACAGGTCTCCATGATTGCAAAGTATGTTTATGACTACACTGGTTGTCCTGTTTATAAAAATACTGATGTTACATATTTTAGTTGTGGAGAGGAAAAGTACACAGCCTTAATTGAAGAATTGGAGAATGCCACAGATTTTATTTTTATGGAATATTTTATTATTCAGCAGGGAAAAGTCTGGGACTCAGTTCTTAATATTCTTGAAAGAAAGGCAAAAGAAGGCGTAGAAGTAAGAGTAATGTATGATGGCCTTTGTTCGCTTACAAAGTTACCGGTTGGCTATTATAAGAAACTACGTCAAATGGGAATAAAGTCAAAAACCTTTGCTCCTGCGAGACCTTTTTTTACAACTGAGCAAAACAACAGAGATCATAGAAAGATTCTTGTTATTGACGGTAAAGTTGCTTTTACCGGTGGTATTAATCTGGCAGATGAATATATGAACCTTGTTGAAAAATTCGGTTATTGGAAAGATACTGCGGTTATGTTAAAGGGTGATGCAGTAAAAAGCTATACACTTTTATTCTTACAAATGTGGAATGTAACAGAGCGGACAATTGGAAATTTTGACAGATATTTAGATATAAAAATTCCAAAAATATATGACGATAATGGTTATATAATAGGCTACGGTGATGAGCCGGTTGGAAAAGAAAGAGTTGGTGAATCTGTTTATTTTCATATGATTAATACAGCCAACAGATATCTTCATATTGTCACACCATATTTAATTTTGGATAATGTTATGATGTCTGCGTTAAAATTTGCGGCAAAACGTGGTGTAGATGTAAAAATTGTCATGCCAGGTATACCTGACAAACCATACGCTTATTGTATAGCAAGAACATATTACAGTGAGTTAATCGAAGCTGGTGTGGAAATTTATGAATACACACCCGGTTTTACTCATGCTAAGATGTTTATTAGTGATGATGAAAAAGCAACTGTTGGAACAATTAATTTAGACTATAGAAGTTTATATTTACATTTTGAAAATGGATGCTTTATTTATAAAAATAATGTAATTTATGATATAGAAGCCGACTATGAAAATATGCTTGCTGTATCAAAAAAGGTTTCTTTAATAGAATGTAGAAACAGGCCTTTATGGTATAAAGTATGTGGGAAATTATTAAGACTAATTTCTCCGTTAATGTAAAAAGTAATAAAAAACCTCTCATTGCCATATATTTTAGTATTAATATATGCACTGGGAGGTTTTTATGGATTTTAATGTATATAATGACATTGAAAAAAGAACAAAGGGGGAAATTTACATAGGGGTTGTGGGGCCTGTTAGAACTGGAAAATCAACTTTTATTAAGAATTTTATGGATGTGGCTGTAATGCCAAATATAAAAGATGAAAATGAGGTTAAACGAGCAATGGATGAGTTGCCACAATCATCAGCCGGTAAAACAATAATGACAACAGAGCCTAAATTTATACCTAATAAAGCGGTGACAATTAATATTGGTAACAAAGCTAATATTAATGTTAGACTAATAGACTGTGTTGGCTTTATGGTTGATGGAGCTACAGGTCACATGGAGGAAGATTCTGAAAGAATGGTAAAAACACCTTGGTTTGAACAGTCAATTCCTTTTTCAAAAGCTGCTGAAATTGGTACAGAGAAAGTAATTTCAGAACACTCAACAATTGGTGTAGTTATAACAAGTGACGGAAGTTTTACTGACTTGAATGTTGAAGACTACAACAAGGCATTAGATAAAACAGTTAATGAGTTAAAAAAAATTAATAAGCCTTTTATTATTCTTGTTAATTCAATGGAGCCTACATCAAAAGAGTGTCTGGAATTGAAAAAAACTATTGAAAGCAAATATGATGTATCAACAATAGCAATAAACTGTCTTAAATTAAACGAAGATGACATTAATAATATTTTAGAAAATATATTATTTGAATTTCCAATTACCGAAATAGTATTTAATGTTCCAAAATGGCTTGAAATAATCAATTTAGACAGTGATCTGATGAAATACATAATAGAATATTCTAAACAGATTTTAGAAAAAATTACTAAAATTAAAGATATAAAAAATCTTATTTTTAGTCCTGACAAAAATTATGTAAAAAATATGTCTGTATCAATGGTTGAGTTGTCCAATGGTAAAGTTGTTATGGATTTTTCTGTGGACGAAAGTTCTTATTATGACACATTATCAGAAATTACAGGCAGCAAAATTGAAAATCAGTTGCATCTTATAAGATTTATCAAAGAGCTTGCAGCGAAAAAAACAGGTTATGATAAAGTGAATTCTGCCATAACAAAAGTGAAGGAAACAGGCTATGGAATTGTTATGCCTGACAAGGAAGAAATAGTTTTAGATAGTCCCGAATTAATAAAGAACGGTAGCAATTATGGAGTAAAAATAAAAGCAACAGCACCGTCTATTCATTTTGTAAAAGCGAATATATTAACTGAAATTTCTCCAATTATAGGCAACGAAGAGCAGGCGAAGGATTTAATAGAATTTATAAATGCCAATGAAGAACATGATGATATTTGGGATACAAACATTTTTGGAAAAACTATTGGTCAGATAGTGGAAGAAGGCATTAGCAATAAAATTGATAACTTAACAGAAGATACAAGAGCCAGAATGCAGGGGACTGTTGAAAAAATAACAAATGATCAAAGCAAAGGAGTTATTTGTATTTTGCTTTAAATAACGAAAAGGGGTTATTGTAAAATTTTAACTACTATGATAAAATTGTTATTTGATTGAGCATAAATAATGCTATAGAAGGAGAAGATAAGATTATGAACACATACGAAGAGTTGAAAGCGCGTGGCCTTATAGCACAGGTTACTGATGAAAAATTAATTAGTGATTTAATAAATAAAGGTGAAGCTGTTTTCTATATTGGCTTTGATCCAACAGCAGACAGTCTTCATGTAGGTCATTTTATGGCTTTATGTCTTATGAAGAGACTTCAAATGGCCGGCAATAAACCAATAGCTCTTTTAGGTGGTGGAACTGCAATGATTGGTGACCCATCAGGAAAGACTGATATGAGAAAAATGATGACAAAAGAAACTATTGACCACAACATTGAATGTTTCAAGAAACAGATGAGCAAATTTATCGACTTTTCTGACGGAAAAGCATTAATGGTAAACAATGCAGACTGGTTAATGGATTTAAATTATATTGATGTTTTAAGAGAAGTTGGACCACATTTCAGTGTAAACAGAATGCTTACTGCTGAATGTTACAAGCAGAGAATGGAAAGAGGACTTAGCTTCTTAGAATTCAACTACATGATTATGCAGAGTTATGACTTCTACAAATTATTCCAGGATTATGGTTGTAATCTTCAGTTTGGTGGAGATGACCAGTGGAGTAATATGCTTGGTGGTACAGAACTTATCAGACGTAAATTAGGAAAAGATGCCTCAGCTATGACAATTACATTACTTCTTAACTCAGAAGGTAAGAAGATGGGTAAGACAGTTAGTGGTGCAGTTTGGCTTGATCCTGAAAAAACATCACCATACGAATTCTTCCAGTATTGGAGAAACGTTGATGATGCAGATGTTATTAAATGCTTGAAGATGCTTACATTCCTTCCATTAGAAGAAATTGAAGAAATGGAAAAATGGCAGGGTGCTGAACTTAATAAGGCAAAAGAAATTTTAGGCTATGAATTAACTAAGTTAGTTCATGGTGAAGAAGAAGCTAAAAAAGCATTAGATGCAGCTAAGAATATATTTGCTAAAGGAGGAATTTCAGGTGATATTCCTACAACAACATATGCAAAGGCTGAATTAGAGCAGGGAATTGATATTTTAACAATTTTAGTAGATACAAAACTTGCTAAATCAAGAAGTGAAGCAAGAACTTTAGTAAACCAGAACAGTGTTTCTGTTAATGGTGAAAAAGTAAATGCTATAGATAAAACATTAACTACAGCTGATTTTAATGATGAAGGTGTTATCTTAATTAAGAAGGGTAAAAAAGCTTTCCATCAGATTAAAGCTGATTAGTTTAGGAGGAACTTACAATGAAGAAATACGGATTAAATGAATTAAGACAAATGTTCCTTGATTTCTTTGAGTCAAAAGGACATTTAATAAAAAGCAGTTATTCATTAGTGCCACATAATGATAACAGTTTATTGCTTATTAATGCAGGTATGGCGCCTTTAAAGCCTTATTTTACAGGTCAGGAAGTTCCACCTAGAACAAGAATGGCGACATGTCAGAAATGTATTAGAACAGGCGATATTGAAAATATTGGTAAGACTGCAAGACATGGTACATTCTTTGAAATGCTTGGTAATTTTTCATTTGGAGATTATTTTAAACATGAAGCTATTCATTGGTCTTGGGAATTTTTAACAGAAGTTGTTGGACTTGAAGCTGACAGATTATACCCTTCTGTTTATTTAGAAGATGATGAAGCTTTTGATATTTGGAATAAAGAAATGGGTATTCCAAAAGACAGAATTTTCAAATTCGGTAAAGAAGATAACTTCTGGGAACATGGTGCAGGTCCTTGTGGTCCTTGTTCAGAAATTTATTATGACCGTGGTGAAAAATATGGTTGTGGCAAACCAGATTGTACTGTAGGTTGCGAATGTGACAGATATATTGAAATCTGGAACAACGTATTTACTCAGTTTGAAAATGACGGCAAAGGAAATTATACAACATTAAAGCAGAAGAACATAGATACAGGTATGGGACTTGAAAGACTTGCAACAGTCGTTCAGGATGTTGATTCTATTTTTGATGTTGATACTATTAAAGCTTTACGTGATAAAGTATGCGAAATTTCAGGAAAAGAATATAAGAAAGAATATAAATGGGATGTTTCGATAAGAATCATTACTGATCATATCCGTTCAGCTACATTTATGATTTCTGACGGTATTATGCCATCAAATGAAGGTAGAGGATATGTATTAAGAAGATTAATCAGACGTGCTGCAAGACATGGAAGATTATTAGGTATTGATGGAATGTTCCTTTCAGACCTTTCAAAAACTGTAATTGAAAGTTCTAAAGATGGTTATCCTGAACTTGAAGAGAAGAAAAATATGATCTTCAAAGTATTAACTGAAGAAGAAAATAAATTTAATAAAACAATTGATACAGGTCTTAATATTTTGGCTGAAATGGAAGCAAAAATTTCAGAAGAAGGAAACAAGACTTTATCAGGGGACGATGCCTTTAAGTTATATGATACTTATGGATTTCCACTTGATCTTACAAAAGAAATTCTTGAAGAAAAAGGATTTAGCGTAGATGAAGAAGGTTTCAAAAAAGCCATGGAAGTTCAGAGAGAAAAGGCAAGAAATGCCCGTAAGACAACTAACTACATGGGTGCAGATGAAACAGTATACGAAAGTCTTGATAAGAATTTAACATCAAAGTTTGTTGGATATGACAAATTGGAAAATGAATCAGAAATTACAGCTTTAACAACAGAAAAAGAAGTTGTTCAGGCATTAGCTGAAGGTGATAACGGCACAATTCTTGTAAAAGAGACTCCATTTTATGCAACAATGGGTGGTCAGACAGGTGATAAAGGTATTATTGAAACAGCTAACGGAAAATTTAAAGTTGTAGATACAATTAAGCTTCATGGCTCAATGATTGGACATGTTGGATATGTTGTAGAAGGTATGGTAAAGGTTGGAGATAAAGCAGCTCTTAAAGTTTACAGTGCTAACAGAGAAGCAATTGCTAAAAACCATAGTGCAACACATTTATTACAGAAGGCATTAAAACTTGTTTTAGGCGAACATGTTGAGCAGGCAGGTTCTTATGTTGATGCTGAAAGATTAAGATTTGACTTTACACATTTCCAGGCAATGACAAAAGAAGAAATTGCCAAAGTTGAATCTATTGTCAATGAACAGATTGCTAATGGATTAGATGTTGTCACAAAAGAAATGACATTAGAAGAAGCTAAGAAAACAGGTGCTATGGCATTATTTGGAGAAAAATACGGAGATACAGTTAGAGTTGTATCTATGGGAGATTTTTCTGTTGAATTATGTGGTGGTACTCATGTTTCAAACACAAAGGAAATTTCATACTTAAAGATTATTTCTGAAGCCGGTATTTCTGCAGGTGTTAGAAGAATTGAAGCCTTAACAGGAAATGGCTTAATTAAGCATTTTGAAGAAATGGAAAAATTATTAAATGAAGCTGCAAAGGCTGCCAAAAGTGATGCACATAATTTAACAAAGAAGATTCATTCATTAAATGATGAAATCAAATCATTATCAAGTGAAAATGAAAAGTTAAAAGCAAAATTAGCTAACGAATCTGTTGGAGATGCATTAGACAACGTTGTAGAAGTAAAGGGAGTTAAACTTCTTGCTACAAAGGTAGCTGATGTGGATATGAATGGTTTAAGAAATCTTGGTGATCAGTTAAAAGAAAAAATGGGTGGCGGAGTTGTTGTTATTGTTTCAACAATAAATGACAAAGCCAATGTAATTGTTATGGCTGATGATGATGCAATTTCAAAGGGAGCTCATGCCGGAAATATGATTAAAGAAATTGCTAAATGTGTCGGAGGTGGCGGTGGTGGTCGTCCAAACATGGCTCAAGCAGGTGGTAAAAATCCAGCCGGTGCTGATATGGCAATTGAAAAGGCAAAAGAGATTTTGGAAAGCCAGTTATAATTTTGTATTATTTCAAAAATAAGGTTGACGCATTGAAAAAATATGTTATAATATTTAAGGTGTTTTAACACAAATACCTACAGTTTTAGGAATCTATAACTGAAGGGAGGGAAGAACAGATGTCAAGCGTTATCGTAAAAGAAAACGAATCAATCGACAGTGCATTACGTCGATTCAAGAGAAATTGCGCAAAGGCTGGTATTCAGCAGGAGATTCGTAAAAGAGAACATTACGAAAAACCAAGCGTAAAGCGTAAGAAGAAATCAGAAGCTGCTAGAAAGCGCAAATATAATTAATTATAAAAAGTCAGGACTTATGTCCTGGCTTTTTTATGTAATAAAATCTTTACCTTTAACATAATCTAATAAATATAAATAATCTGCTTAATACTGCCTAATTAATTCCAAAGGAGCAAACGCCATGTTTAATGTTGATGATAAATACGACCTTCCAAGAGACGTTGTACATAAAGATTCGTTAATAGAAATTATTGGCAGAAATGAATTTGTTGTAGAAAACTATAGATGTTTAAAAGAGATAAAAGATAATGAAATATTAATTATGTGCAAAAAATATAATTTATTAATAAAAGGCGAAAAGTTAAACATAAAATATTACAATAGCGAGTCTATGGTTGTAAGTGGGGTATTAAATGAAATTTCATTTATATAGAATAACAATAAATTCCAAACATATTTACAGATTCTTAAACAATACTAAAGAGATAAAAATAAGAGATATAACTTTCAATCAAAATGGAAATGATTCCCTGGCATCTTTTACAATTAATTCGTCAGATTATAATACTGTTACAGAAATAGCGAAAGATAATAATATAAAAATAATAAATGTTCACGAGTTTGGTTTGTATAAAACAATTACTCATAGTTTTTTTATTAAATTAGCTGCCACATTTGCTATATTTTTTATTTTATTTATAGTTATTTGCACTCAATTTATTTGGAAGATAACAATAAACGGCAACTATTCATATACCCAAAAAGAAATTTTAGATTATGTCAGCTGCCTTAATGTAACAGAAGGGGTTTTGAAAAATAAAGTAAATTGCGAAAATATAGAAAAAAACATCAGAGAAAATTATAATGACATAAGTTGGGTATGTGCTGAAATAAAAGGCACTAATCTTATAATTCACATAAAGGAAAATTATATTACTGAAATTGCAAAAAAAGAAAGCCGTCCTTATAACATTGTTTCCAAATATTCAGGAAAAATTCAATCTATAGTGGTTAGAAAAGGTACGCCATTAGTTAAGAAAAATCAATATGTACATAAAAATCAAATTCTTATTAAGGGTGTAACAGACGTTGCAGATGAATCAGGTCAAAAGCTTTACTCGGTTATTACCGGCTCTGACGGAGATATTTTAGGGAAAATTAAATTTAATTATAATGACCAAATTCCTGTTAAACATAAATATAAAATATATAATTCGTCTAAAACCTATTACATCCCTTTTATAAAAAACTACAGATGGCATATTAAAAGTAAAAAAAATAAAGATATTGAATACAGCGAATCAAAAATAAAATTTTTTGAAAATTATTATTTTCCAATAGGCTTTAGCAAGTATGTAAGCAAAGATTATACAATAAAAACTGCAAATTATTCAAAAAAGCAGGCAGAAAAAGTTTTATCCTCTAAGTTAAACAATAAATTAGCAATATTAGAACAAAAAGGCTACAAAATATTAGCAAAAAATGTTAGAATAGTACGGAAAAAAGAATTTTACCAATATAAGGGTGATGTTATATGCATTTTACCAGTTGGCAAGGTGCAATACATAAAAGATTCAACCTTAAACAAAATAAAACAAGAAAAGGAATCTGTTGAGCAGACAACAGCAGACAGGTAAATTAATGAGTGTAATAGAAAATATTATAGATATTCCTGCAGAATATGAGAAAACTGTATTTGGTCAATTTGATTATAATATTAAGAAGATTGAAAAGACCTTACATGTTACGATTATTTCACGAGATGGAGATTTGAAAATAATCGGTGGTGAAACGGCCACCAAAAGAGCTAAAAGCGTGTTTAACCAATTAATTGAATTGGCAAAAAGAGGAAATGAAATCACAGAACAAAATGTTGATTATGCATTGTCTTTAAGCTTTGAGGAAAAAGAATCTGCAATAGTTGAATTAGATGATAACATTATTTGTAGAACAATAATGGGGAAGCCTATTAAACCCAAAACATTAGGTCAAAAGAAATATGTAGACTTAATAAGAGATAAAATGATAGTTTTTGGTGTAGGGCCTGCCGGTACAGGTAAAACCTATCTGGCAATGGCAATGGCAATTACAGCCTTAAGAAATAATGAAGTAAATAAAATTATTTTAACAAGACCTGCCATTGAAGCCGGTGAGAATTTAGGCTTTTTGCCAGGAGATTTACAAAGCAAGGTTGATCCCTATTTGCGCCCGTTATATGATGCCCTTTATCAGATTATGGGAGCCGAAAGTTTTATTTCTAATTCAGAAAAAGGAATTATTGAAGTTGCACCACTTGCTTACATGCGTGGTAGAACTTTAGATAACGCTTTCATAATACTTGACGAAGCTCAAAATACAACACCTGCTCAGATGAAAATGTTCTTAACCAGAATAGGTTTCGGTTCAAAGGTTATAGTTACCGGTGACAGAACCCAGAAGGATTTACCAAGAGATGTTGTATCAGGTTTGGATATAGCACTTAAAGTTTTGTCGAAAGTGGATGATATTGGCTTTGCCTTTTTAGATAACAACGATGTTGTCAGACATCCTTTAGTTCAAAAAATTGTCAAGGCATACGAAGAATATGAAAATAGAAAATCGTCATATTTAAAAAATAAAACAAATGGCAAAACTAAGGATAAATAAAAAAGATTGGCAAAAAAATAATTAAAGACTCGTACAGAGTTAATTAATAATGTTAATTCAATTAGATAATAAAAAAGGAAAAAACATGAATATATATATTGAAAATCAATACAAAAATAATATTGACATTGATTACGAAAATTTAATTAATATGGTTGTATCAGAAGCTATTGATTATGTAAAATGTCCCTACGAATGTGAGGTGAATGTTACTATAGTTGACAACGATGAAATACATGAAATAAACAACAGTCAACGAAATATTGACAGACCTACAGATGTTTTATCATTTCCAATGCTGGAATATGATAAACCAGGTGATTTTGATAAATTCGGAAATGATTTATATGCTTTTGATCCTGACACAGGAGAACTTACATTAGGAGATATTGTGATTTCCTACGACAAAGTGATTTCTCAGGCAGAAGAGTATAATCATTCTGTTAAAAGAGAGTTTGCTTTTTTAGTGGCACATAGTATGCTTCATTTATTTGGCTATGACCATATTGATGATAACGAAAGAATGGAAATGGAACGAAAGCAAAAAGAAATTTTAAATAATTTAGGAATAACAAGGGAGTAATTATGAAGAGAAACAAAATCATAGCTATAACAATTTTAGTTGCAGTAATAATAGTTGGTGTTATTCTTGCAGTTGTGTTTGGTAGTGCCAAAAAGCAGACAAATACGCCTACAACAACACCTGAACAGACAACAGTTACTGAAACAACTACAGCAGATCCAAATGCAGGCAAGGTAATCAGTAAATTAACAGGAGAGTATGTTAAGAAATCTATTGCCAATAAAAGACCTGTTGCTTTAATGTATAACAACATTATTAACGCAATTCCACATTCAGGACTTTATAATGCAGATGTATGTTATGAAGCACCGGTAGAAGGCTCAATTACAAGAATTATGGGCATTTTTGAAAATTATTCAAAACTCAAGAAAATGGGTTCGGTTAGAAGCTGCAGAATATATTATTGTGCCTTTGCAAATGAGTGGGATGCTATTTACAGTCACTTTGGACAGTCAAAATATGCACTTGATTATTTAAAAAGTGGTTCAATTGACAAAGTAGGTTCACTAAATGCTGAGTCAGCTTTTTATCGTACATCAGACAGAGTTGCCCCTCATAACTGTTTTACATCAGGAAAAGGACTTGATTCTGCAATTAAAAAGTTTAAATATAGAACTTCATACAAGAAAAAATATACATCTCATTTCAACTTTGCAAAAAGTGGCAGCAAGATTGCTTTAGACAGTAAAAAAATAGCTAAAAAAGTTGAAATTGGTTATAGAATAAATCATCCATATTTTGTATATAACAAAAAAGACGGTCAATATTACAGATATCAATATAACCAGAAGCATATTGATGATCAGAACAAGAAGCAGTTACATTGTTCTAACATTATTGTTCAGTTTGTAAACTATACATTATATCCTGATAATAAGAGCTTGGATATTACTCTAACAGGCAAGGGTAGTGGCTGGTTTATTACAAATGGCAAAGCCGAAAAAATTACCTGGTCAAAAGATAAAAAAATGACAGGCAGAACAAAATACCTTGATAAGAATGGAAAAGAAATAACATTAAACACAGGTAAGACATGGATATGCGTTGTGGGAAATGATGACAAAGCTAATTTTAAAATTTCAAAATAAACAACCAAATATAACAAGACAATAACATAAGGAAAATGGAAGATAAAAAATGAGTAGTAAGTCTAAAAAAGATAGTTTTATAATACAGGGCAGTATTTTGGCAATGGCAGGTATACTTGTTCGTGTAATAGGATTAATTTATAGAATACCTTTAAACAGAATTTTAGGAGATGTTGGTTTAGGATATTATGGCACAGCTTTTGAGTTTTACAATGTGTTGATTTTGTTATCATCACAAAGTATGCCATTAGCCGTATCAAAGATAGTATCTGAAAAGCTTGAAAAAAAGGAATATAAAAATGCTCACAAAGTTTTTAAGGGAGCATTATTTTATGGTGGTTTTATAGGAATTGCCTTTGGATTATTCTTGTTCTTTGGAGCAGATTTCATTGCAGGAGTTTACAAACAGCCACCAATAGCAATAGCATTAAGAGTATTGGCACCAACCCTTACAATTGCCTGTGTTTTAGGTGTAGTAAGAGGCTATTTTCAGGGTATGGGCAATATGGTTCCAACTGCTGTTTCACAGATTTTTGAGCAGATAGTAAATGCCGTAGTCAGTGTTATAGCTGCTTATGAATTAGGTGCCTACGGTTATACTTTATCAAAAATTGCTAGTGAACAGAAAGTATTAAAAGGTTCTTATGCTGCTGCCGGGGGAACATTAGGAACATTATCAGGTGCTTTAATTGCATTGATTTTTATGTTCTTTATAGTATATGTAAATAGAAATTATTTCCGCAAAAAAATGAAAAAAGACAGAACAGGAGTCCAGGACAGCTATGGTCAGATTACCAAAGTTATTCTTTTAACAATTACTCCGGTTTTGTTTAGTACAACAATATACAATATTGGAAATCTTTTGGACAACCCAATATATCAGAATATAATGTCAAGTATCTTCCACGTAAGTGGAACAACTAATAGTGCTGCATGGGGCGTTTATTCAGGCTATTACAGACTTTTGACTACAATGCCAATAGCAATAGCCTCTTCCCTGTCGACGGCTATTGTACCATCATTAGTTAGGTCGTATATAGCAAAGGACAAAGTAGTCGTTAAAAGCAAAGTTATGTTAGCACAGAAGTTCTCAATGTTAATTGCTTTTCCTTGTGGTATGGGATTATCAGTTTTAGGTGGGCCAATTAACTCACTTTTATTTGGTGGAAAAATTGAATCCACATCAATTATTATGATTTTCAGTATTTTTACTGTAGTAGCTTTTAGTTTATCAACAATCAGTAATGCAATATTACAGGGTATAGATAAATTAAATGTGCCAATTAGAAACTCGGCAATATCACTTGGTATACACATTATTTTCTTACTGATACTTTTATTAGTATTCAGACTTGGTATATATGCCGTTGTAATTGGAGACTTTACATTTGCAATGACAGTTGCAGTACTTAACTCATTTTCCATTAAGAAATACCTTGGCTACAAGCAGGAAGTACATTACACTTTAGTTTGCCCATTTGTTTGTTCAGCCATAATGGGTATCTTCTGTTTAGTAGTTTACAAACTTGGAATGATGATTCTACCATCTAATTTCATTTGGACAGTTTTATCAATACTTATTGCAGTGGTAATATATGCTGTTTCTTTAGTATTTACTAAGACAATAACTGAGGATGAGTTGTATTCTATGCCAAAGGGAAATCAGATTGTAAGAATTTTGAAGAAATTCAGATTATTGAAATAATTAAGGTATAAATATACAAATATTGTAAAAAATATATGCAGGTAAAGGAATATTTTATCAGATAAAAGGAGTGGTAATTTATGAATAAGCGTGCATATATTTTTTATTTAATTATATTTGTTGTTGGATTCAGTATTTCATATTTATGTGGATACAAAATGGGAACTTCAGATTTGAAAAATGTAACCATTAAGTCTGATGTGGTTAAAGCTAACAATGAAAATAAAAAAGAAGGCTACTGGCTTATTGCAAAAGATAATATTTTGTATGTATATAAAAGTGATAAAGAAACAGAAATTGCTGAAACGGACATAAACATATCGAATATGTCTTTAAAAGATAGAAAAATAATTATAAATGGTATTTATGTTGAAAGCTCTGAGGAACTGTTTAAATTTCTCGAGGCAAACACCAGTTGATGAAAGGACAATAAATGAAAACAATTGTTATTGGTGCAGGAGCATCAGGTCTTGTGTCAGCGATAGCTGCTGCTAATGCTGGCTCTAGTGTTACGGTAATTGAACATAACAAACAGGTAGGGAAAAAAATACTTATAACAGGAAACGGTCGTTGTAATATTACTAATGAGGCTATGGATGAGAATAAGTTTTATGGCGACAGTTCTTTTATTAAAAAAGTATTAGAAGCTTATTCACCTGATGATATACGAAGTTTTTTTGAAAATATTGGTATATGCACAGTGTCTAAAAACGACTATATTTATCCTTCAAGTATGCAGGCACAGACCGTATGCGAATTTTTAAGAGAATATGCCATGGAGCTTGGTGTTAAAATCAAAACTAACAATACTATTAATAGTATACAGCAGATTAATGGGAAATATGTTGTTGATATAGGTATACCTTTGGAATGTGATAATTTGATTTTGGCAACAGGTGGAAAAAGTTATGAAGTTACAGGCTCTGATGGAAGTGGTTATGAATTAGCCATGAAATTTGGGCACACTATAACAAAACTTTCCCCAGCTCTTACAGCTCTTGTAATAAAAAAAGATATTCTCACAAAAAGCTCAGGCGTAAGGGTAAAAGGTACAGTTTCAAAGGGAAATTATAAGCACACCGGTGAAATTCAAATAACAGATTATGGTGTATCAGGAATTCCGGTTTTTAATATAAGCAGAACATTAGAAACAAATGATAATTTGGTAATAGATTTTGCACCTGATTTTTCTACAAATGAATTAAGAGAAATATTATTAAAATTTTCAAAAATATACAAAGATTTAGCAACTGAAAAAATACTTAAAGGCTTATATAATGAAAAACTAGCATCAGTTTTAGCTGAGAAATCAGGTTTAAAGAAAATTAAGGCAAAAGATTTATCAACAGAAAACATTGAAAGTCTTATTAATACTATTAAGAATTATAACGTTATTATTGATAAAAAAAGAGGTTTTGATTACGCCCAGGTAACAGCAGGTGGTGTAGATACATCCGAAATCAATGCTGAAACCATGGGATCTAAATTATCACCTAATTTATATATTGTTGGTGAAATGTTGGATGTAGATGGAATCTGCGGTGGCTATAATCTTCATTTTGCCTGGTGTACAGGACTTATTGCAGGAGGAAATTGTAACTAATGAAACTATTACAGGTATCGAACATAAAAGTTGACATAACAGAAGATGAAAAAACAGCCTTTAAAAAAGCTCTCAAAAAGGTAGGTCTTTCAAAAGATAAAGTCAGTAGTTGGAAAATAATAAAACTATCCATAGATGCAAGAAAAAAAGCGGAAATACATAAGGTATATGTTATTGGTTTGTATGTAAAAGAATATAACAAAACAAGAAAAGACGTGCAGATAATTGTAAAGGAAAAAGAATATACATACGAAATTTCAGGCACGAAAAAAATCACCTTTTCACCTGTAGTTGTTGGCTTTGGACCAGCAGGTATGTTTTGTGCATATCTTCTTGCACTTAATGGCTACAAACCTATTATTGTAGAACGTGGCAGTATGGTCGAAAACAGAACAAAAATCGTAGAAGACTTTTGGAACACAGGCGTTTTAAATACAAACTGCAATGTCCAATTTGGTGAGGGAGGAGCCGGAACCTTTTCTGATGGTAAATTAAACACGGGCATTAAAGATAAACAAAACCGAATAAAATTTGTTCTTGAAACTTTTGTTAAATTTGGTGCAGACGAAAAGATTCTATATGAAGCCAAGCCACATATTGGAACGGATGTATTGAAAAATGTTGTAAAAAACATGAGAGAATTTATCAAGGAAAAAGGTGGTAAGTTTTACTTTGATACAAGGTTTGAAGGCTTTGAATGTGAAAATGGTAAACTTAGCAGGGTTATTTTAAGTAGCAAAAAAGTAATTGAGACAAACCTTTGTATTCTGGCAATTGGTCACAGTGCAAGAGACACATTTGAAATGTTATATAACAACGGTGTAGAAATGACACAGAAACCGTTTGCGCTAGGTGTAAGAATAGAACATAAACAGAGTACAATTAATAATAGTATGTATGGTTTTCCTGATGACAGATTAGGTGCGGCAAATTATAAACTTACTCATACAACAACAGCAAACAGAGGTGTTTATTCATTTTGTATGTGCCCAGGTGGCTTTGTTGTTGATTCTTCTTCAGAAGAAGGTGGAAAAGTTGTTAATGGCATGAGTTACTCCAAAAGAGATGGAGAAAATGCCAACAGTGCAATTGTTGTTACAGTTACTCCAAATGACTTTGATGGAGATAGTCCCTTAGCAGGGATTGATTTCCAACGTGCTCTTGAAAGAAAAGCCTACAAAGAAGGAGCTGGCTTAGTTCCATTACAAAAATATGGAGATTTCAAGAATAATGTTAAAACAACAGATTTAGGTACAATTACAACAAACATAAAAGGTAAGTATACATTATCTAACTTAAACAACATTTTTCCTAACTTCATTGTTGAATCCCTAATTGAAGGAATTGAAGCTTTTGGAAAAAGAATAGAACATTTTAACGATGATGATGCTGTTTTATCAGCTATAGAAACAAGAACATCATCACCAATTAGAATTACCCGTGATGAAAACTTTAATTCAAATATAAAAGGGATAATTCCTGCAGGAGAAGGAGCCGGTTATGCAGGTGGAATTACATCTGCTGCCATTGACGGCATGAAAATTTTTGAAGAAATTATAAAAAATTATTGGGTGTAAGATACTAAAATATTTCGTATAGGTTGTTTTAATATTTTGCAAATATTTCGTATAAGCTGTTTTAAAGTGACTTTTTTACAAATATGTAGTATTATATAAAGATGTATGTGAATAATTAGAAAGGTTATTGGGTTTATTAATTTTAAAAGAACCAAATAACAACATACATAGATTTTGTTAGTTAAGGAGAGGCATTATGAATATACGTTTTTTAGCGCAGTCAGAATACTTCAACGGATTACATATAAAGGACGACATAGTTTTAGAAAAAGAATACGAACAGGGTCCTTTTACTAATTTACCAAAGGTAAGATATTATCTATATTATTTAGAGGAAAATGTAAGAAAAGAAGTTATGCCATTTTCTGACAAAGTAGATGTGTTTAATATTACTAATTGCCAAAATGAATCAGAATACTTATATTTTACAGAATATTCTGACATGCATGACGGTACATATGTGTTTAGTATTGTAAGATACAACATTACAGATCATACCCATACCAAAATAATATCTTTGAAGGATAATATTAATTTATATCCTGACAATAAGCAGATTAAGATTTTTATATTGGATGAGTCAAATCTTATAATACAAAGAGCTCTTCCAAGAATCAGTAAAAACGGAATTTTAAAAGAGTTTTTTGATTATTCACTTATTTTATTTAATTTTGATAAAAATAAACAGATTTTCATTAAAGATGAAAACTTAGTAAAAAATGGAATTGAATTTATTCTTCCATATAATGAAAAAAGCTGTATAATGAAAACCGGCTATTCTGTTGCGGAAAATAACAGACATGAGAATCTTACAAAAGAAGAGGCAGCAGTTGAATCATTATTTGTTTTAAACATACAGCAGTTTATAAGTGACTTACAGCTTGACCAGTCTAATTTAATAATGAATGCTGTAGATCAGGCATATTATGACACAACAATTGTAAGTGCAAAAATCATAGAAAACTTTTTGATTTATTCGAAAGTAAATTACGAAAGTAATGATGAGAATATTATTTTCTATGACATTGAAACAAAAGAAATATATACATGTATTAATAAGACAACTTCAGGAGAGTATCTTCTAAAAAATGCAACAGTAATAGAAGATATACCATATATAATAATGAATACTGCATCAGGAACTCAATTTTTCAATTTAATTTCCAACGAAATTGATGCAACTTATTCAGAAGAATATGATATTAGATTTGTAAATAATAATACAGTGATTTCAACAACAACAGAAAAAACATTGTTTGGTAAAGAATTTCAGGTGGTTTGTATCCACAAGTTCCCAAACAAAAAAGTAATTTTACAGGAGAAAGGAGAGTATATAGGATGTGTTACCTCAGATAAGAATACATCATATATATTTTTAAAATAAATGGACAAGGAAAAAATAAATAGAATTAACGAGTTATATCATAAATCAAAAGAAACAGGACTTACCCTTGAAGAAATTGAAGAACAAAAACAGCTTAGAACAGAATATAGAATGGCTGTCATTAATAATCTGTCAGCTAATCTTGATAATGTTAGAATCAAGAATCCTGACGGTTCAATTTCAAAAGTAGAGCCAAAAAGAAAGCATTAAGATGAATATTAGTGAAGAAAAAAGCAGATTAAGAAAAGAAATAAAACAGAAAAGATTAAAAATGACTGAAAGTGATGTACAGGTAAAAAGTAATATTATCTGTAATAAGATTATTAACAGTCAGTTTTACAAAGAAAGCAAGTGTATTTATTGTTATATGGCAATTCAAAATGAGGTTGATTTAAGTTTAGTTATAAGGGATGCACTATTGGCAGATAAAACTGTGGCAGTCCCTAAAGTTGTCAATAAAAACGGACAAATGTACTTTGCTGCAATAAACAAAAATGATAAATTTGAAAATGGTCTATATAACATTCCGGAGCCAAGCAACACAGAAATTGCACCTAGTGCCGACTTAATTTTGGTTCCCGGAGTGGTTTTTTCGACTAAAGGGGAAAGAATAGGTCAGGCAGGTGGATTTTACGACAGATATCTTAGAAATAGCAGTTGTCATTCAATTGGTGTAGCGTATGATTTTCAGGTATTTGATGAAATTCCAACCGAGTTACATGATGTTCCCGTAAATGAAATTATAAGTAATAACTAAAAAGATAAAATAGGAGATTTATATGAGTTTTACAAACGAAGGCGAAAAGCAACAATATTATATTAATAAATGTAAAGAAATAATCAAGGCAAAAGAGGCTGCTTTAGGAAGAAAATTAACAGCGTCAATCAGCAGTGAAAGAAAATCAGAACGAACCTTTAAGTGGTGGTTTGATGGCTTTTCCTGCATAAAATAGCAGATCTGGTTAAAATAAAATGAAAC
>OFRY01000581.1_pt1 | contig 21749 bp, 9 predicted proteins | sample 1543171 | NCBI WGS metagenome assembly OFRY01 (sample SAMN04209240, study PRJEB22552) | human gut metagenome | biome: gut; material: feces | host: Homo sapiens | place: USA: Oklahoma | reverse complement strand
ACTTGCATGTGTTAAGCCTGTAGCTAGCGTTCATCCTGAGCCAGGATCAAACTCTTCATTGTAATATAATGTTTTGTTTGTTTTCTGTTTGTTTGCCCAGGTTCCTGTCTATTGAATAGGAATTGACAAAAGACTTATTTTAATTACCCAAGCACCTTATTGCTAAGTGTGCGTTGTTTTGGTCTCTTGTACTTCTCTACAAATGTTTTATGTAATTCTTTCAAAGATCGATTGCTTAAGCGGTAAGCGGCGTATGCCGTAGTTCCGTTTAGCGAGTGCAAAAGTACAGCAAGATTTCATTCCCACCAAATGTTTTCGCGAAAAAATTCTGGGAGATTCTTGGGAAATCTCCTGAAAAATGTGCGTTAACCGTTGGATATCAACAAAGATAACGCAGTGAAAAATTTTTCGCCCGTGGGAGAGATTTTTGCGCGGGCTATTTGCACTTGCCGACAAATGTAGAGACTTCATGTGAATGGACAGTGAAGGGAAATGAGAAATTACGGGGTTTTATGCTGAAGAGCAGAAGATGGAAGGGGATTTATAGCGAAAAAGGGGCATTTGATCAACCAAGAAAGGTCAACTTATGGAATACACCCATCAATAGTTAAGTAGATGTTGAGAATTAGTTTATAAGCTGGTGTGGTCATTTAGTGATGCATAAACATTGCGGATTGTATGTGCAAGCAATTAGACTGAATGAGATGGAAGCATGTTCTACACTTACTTCTATTATATATAGAGTAAGGGTGAGTCAGCTGGCCGAACCTTCCTGACAAGCCCAGAGAAAACTTTCGGTATGCTGCCGAAACACGAAAACAAAAAGATTTTAGACCTTCGGCTATTGGCCGAATGTTCCAAACCAAATGGGTGAACAGCGTCGGCACTGTGCCGAACCTGCCCACCCACTTCTCTATATACATACGGTCGATAGCCGAACAATCCCAATAAGCAGAAGGAGATATGACGGCCTTTTGCCGAACTCTTTATATGCTGCGGACTACTTCTTATGGCTTTGTGCCGACCTTATACTCCCATCACGATGGCAACCTGCGGCATACTGCCGAACAACTCAAACATTTTTATTTTTGAGGAACGGCATAGAGCCGAAGCATTCCTACAAAGAAGGCTGCTGGCTTCGGCAGGACACCAATTGTTTTAAGTGACCGTGTATCTCCATTACGGCAACCCATCAACTTATCTGATCCAGCTGGCAATCGCCATTCGGCAATCAACCAAAAAATTTCGCATTGAATTGTGTCGAACTTCCCTCCCCTATGCCTAACTTTGCAAATAAAGTCGAAATGAACTAAAGAGAGAAGGCGGAAGGATGCCTCGTCTCAAAAAGAACAACTGGCAAAGCCCGAGAGAAAACCGAAGCGAAAAACACGCACAGGCACAACCACTCCCATGGGTACAAAAACTATTCTTACCCAAAAAGGCGGAAACTAACAGGTTGATACGTGCCTCTCTCTACACGCCTATTCTATATTTATCCATTAAATCACCGGCAGCCAATCAAACTGCCCTCTATACTTCAAACTTTATGGAACAAATTCAAACGATTACCTTACGCGCACTGGAAAACGACAAGCACTTCAGCTTAATGGACAGCGGTATCAGACTCTTCACCGCAATTGAAATTGACAATGAACCGTTTCAAGCCTACCTCAAGGCTTGGCAAGAAGCTTTTCAAGCGGAAGATGAAGTCATGTACCTGCTCCGCAAAAGTCTGGAACTGGAAAATGCACAAATCCAACATGACCTTCGCTGCAACTGCCTGACGGCTCTTTTGGGTATCGTCCGACACCATGCCCGCTGCATATTGTCGAAATCGTACACGCAGGCCAAACGACTTTATGCTCACTTGAAGGAAGTCCGCCTCAACAAGAAGGTGGGCTTGGACAAGATGTCGAGTTCCATTCACCATATCCTGGAAATACTGAACCTGGATGAATTCAAACCTTTGATTCCTACTCTAGGTTTGCAAGACATCTATGAGTCTTTGAAAACCTCACACGAGGCGGTCATCGAGTGGCAGCAACGCCGCGATGAGGTCGATGTGACCAAACAGTTAGGCAAAGGGGCTCTGTTTCATGCCCGCCAGCGTACGGACGAAGCCTACAAGCAGTTTATAGCCTGTGTAAAGGCTATGTTTATCATGTTCCCGAAGGACACCACGGCTTTGGCTGAAGCCGTGAGTCAATGGAACACGACCCTGACACGCTATCGTCATGCACAGAAAATCAAACGGGGACTGGCGGTTACACAGAAGAAAACGGAAGGTGCCAAGGAGGAAGCAGTGAATCAAGTTGTTGAAAATCAAGAAACAACGAGAACAGAACAAATGCACTCAACTGATGATCTACATGTAACTTGTCAGTTAACTCCGGATTTACAATCAGAAACTCTTTCGACACAATCCACTGATAAAGAGTCACCCACTGATGTACATTACGTATGTATAAACCCCGAAGGGGTGACAGCGACTTAGCCCAAGGGAGAAGCGAAACCGAAGCGATACTTTTTAAAGACCGTGATCGTTTACCTAGGGTTCCGCTTCGCTACACCCTAGGCTAAGTCCCTATCACCCCTCCGGGGTTCTCATCTGCGCGCACTGATTTTCAAAGAGGGTTCGATACTTTTTAAAGACCGACATCACTTACCTAGGGTTCCGCTTTGCTCCACCCTAGGCTAAGTCCCTATCACCCCTCCGGGGTTCTCATCTGCACGTTGACTATCAAGAAGAGGACGTGAGTCCGACCTTATGCTATATCAAACCATTCAAGCCCTGTACGAGCGACACTCCTACGTTGTTAAAAGGGTAAAGTGTCGCCCATACAGGGCTTGAATATATGGGTATAGAAAGAGTTTACGTAGATAGGGGTCACACCCTATCCTCTGTTATGCCGCCCTTTCCGGGCTGGTCACCTCTCGTGGAGCGCTTACTTTTGGAAACGCTTGGCTTTGCCACGAACACCGCGTTTGTTCTTCTTGGCCTTCTTGTTATTCTTCTTCTCGGTAGCCAAGTGTTCGCGGAAGGTGGGTTCGGCTACCGAACCGTTGCCATCGTCGACCAAAGCGAAGTCGAGCTGACGGCGTTCGAGGTTGGCACGTTCCACACGGATGCGCACTTTGTCGCCCAAGCCATAACGCTTGCGGTAACGGCGGCCTACGAGGCAGAAGTTGCGTTCGTCGAATTCATAATAGTCGTCGAGCAACATACGCAGGGGGATCATGCCCTCACACTTGTTTTCATCAACTTCTACGTAGAGTCCGAACTCTGTCACACCGCTGACTGAACCTTCAAACTCCTGTCCGAGACGATCGGCCATAAACTCTACCTGCTTGTACTTGATGCTGGCACGTTCTGCCGTAGCTGCCAACTGCTCCATGTTCGAAGCATGCTCGCAGAGCTCTTCGTACTTGGTGGCATTGACCGAACGTCCTCCGTCTTCGTAACGAGTCAGCAAACGATGAACCAAGGTGTCGGGATAACGACGAATGGGCGAAGTGAAGTGGGTATAGTATTGGAACATCAAACCGTAGTGTCCAATGTTGTGAATGCTGTAACGCGCCTTCATCATGGCACGCAAGGCTACGAGTTCGACAACCTGCTCTTCTTTCTTGCCCTTGACATCGTCCAACAAGCGGTTCAGGCTCTTCGATACCTCCGTCTTTGTTCCCTCGGTGCGAATCTTGTAACCGAAACGGGCAATGAAGGCACTGAGCTTCTCCATCTTTTCGGGATCAGGCACGTCGTGAATACGGTAGGGGAATACTTTGGGCTTGCGTCCCTTGGGTACGACTGCCATCTTGGTCGCTACGCTCTTGTTGGCCAAAAGCATAAACTCTTCGACCAGTTTGTTGGCATCCTTGGCTACCTTGACATAGGTAGAAATGGGATGTCCCTTTTCGTCTACTTCGAAACGTACTTCGGGACGGTCGAAACCAATGGAACCGTTCTTGAAACGCTTCTCACGCAAGCACTTTGCCAAGCGATTGAGCAAGAGGAGTTCGGCGGCATATTCGCCCTCCGGCACGGCCCCTTCGGGCAAGCGTTCGGGATGTTCACCGGGCTGAGCGAGGTCTTCTGCCGATGCCGCACCGTTTCGCTCAAAGATGTATTGCACCTCTTCGTACGTGAAACGGCGATTGGAACGAATGACCGTGTGGGCCAAATGCCAATCGAGCACCTCGGCGTTTTCGTTCATCTTGAAGATGGCTGAATAAGCCAGCTTCTCTTCGTCGGGACGAAGTGAACAGATGAAGTTACAGAGACGTTCGGGGAGCATCGGGATGGTGCGGTCTACCAAATAAACGCTCGTTGCACGGCGTTCGGCTTCCTTATCAATGATGTCGCCCTCCTTTACATAATGGGAAACGTCGGCAATGTGTACACCCACTTCCCAGAGTCCGTTACCCAATTCGCGTACGGACAAGGCGTCGTCGAAGTCCTTGGCATCGTGCGGGTCGATGGTAAAGGTGGTTACCTCGCGGAAGTCCTCACGACGGGCTATTTCTTCGGGTGTGATACCGGGATCGAGCTTTTCAGCTGCCTGTTCCACCCGTTCGGGGTATTTATAGGGCAAGCCGTACTGTGCCAGGATGGCATGCATTTCGGCTTCGTTCTCGCCCTGCTTACCCAAAATGTCGATGACTTTGCCAATGGGGCTCTTGGAGTCAGTAGGCCACTCTACAATCTTGACCACCGCCTTGTCGCCGTTTTGTCCTCCCTTGAGCTTATCTTTGGGAATAAAGATGTCAGTAGCCAACGAACGGCTTTCGGTAATCAGGAAGCCATAACCCTGCTCGACCTGAAGCTGTCCGACAAAGGTATCGTTAGCCCGTTCGAGGATTTCGGTTACTTCGGCTTCACGGGTATGTCCGGCACGGCGGGCCAGCATGGTGACCTTCACGCGGTCGCCGTCGAGTGCATGAAGTGAATTGCGCTCACAGACTAGAATGCTCTTGCCACCGTCGTCGGGGACAAAGGAGTTGCGTCCGTTACGTTTTCGCACGAAGGTACCTTCCATTACATTGGAACGCACCGCATTGCGGTAATGACCGTTGCCATCGGTCGAAATATAGTCGTCCAGTACGAGGTCGGAGAGTGCATCAAGCACCACCATCTTCGTGGGATGATTAGCCGCCTTGAACTTCACAAAGAGGTCCTTTACGTCGAAGTCCTTCTCTGGTTCTTGATTGAACATATCGACGAGCATTTGCGCCACCGCCTTCTTCTTCAGGCGCGACGCGGCCTTGTTCTTTTCTTTTCTCGCCATAATCGTATGATTTATAAAGTGATTAAGCTGAAGCATAGAGAAGTGGAGGCTGATGATGCTCGTCCCCGACGTTAGGAAAGGGGGAACAGTCGGAATGCTCTGTCCAAATCACAAGTACATTCCCTTATAAGCACTCGCTTGTGCTCGCATCCGCTTCGTCTGCGCTCAGTCACACAGCCCGTCATCCGCTTCGACTCCCATTTCTTCAACCGGCATTCGTACAGAATGCCTCAATGGATAGAGCAAAGTAACGGCTTTTTAAAACAATGCATGGGGGTTTTACAATAAAAAACACGGGTCAAACGATTATCTTCCTACTTTTGCCCCCACTTCTACCACTTCGGTCTGAAACGTAACAGAAAAAGAGGCGAACGGGGCATTGTGTACCGTTCGGAGTTACGGCTTTCTATGTGCCCCTTTACCCGCTACATTATCCATTTCTTTAAACAGTTTCCCATCGCTATGCGTTATTTCCTTCTTCTTCTCACCCTCAACTTGCTTCCTGTACTTGGCTGGAGCCAAAAAGCAGGTAGCAAACCAGACTCCACGCAGGTGGAAGAAACAGAGGTGCCCCTTCAGACGCAGGTGGGCGAAACAACGTATAAGGGGCGCACTATTCCACACATCGTTTTTCCAACCTTGCCGAAATATGCGCCCATGGAGTTTAAGAACGAGAAGGAGCGCGAGCGTTACAACCGCCTGGTCTACAATGTCAAGAAGGTATTGCCCTGGGCAAAACTGACGAAATACACCATCCTCGAAACCTACGACTACCTAGAGACCTTACCCGACGAGAAGGCACGCAAGGCACACATTAAAAAGGTGGAAGCGGGACTGAAGGAACAATACGGTCCGGCACTTAAGAAGCTCACTCGCTCACAGGGACGCCTCTTGCTGAAGCTCATCAACCGCGAATGTAACCAAACGGGTTACTACATTGCCAAGGCCTTTATCGGGCCCTTCAAGGCGAACCTCTACCAGGGCATCGCTGTGCTCTTCGGCAATAGCCTCAACAAGAAATATGACCCCGAAGGCGATGACCGCTACACGGAACGGGTGGTTAGAATGGTCGAAGCGGGGGTCATTTGAAGCAGTAGCTAACGGCTTAACTTCTCAAAGTTGGGCAGGCTCCCTATCCACGATATAACATCCAAAACGACTCAAGCCCTGTAGGGAAGACACGCAACCCTATCCATCACGGATTGTGGTGTGTCACTTCCCTACAGGGCTTGAAGCGTTCTTAAAAACGGGTGGGAATCATGAAGTGAATCCCTACCCCTCTTCACAGAGTAAGTTTGAAATGTCACGACATTGAAAAGAGTTCGTAATCTGCGGTCGATACTTTTGCAGTGTCAAAAAGCAATCGCATAACTATCAAAAACTTACTCATGACTTCAAAACTACTCCTCAGCACAGCTACTTGTGCCCTTTCACTCCATGGTCTTTCTGATCTTGCTGCCAATGAAGTGCATGCTGCCGCTCATGGTTTACAGACGGTCAATGCGGGACAAGGCATGACCTTGCGCCAAGCGTTGCCGCAGACTCTGGCGAACCCCCAAACGGCTCAGACGAACGAGGAAAGCGGAAACCTACAAGTAACGACAACGCACTTTGAGGTGGGGCAAACGGTGGAAATCACATACAACAATTTACCCGCAAAAGCTACCATCAGTGTGTACAAGAACCAGGCACGCATCCCCCTCAAAGAGCAACTGACGCTGACGGAAAAAGCTGAGAAAGGAGTATTCACCCTAGGCGACCAGCTCGAAGCGGGTGACTACACGGTGCGTTGCACCAATGCAAAGGGTGAAGACATTACGACCCCCATCCTGTTTAGTGTCAGTGCTCAGGCTTGGACGAAGGGTCCCAAGGATATCTTCGTGATGAGCGACATCCACGTGATGAGCCCGGAATTGCTGATTAAGGAAGGCAGTGCCTTTGAAAAATACTTGGCCGGCGACCGTAAGCTGTTGGCTGAGAGTAAAGATATATTCTATACCATGATTGACACCATCCTGGCACAGAAGCCTGAGTTGGTGCTCATCCCCGGCGACTTAACAAAGGATGGCGAATTGCTTAGCCACCAGTTGGTTGCCGAACAATTAAAGCGACTCAAGCAAGCGGGCATACAGACACTCGTTGTACCGGGTAATCACGATGTGAACAATCCCCACGCTTATGTGTTTGACGGCGACCAGACGCGCTATGCCGAAACGGTTAGCCGCGAGAAGTTTGCTGAAATCTACAGCGACTTTGGTTATGGCAAGGATGCCAAGCGCGACCCGCAGTCGCTCAGCTATGCCGTTGAGGCTCTGCCCGATGTGGTGGTGGTAGGTATCGATGCTTGCCGTTACGAGGACAATACCTTTGTATCACAAGGTGCGGATAAGGATGTGTGCGTCACTTCGGGCCGCATCAAACCCGAAACGCTGCAATGGATTAGCCAACAGGCGCAGGAGGCACGCGAGAAGGGCAAACAGATGTTGGCTGTCATGCACCACAACCTTGTGGAGCACTTCAACGGACAGGCCACCATCGCTTCGCCCTATGTAGTTGAAAATGCAGTCGAAGTACGCAAGGTTTTGATGGAGGCAGGCATCCGCACGGTCTTCACAGGCCACTTCCACATTCAGGACATTGCCAAAGACTACAACGAAACGAAGACGGACTCTATCTATGACATCTCAACGGGTTCGACCGTGACTTACCCTTGCCCCTTCCGCCAAGTACGCCTCAACGAGGACAATACGGTGATGGAGTTGCGCGGCAAACTGCTCAAGAGCGTGGAACTCAACGGCCAGCTCGAAGCAAACTTCGGACACTATGCGCAGGAGAAGTTGGTCAGCGGTCTCGAACCGATGGTAGGCGGTCTGATTTCGGACTATTGGGATATGATCCAGAAGGTGGTAAGCGACGCTACGGGTAGCCTGGGTGACCTGGGAGCCGCCATCAAATTTCCCGAAACGCCCGAGGAACTGACTGCCATGCTGATGGAATGTATCGGAGAAGATGCCATCAAGGCTTACTTGACCTTCTCTGAAAGTAACGAAGACAAGAAGGCTTCGGAAGTATTGCAAAAGCGCATTGTGACCGACGGCATCAACAAATTGGTCGACAAGTTGGTGGGGCGCATTTTAGGCGTAGTGGCCAAACCCATCGTACACGAAAAGGTAGACCCCATCCTCAACACCGTGCTCGGCAGCCTTTTGGGCAACGTCACGAACAATGGTACGGACAAGGCGAATGTGACCAACGACCTTGACCTCAGCATCGACATGCCGCGCAAGGTGGTTAGCCAAATTGCAGACGTAGCGAATGCAACGGAGGCTATGCAGGTGACTCCGACCCTGACGGACGGTCCCATCCGCATTCTCTTGCCCGAACTTGCTCAGTCGGCTCGCCTCTGTATCTACGACCTCAACGGCCGCATTCTCTATACAACGGAAGTGCCGGCTGGTGCGCCCTCTGTACTCCCCTACCGCTTCCAGCAAAAGGGTGTATACCTGGTGAAGTTGATTGGTCAAGGCAATGCCGTGAAGGTAATCGTGGAATAAACGAAACTAACTTACACTTCCTTCGCTTGGGTTCGCTTGAAGCGAAGGAAGTGTTTCTTCTGGGATGTGTTTAAAAACGAATAGGAGATAAACGCTTAACACAGCGATTTATCTCCTATTTTCGTATGTAAACCAGACTCTCAGGCCGAACGTACTTTTACTATAAAAGGTGCACACGTTATTGTGTGCACCTTTTATGATTAGAACATTACTATTTCAATCATTCACGAACTTCTTGGACTTTCCTCATTACGATAGAAGCCAAAAAAAGGACGAGTTTCCCCGCCCAAAGATGTTTTCACAACGGAATAATCCTTATTGTGATTAGCTGAACAGGGGCAAAGTTAAAATCTTTTCTTTAAAAAATCAAATAGAACGTAGAATATTTAACTTTGCAGGCAGTAAATAAGTTTGCTATTAGGTTGATAACTCTAGCATAGAATGGCTCGTAAAGCAACAACACCTATAGCAAAGGGCGAATTCTTCTGAAAAAACATTTTTCCCTTCTCTTATTTACCAATCACACTTATTGCATTAACAATCAACATCTCTATATCATGAATGCCAAGCACTACATTCTCGGCCTAGACATGGGTACAAACAGCATCGGATGGGCCGCTATTGACGCTGAAACTCAGCAAATCATAGCAACGGGTAGCCGTATTATCCCGATGGACGAACGAAGTATCACCGATTTCGACAAAGGTGTATTACAATCGTCTGCCGCTCAGCGCACCCTTTACCATCGGATGCGCATCACCAACGAACGAGCTAAACAACGCCGTGAACGTTTACTCCGCGTTTTAAACATACTGGGATTCTTGCCCGAACATTTCCGCCAACAGATTGATTTTGAAAAGCACTTCGGACAATTCAAGAGTCACAACGAACCGCTGATAGCCTATTGCCCTGATGCGACGGGCAAGAAGGAATTTCTCTTTCGTCAATCCTTCGAAGAAATGCTGAACGAATTCCGTCAGGTTCATCCCGAGCTCGTTGCAGAAGGCAAGAAGATACCCTATGACTGGACCCTCTACTACCTGCGCAAGAAGGCCTTGACTCAACCTGTCAGTCGGGAAGAACTGGCCTGGATTCTCCTAAGTTTCAACGCAAAGCGAGGCTATTACCAACTCCGCGGCATGAGTGATGAGCTGCAAACAGCCGACGACCAAAAACAATTTTGCGTACTGACAGTCATGCAGGTAAATCAGGGCAAAGAGGTCAAAGCCGGCTCACAGACCTACGAGTATCATATCGTCTATGACAATGGCAAGGAGGAAACCAAAAAAGGCAAACAGGCTCCCTACCCAATTGGCCATCAGTTTGAAGCCATCTGTACGACCAAGACCAACAAAGACGGCACTACGACCTTCAGCACCAGCACTCCCGACCCAGAAGACTGGACACTGGTCAAAAAGAAGACGGAACACGACATCAAGTTGAGCGGTAAAACAGTGGGTGCCTACATCTATGACGAAATACTCGCCCAACCTTCCGTTAAGGTACGCGGCAAATTAATCCATACCATCGATCGCAGCTTCTACCGCAACGAGATGGAACAGATACTCCGTGCTCAAACCGCCTTCCATAAGGAATTGCGTGACGATGTCCTCTTGCGCCGCTGTGCCAATGAATTGTACCGCCGTCCTGAGCGTCAACCTCGCATCGAACAACTGGTGAAACAGGGATTCCTCCATCTGTTGGTAGACGACGTATTGTTCTACCAACGTCCACTGAAAAGCAAGAAGAGCGAAATCGCTGACTGTCCGTTCGAACAATACCACTATGTCAATCGCTCCACAGGCGAATGTGTTGACGAACCCGTCAAATGTATTCCGAAGTCACATCCTCTCTTTCAAGAATACCGTCTGTGGCAATTCATCCATAACCTCCGCATCTATCAGAAAGAAGCCGAGGTCAACGGCCGCATGGTACTTAACTACGATGTGACCGACCACTTCCTGCCCAACCACGAAGTGCGTTGCCAGCTTTTCGACTACCTCAACGAACGTGCTGACGTGAAGGAATCTGTCCTGTTAAAGTTCAAGCCCTTCGGTTTAAGCAAGAAGGCCGACCTTGAACGCTATCGCTGGAACTATCCCAGTGAGAATACCTATCCCTGTAACAAGACACTCTACACCATTCCGAAGGACTACCGCCGCTATTTTAACCAAAAGCTTTGGCACATTCTCTATTCCGTCAGCGACCCCGAACAAATAGTCAAAGCCTTGCGCAGCTTTGCTACAGAGCATCAGATTCCCGATACAGACGCTTTTGTAGCATCACTAACTTCAGTCGTCTTCTCCGAAAAGGACTATGGTTCCTTCTCCGAAAAAGCCTTGAAGAAGCTCCTTCCCTTGATGCGTTGCGGTAGCCGTTGGCAATCATCCGCCATCGATGAAGCCACCCAAGAACGTATTCAGCACTTCCTGCACGAGCCGTCCCACGAAGATTTCTCTGACAGCGTACGTAAGGCGTTAGCCAACTGCCACTGCATCGAAGATTTCCAAGGTCTACCCGTCTACCAAGCCTGCTATGCCGTATACGGCCGACACTCTGAAGCCGCCGACCTCACAGCGTGGAAGTCACCTGACGAACTCGCCTACTTCCTGCGCTACACCTTCAAGCAACACTCCCTGCGCAATCCTGTAGTAGAACGCATTGTGCTGGAAACCCTCCGCATCGTCGAAGACCTTTGGCGCAAATATGGCAAGATGGACGAAATCCATGTCGAAATGGGGCGCAACCTGAAGCAGAATGCCGAAGGACGTAAGCGCGATTACGACCGCAATCAGGAGAATCAAGCTGCCAATTACCGTGCCCGCCGATTGCTACAAGAGTTTGCCCGTTACGAAACCGACATTGAGAACCTCCGTCCACACTCTCCCTATCAGCAAGACCTCTTCCGACTCTACGAAGAAGAAGTCCTGGGCAATTATGCCGACGAAGTAAAGAAGGACAAACAAATTGCCAAGACCATTCAGAGCTTAGGGCGTCCACTCGAAGCCTGCAAGATCACCGCCAGTGAAGTACATCGCTACCGCCTTTGGTTAGACCAAAAGTGTAAGTCTCCTTACACGGGGCAACCCATCTCTCTTGCCCGCCTCTTTACCCGCGATTATGAGATAGAACACGTCATTCCCAAAACGCGTTACTACAATGACTCGATGAACAACAAGGTCATCTGCGAAGCGGAAGTCAACAAGGACAAAGGCAACATGACGGGATACGAATACATCCTGCAACGTGGCGGAAGCATCGTACAGGGCGCTTTCGGCAAGACCTTCACTATCTTGAAACGCGAGGAATACGAAGACTACATTAACCTCCACTTCAAGCACAATCGTGCCAAGAAAGCCAACCTCTTGATGGAGGATGTGCCTGCAGAGTTCTCCGAACGCATGCTCAACGATACCCGCTACATGAGCCGCGTCGTGCTTTCCCTGCTCTCCAAGGTGGTGCGCGATGACGACGAAGTTTCCTCCGTTTCGAAGCATGTACTCCCGACCAATGGCAGCATCACGACGCGCCTCAAGTCAGACTGGGGCATCAACGATGTGTGGAACGACCTCATTGCTCCCCGTTTCCAGCGCATGAACGAACGGATGCACACCGATGCCTTCGGCGAGATGCGCAATGAGTCGGGCAAGCGTTTCTTCCAGCCACGCCTCCCGCTCGACATTCCTCAGATAGACAAGAAACGCATTGACCACCGCCACCACGCCATGGATGCCATCGTGATTGCCTGCACCACCCGCAACCACATCACCTACCTCAACTCCGTTTCCTCTCACGACGGTGACAATGCGACCCGCATCGACCTACGCACTAAGCTCTGCCTCAAGCACCACACCGATGCCAACGGCAACTACCAGTGGCTCTTCAAAAAGCCTTGGGAAAGCTTTACACAGGACGTTCGCGCCGCACTCTCGAACATCGTGGTCAGCTTCAAGCAAAATCTGCGTGTACTGACTTCCAGCAAAAAGGGTGGTTCGTCTATACGCAAGCCGCTCCACAAGGAAACGTTCTCGGGCAAAGTTCTTCTACAACAAGTAAAGACCATCAGCCTGAAAGATGCACTTGCCGACTGGCATCAGATTAAGGACAAAGCCTTGCGCCAGGAAATAAAGCGTTTGCTTGCAGAAGTCTATCCTGCGGGCAATGTCAGTCAACTGATCAAACACTTCAAGTTACAAAAGAACCTCTTCAACGGTAAAGACATCCGCAAGGTTGAGGTCTACACCTACAGCCAAGGTGAAGAAACCCAAGTAGCTAACCGCAAGTTGCTGGACAAGACACTGACGCTGAAGCAGATTGAGTCGATTACCGACAGCGGCATCCGCAAGATTCTCATGCGTCACTTGGCCAACTATCAAGACGCTGCTGGCAAATACCGTACCGAAGAGGCCTTCTCTCCCGAAGGACTGGCTGAAATGAACGCTCATATCCGTGAACTGAACGACGGCAAACCGCATCAGCCGATTTACAAGGCTCGTTTTTCGGAAATCCTAGGGCAAAAGTTTGCTGTAGGCCAGAACGGTGCCAAGGCCAAGCAGTTTGTAGAAGCAGCCAAGGGAACCAACCTTTTCTTTGCCATCTATGCCAACGAGGACGGAAAGCGTTCTTACGAAACAATTCCGTTGCAGGATGTCATAGCCCGACGAAAGCGAAAGGAAGAGGTGGCACCAAGTGTCAACGAACATGGTGAACGTCTGCTCTTCACCTTATCTCCAGGTGATTTGGTTTACCTGCCTACCGAAGAAGGTGTAGTACCACAGGTGTTGGATAAAAAGCGAATTTACAAGGTGGTATCTTTTAGCAAATGCCGGTGCTTCTTTGTTCCGCAGTCGTTTTCAACCACTCTTTACGACAAATGTGAATGGGGCAGCATGAATAAGATAGAGTTGACTGACAACAAGGAAAACATCAAAGCCCTTTGCGTCAAGCTCAAAGTCAACCGCTTAGGTGAAATAATAGAAATCATCGACGGACAATGATTAAGAAGACCCTATACTTTGGCAATCCTGCCTACCTGTCACTGAGCAACGATCAGTTGGTGGTCAAGATGCCCGAAGTGGAAAACGCCAAGGAAGTGTCGGACCTCATCCGCAAGGAGAGCGTCCGCACCCTTCCAATCGAGGATTTGGGCGTAGTGATACTCGACCACAAACAGATTACCATAACCCAAGCGGCCATTGCCACCCTGCTCGACCATCAAGTAGCCCTGATTACCTGCAACGAACGGAGTATGCCCACAGGGTTGCTCCTACCGTTGCAAGGCAATACCCTCTACAGCGAGCGATTCCGCTCACAGATTGACGCCTCCCTGCCCCTCAAGAAGCAACTCTGGCAACAGACCATCCGCGCCAAGATTGAAAACCAAGCCTACGTATTACAGGAACAAACACACGAAGTTCCCAAGCGCCTTCTCCGCTTGGCACAAGAGGTCAAGAGCGGCGATTCGGACAATTGCGAAGCACAAGCTGCCGTACATTACTGGAAATACGTCTTTCCTGACATCCCCAACTTCCTGCGCGACCGCGAAGGAGCGGCTCCCAATGCTTTGCTCAACTATGGTTACGCCATTCTCCGCGCTGTCATCGCGCGGGCATTGGTGGGTAGCGGGCTGCTTCCCGTTGCAGGCATTCATCATCACAACCGCTACAACGCCTATTTCCTGGCCGACGACATCATGGAGCCTTATCGTCCCTTTGTTGACCAATTGGTCATTGCCACGATGCGCAAGATGGAAGTGACCGACACGCTCACCACCGAACTCAAGCGCGAAATGCTAATCATTCCCGTGCTCGATGTGCGCATACAGGGACGACGCAGTCCACTGATGATTGCAGCGGGACAAACTACCGCCAGCCTGGCCAAATGCTTTGCTGGAGAAAGCCGGAAAATACTTTACCCTACTTTTGAATAATATGCTCAACCGATTAAACGAATACCGTGTTATGTGGATAATAGTCCTGTTCGACCTTCCCACCGATACGAAGGAGCATCGCCGCGATGCTGCCCGTTTCCGTAAGGACGTGATGGGAGATGGTTTTACGATGTTTCAATACTCTGTGTATGTGCGCCAATGCGCCAGTATGGATCATGCGAAAGTGCATATCAATCGCGTCAGAAGCATGATGCCCGTCCATGGCAGAATTTCTGTATTCTGCATTACAGACAAACAATATGCTGAAACCCTTGTCTTCTACAATCGAGAAAAGAAGGAAGCAACCGATTCTACTACTTATCAGCAATTGGAAATGTTCTAAAATTAGAAATGGGATTTCTCGGTATAGACCAAGAAATCCCATTAATTTTATCGCTCATTTTTTATTTCTAAAACAACAACAGAATTCCTGAATATCAATACTTTCAGAGAATCCTGTTGTTGATTACCTTGCGAAGGTAGAAATGTTTCAGCTAATCACAACGGGTCTTAGGAATTAATAGCCTCATAATCGTTGTTGATTACCTTGCGAAGGTAGAAATGTTTCAGCTAATCACAACTTATACACGCCCGAATTGAGGCACCACACAGTTGTTGATTACCTTGCGAAGGTAGAAATGTTTCAGCTAATCACAACACATGGTCCGATGTGCTTTCTAATGAAACTGTTGTTGATTACCTTGCGAAGGTAGAAATGTTTCAGCTAATCACAACATGCCGGCATCGTCTTCGTCTTCGTCTTCGTTGTTGATTACCTTGCGAAGGTAGAAATGTTTCAGCTAATCACAACCGTTCTGGCAAGGCTCCTCCGCTGGAGGGAGTTGTTGATTACCTTGCGAAGGTAGAAATGTTTCAGCTAATCACAACGGTAACCGCCACCTGTTCGCCCAAGGGCATGTTGTTGATTACCTTGCGAAGGTAGAAATGTTTCAGCTAATCACAACACTAATTCATACAGACACAAGGATATTCGCGTTGTTGATTACCTTGCGAAGGTAGAAATGTTTCAGCTAATCACAACGTGTCCTAGGCCTAAAAGTCGCCTCGCGGGGTTGTTGATTACCTTGCGAAGGTAGAAATGTTTCAGCTAATCACAACCGACTGGTGCTAAGGTACTGGTTCGCAATGGTTGTTGATTACCTTGCGAAGGTAGAAATGTTTCAGCTAATCACAACACTGCTACCGAACCTTATAAACGTGCTAAGTTGTTGATTACCTTGCGAAGGTAGAAATGTTTCAGCTAATCACAACCATAAAAACGTTTTTAAAAAAATGAATAAGTTGTTGATTACCTTGCGAAGGTAGAAATGTTTCAGCTAATCACAACCTTTTCAAATAAAAAACGATTATGAGACAGGTTGTTGATTACCTTGCGAAGGTAGAAATGTTTCAGCTAATCACAACCACAAGTACAAACGGCGATTATCTTACCAGTTGTTGATTACCTTGCGAAGGTAGAAATGTTTCAGCTAATCACAACCTCTTCGCGGTGTCGGCGTTCGAGCTGTGGTTGTTGATTACCTTGCGAAGGTAGAAATGTTTCAGCTAATCACAACGGTTAAGAATTCCCATTATTCAGTAGTTTTGTTGTTGATTACCTTGCGAAGGTAGAAATGTTTCAGCTAATCACAACCTGATAGTAGTCGAATTTCGTTATTGAAAGTTGTTGATTACCTTGCGAAGGTAGAAATGTTTCAGCTAATCACAACCTCAGTAACGCCCGCCCAATAAACAGAACTGTTGTTGATTACCTTGCGAAGGTAGAAATGTTTCAGCTAATCACAACACAAGGACGTAAAGTTTATACAATACAGAGTTGTTGATTACCTTGCGAAGGTAGAAATGTTTCAGCTAATCACAACTACCGGTTGTAGGCATATCCCACTACAGCGGTTGTTGATTACCTTGCGAAGGTAAAAATCTTTCAGCTAATCACAACGTGTCGCCCGGGGTGGTGTAGGCTTCCCAGGTTGTTGATTACCTTGCGAAGGTGAAAATCTTTCAGCTAATCACAACATCGTATCACATACACCGGGCGCACATCGGGATGAGCCTTACGCAGACGATCGCGGTACTCCTTAAGGCTGCAGTGGAACGTTTTCTGATAGTGACGGGTCAGACCGAAGCGGGAGCTGTAGAGGGAGCGACGGGCGATTTCTTTGACAGTGAGATCGGAATAAAGCATGAGATGGGCGACCATCTCGTGACAATAGGTTTCCTTGAATTCCTGCCAACGAAGGCCGGTGAGGGTGAAGAGCAAACCGGAGAGGTCTTCGGTAAGTAGGCCTTTCTCAGTACAATAGTCGAAGAGGGTGATGCCACCGTCAGCCATGCGACGCAAAAATTCGTCGAGCAAATGGATGCCCGTAGGATTTTCATTACGCTCTATGGGGATGTAGACTTCGTTGCCTTGACGGTCGTACTCTCGACGATGGGTGAAAGGGGAGATGATTAAATCTTTGACTTGATACTGTGGTTCTACACGGAGAACGGTGTGCTTACCGCGCGTGTTTTCATTTCTTCTTTTACTAGGCATAAGGATTGGATGATAGAGGGGAATGCGGAGCGGTGCGAACCCATCGCTTAGATGCGGAAAAAGAGAAGGGGACGCGAAGAAAGGGGATGAAAAGGGTGCGAAGAGAAGAGAGAAGAAAGTTACTTCTGCTTGGGCCGCGACCGTACAACTGTTGCAACCGTACTGCAGCGGAATTTATACTGCTGCTGTGACTTATACAACTGCCACGCCCCGATTACTTCCGCACAGCTTCATTCCACAGCCGCACATTCACCGTTTGACTTCACAAAGGTATCTTCTTTTCGTTAGAAACTAAGAGTTTCAGCGAGCAAATGTGTTCTCGTCGAGCTGGAGGCCACATTTTTGCGCAAAAATGTGTCCTCGTCGTTGAAGAATACACATTGTATGCCTTACAATGTGGCCTCGTAGGCTACGAGAACACATTGACAAGCACGCTATGTGTATTCCTCAACGACGAGGACACCTTGCAAAGATTACAAAAGGACGAGGAGGCGGGAGCAATGGCTTCGTCAGCACAACTGCCGCGCCCATCGCCTTTACCACTACACGACTTCAATCACCGACGACCCGTTGCCCGGCTGCTTACGCAGGCGAATCTGCGGAGAGATTTGCGAACGAATCTGGTCGGTATGGCTGATGACACCAACTTTGCGTCCCTGGGCATTCTCCAGATTGGAGAGTGCCCCCATCACGAGGTCGAGCGACTCGCGGTCGAGATTGCCAAAGCCTTCGTCGATAAAGAGGGAGCCGATGGCCAGGCCGGTACCCGAGAAGGAGGCCAGTCCCAAGGCCAACGCGAGGCTGACGACGAAGGTCTCACCACCCGAGAGGGAATTGACAAAGCGTTTCTCGTCGAAGAGGTCGCGGTCAATGACTTCAAGGAAGAGGGAGTTGGGACGCTGTGCCAATTCGTAGCGAGGCGATATCTGACGCAGGTGGTAGTTCGCATGTTCCACAAGGCAGGCAAAGGTGACACATTGTGCTGCCGTACGGAACTTCTTGCCATCGGCCGAACCAAGCAATTCGTTGAGGCGTTGCCACTCTGTCTGGTCTGCCTTGGCGCGGTTGAGCGTTTCGACAAACTGTGCCGCTTCCTGCACACAGCGTTCGTGTGCCATGAGTCGCGACTGCGATTCGCCCAAGCGACGGTTGACTTCGTTCAACTTCACGCGCTCTTCTTCCCGACGTGTCTGAAGCATGGCCAAAGCCTCTTCGCCAACTTCCTTCGGACGAAGCGGGTCTGCCTGGAGGACGCAAAGCACATCGCGTGCCTGAGTGAGGCGAGTCTGTGCCTGCATCAGGTTTTGGCGCAAGGCGTCGAGCTGTTGACGCAATGCCTTCCAATCCTGTGTCGAAGCAAAGAGCTGTTCGAGTTCGGCAAACTGAACGGGCGGATGCGAACCGTTGAAGCGGAGGATAAGCAAGTCGAGTTGCTGTTGTTTCTCCTGCAACTGCTGTTGTGCCTTGACACGTCCTTTCTCCAGGTTTTCGCGCTTACCCTCGAGTGCTTTGAGCCGTCCCTGATGTTCCTCGCAAAGTTTACGCAGTTCGGCTTCGACGCGCCGCGTCTGCAGGACGGCTTCCTTGAGTGCCGCCGCTTCCTTTTGAGGAGAACTTCCGCCAAAGAGTTGGCGCATCTCCTCCTTCATCGCCTCGAGGCGTTCGTGAAGGGCGGTACGGTTTTCGCGCAGCTCTTCCAACGAGCGGGTTGCCTCTTCCAGATGAGCGGCCGCTCCCTTGATTTCCTCACAGAGCAACTCTGAAGCCCGCTGTTTCTCCTCCAGCGTGCGGCACGTCTGGTTCCAGTCTTCGCAGAGATCGCGAAGGCGCATACGCAGGCCGTCGGCATTGTTCTTCCACTCCGTAAACCATCCCGACACGGTAATCATGCCGTCGAGGTCGATATAGAGTTGCGAACACGTGCGGTCGGACAGGCGAATGGCCTGCTGCAACTCTTCGGAGGCAGCTACCAGCACCTGAATTTCGGTGCGCAGTTTGTCAAACGCCGTGCGGTTGTTGAGCATCGCTGTGTCGAGGTTCTCAATTTGTTCATTGAGCTCGTTGATGTGGCGCTGGTGGTAGTTATAGGTGTCGAGTTCCTTCTCGGCCTCTTCAGCTACCCGGATGGTATTGTCCTTGAGCAACTGAATCATCTTGGCACGCGCCTCACGATTGGCCGTTTCGGAACAATCCTGGAAGGAGTTGTCGAGGTAAGCATAAGTCTGCCACTCCTCGACATCAGCCTGTTGGCGACGCTCCATATTCTGCAGTTCGCGGGCGGCGGTACGGATGCGGGCATCGTCGGCGGCGATGTCTTCGCGCAAGGTGGCCAGCGTATTGCGCTTTTGCGCCAAAGCCTCTTGTGCCGCTACATATTCCTTGTTGAGGTTGGTCAGCAAGTTGCCCAACTGACGCTCCGTCTCTGTGTGGTAAGGATGGTGGGTCGCCCCACACACAGGACAGGCACTGCCCTCCTTGAGCTGTTTGCGCAACTCGACGATGTTCTCACTCTGACTCAACGTGTAGGCCGTCGCAATGCGGTTGTATGCCTCTTCTGCCGCATCGCGCTCGATTTCCAAACGCTCTGCCTGCTGACGTTTCTGTGCCAACTCGGTCTCTTCGCGTTTCTGAATGGCACGTCCTTCAGACAACGAAGTGTAACCCTCCGAGATATGGTTCCACAACACGGCGGCACGCTTGAGCGCGTCCATGCGGTTGCGCGTTTCGGTCACAGCGCGTTGCAACTTTGCCGAGTCGAGTCCCTGGATGGTCTGTTTGTGAATCATCAGGTTACTCTTGAGCGCGCTCATCTTCGCCAGATTCTGGTCTTGCTCGTGCTTCACCTTCTCGCACTGCTCCTCCAGCCCCATTTTGCGCCGTTGGGAGTCGTGCCACTTGGCGTGGCTCTCGACGTTGCGCGCGGTTTCGGTTGAGAGCAAAGAGAGCTTGTCCTTCACGAGGTCGAACTTGTCGAACATGCGGCTGTGTACTGAGAGCGACTGCTGGTGAAACTGCTTTTGCGTGATTTCCTGACGGGCTGCCTCCAGGGACTGTTGCTTGGTTGTCAGGTCCTTCTGTCGTTTACGCAACACCTCGTCGGCCTGCTTAATCTGGGCATCGGCGCGGCGAAGCTGTTCCTCGAACACGCGCATCTCGCCTTCGAGCGCATGGCCGCGATTGATGGCGGCGGCACGTTGTTCCTGCTGTTTTTCAGCCTCAGCGGTCCGTTCCTCAGCCGCACTCAACTCCTGGCGCTTGGTATCGAGCGTTTGGCGCACCTGTTCCAGGTCGGTCTGGGTCTGCGCCTCGTCGTTGCGCATCCGTTCGCGATCCTCGCGACGCATGATAATCTCCTGAAAGAGGGGTTGCATACTGAGCAAGGAGTCGTAACGTTCGAGCCGTTGCTCGTCGGCACGCGTTTCACTGCAAGCCTTGGTTGCGGCGGCAAACTTGGCTTCTTCTTCGCTGACGCGCTGGGTAGCCTGACGGTAACGGTCGGCCCATTCGAGCTGCCGCATGAGGCGTTCCAGTTCGCGCTGGGTCTGTTCACCCGTAGCGGCTAAGACCCGACGACGCTCTTCCTCTTCTGCCAAAGCCTGGGGTTCAAGACGGTTGAGCAACATGCCTTCCATGCGGTGTTCCATGCCGCTGACCACCTCGTCGGCCTGCTTCGACAGCTCATAGATTTGCTTGGAGATGGCTCCGTAGACCTCCGTTCCGGTCAGCTTCTCGAGCAAGGTGGCCTTGTCAGCCGACTTTGCCTTGAGGAAGTTGGCAAAACTGTTTTGCGCCAGGATGACGGTGCGGGTAAACTGCTCGTAGGTCAGCCCCACGGCCTCGATGATGGCATCCTGAAGTTCGGCTTTATCGAATGTATGTTTCTGCGGACTGAGCCGTACGAAGGAACGTTCGACGGGTTTGATGGTGCCCGTGCGGGCTACCCGAATGCTCCACTTGGCTTCGTAGCGTGTTCCGTCGTGGGTCGAGAAGATGACCATCGCCTTGCCCTCCTTCTTGCCCCGACGGAGTACGCCCGCCACGTTGGTGGTCTGTATTTGTTGGGCTTTCGACTCAGCCTGTTTGAGTTCTTCGGCCGAGATTTTCTCGGCATCATCAAACCGAGGTGCGCGGTTGTAAAGTGCCAGACAGATGGCATCGAGCAAGGTAGACTTGCCCGAACCCGTATCGCCCGTTATGGCAAAAAGTCCGGCGGAACGCAGAGGCTCTGCCGTGAAGTCTATCACCTGCTCGCCTTCGAGCGCCGTGAGATTTTCGAGAATGATCTTTTCGATTTTCATTGTCTGTGCTATTCGGTGAGGGACTGTGCGGCTTCTTCGGCCTGGCGAAAACGTTGCACCAATTCCTCGGACATCGGGTTATTGTATTTTGCCTCAAAAATGCGTTGGGCCAAATCCAACGGCGCA
>OFRY01000578.1_pt1 | contig 21807 bp, 24 predicted proteins | sample 1543171 | NCBI WGS metagenome assembly OFRY01 (sample SAMN04209240, study PRJEB22552) | human gut metagenome | biome: gut; material: feces | host: Homo sapiens | place: USA: Oklahoma | reverse complement strand
AAATCAATAAATTCTAGAAAATTTAACTATTTATTGACATTTAATAGTTTGTCTTTTTTTATGTATTATACTTCTTCTTTTTCATTTGTCCATACAAATAAGGTATAGCCAAATTGAACAGTTCAATGTATAATTATAAGAAGAATAAAGGAGAGAACAGAATGGATCAGGTTTTAATTATACTTGCATTTCTTGTTGGACTCGTTGGTCTCTACTTTACATATATGATTGTGAATGTAGTTGTAACTATTATTAAATCTAAGAAAAGAGATCATTCATTAAAATTCTGTATGAGTCCTGCAGGTAAGGCTTTTTATATTGGTCTTACAGTACTTTATTTTGTAGTATTATTTGGTTGTATCGCTTTTATGATTTCAACATACAATGCTCACAAAATGAACTACATTTCAAACGCTTTAAGTGTATGGGCTATTTATTCAATCATCTATTCAATGCAGATTGCGAACCTTGTATTAGTTGGTAGAAAAAATATGCTTGTAGGTCGTCTTCTTATCGATTATCGTAAGATGAAGAAAATCAACTTCAATACAAATAACGAAATCACATTTGTATTCGCGCAAAAGAACTTTAGATTCTCTACACGTTGGGTTGATAAACAGCTTTTAAGAAAAGCAGTAACAGGAAGAAGCTAATAAAAAAGGATTCCGTGAGGAATCTTTTTTTATTTACTCTGGTTTTTCAAACTGACTATAGTAAAGGTTATGATAGAAACCATTCTTCTTTAATAATTCTTCATGTTTACCCTGTTCAATGATATGTCCATCATTCATCACAATAATCTGATCTGCTTTTTGAATAGTAGAAAGACGATGGGCTACAATAAAGGTTGTTCTACCAATCATCATTGTATCAAAAGCATCCTGAATTTGTCTTTCTGTACGTGTATCAATAGATGAAGTGGCTTCATCAAGAATCAACATAGGTGGATTTGCGAGCATGATTCTTGCGATAGATAAAAGCTGTCTTTGTCCTTGTGATAAGTCACTGCCTTCTTCTGCAAGCATCGCATCATAGCCACCTTTTAACTGAATAATGAATTTATGAGCATGGGCTTTTTTAGCAGCCTCAACGATTTCTTCATCTGTCGCATTATTTGAGCGATACGCAATATTATCTCTAATAGTGCCTTTAAATAACCATGTATCCTGTAATACCATACCATAGAGACTTCTTAAGTAAGAACGATCCATCGTTTGTGTACTGATACCATCAATAGAGATAGAACCACTTTGAGGATCATAGAAACGCATTAATAAGTTAATCAATGTTGTTTTACCACATCCTGTAGGTCCTACAATCGCAATTGTTTCACCTGCATTGACATGAAGATTAAAATCAGTGATCAATGGTCTTTCAGGTGTATAACTGAAATTCACATTGTTTAAGTCAATAACACCTTGTGGATTATCAATAGTCTTGGGATGTTCTGGGTTTTTAATAGCTGGTTCATCAATAATCTTAAAGACACGCTCAGCACAGGCTAAAGCTGTTTCTAATTCAGTAAATACGTTAGAAATGTCATTAAATGGCTTTGTGTACTGATTGGCATAAGTCAAGAATGATGATAAACCACCTACTGTAAGACCTCCACCAATGACACTAAAGGCACCATAGATACATACTGTATCATAAACAATCGCATTCACGAAACGTGTAGAAGGATTCGCAAGTGCACCTAAGAACTGTGATTTAACACCGCTCTTAAATAAACGATCATTGATTTCATCAAACTTCTCTTCATTGATTGATTCATGTTGGAACGCTTTGACGACTTTCTGGTTTCCTACCATTTCTTCTACAAAACCACTCATTTCTCCACGAATAGATAATTGTTCCTGGAAGAACTTGAATGTATATTTCGCAATAAGTGTTGCGACAATGAGAGAAAGTGGCGTTAATACAATAACAATCAAAGCCAGTTTGACATTCACATATAACATAAAGCCAATTGTGCCTAAAATTGTCGCAATACCACCAAAGAGGTTCGTAAAGCCCTGTAATAAACCATCTGAAATCTGATCAATATCGGCAATCATACGGCTCATCATATCACCATGTGTATGAGAATCGATATAAGAAAGAGGTAAGATCTGATATTGTTTAAAGAGTTCTGTTCTTAAATCTCTTGTGATTTCATAAGTCATCTTATTAGATGCTCTAACTAAGAAATAGTTGAATAATGCAGTCATCAATACAGAGAATGCAATATAGAAGATCTTTTGACTGAGTCCCTGGAAGAAAACCTGATGATAACCAATCATCTGGTCAATGGCTTTCCCAATAAGAATTGGTGTCAAAAGAGTGAATATAATATTAATTGTAGAAAATAATAATGCACCTACAAGATAGATACGATAAGGACGACAGAATGCCATAAGTCTTTTTAAAGTACTTTTATTCTTCATTATTCTGTCCTCCTTCCATCTGTGACATAACAATTTCCTGATAGACATCACATGTATTCATAAGCATATCATGAGTACCCTGTCCTACGACTTCACCATGGCTTAATACCACAATAGAATCTGCATGCATTAAAGCACTCACTCTTTGAGAAACAATAATAACTGTCATATTAAGCGTACTTAAAGCTTTTCTAAGTTTTGCATCTGTCGCAAAGTCTAGTGCACTGGCGCTATCATCTAAAATAAGTATCTCTGGTTTTTTGACTAATGCACGGGCAATAGTGAGTCTTTGTCTTTGTCCACCAGATACATTCTTACCACCCTGTTCAATATAAGTGTCTAAGCCTTTTGTCATCTTATCGACAAACTCTTTAGATTGTGAAAGTTCTAATGCTTCATAGATTTCTTCATCAGTGGCATGAGGATGACCCCATTGCATATTTTCTCTGATTGTTCCTCCAAAGAGTGTGGCCTGCTGAGGCACAATACCAATCATATTTCTTAAATCCTTGAACTTATATGATTTAATAGGAAGGTCTTTGATACGGATTTCACCTTCAGCGACATCATAAAAACGAGGAATTAGGTTAATAAGTGTTGTTTTACCTGAACCTGTACCTCCAATGACACCGATTGTCTGACCTGGAAAGATATTGAATGATACATCAGTTAAGGCATTACCCGAATAGTATGAGAATGAAACATGATCATAAGTAATAAGGTTCTGATAGTCACTTGGAGCCTCATTGATTCCCTGGACAATATCTGGTTTCTGACTTAATACATCTGCACATCTTTTGTATGATGCACTGGCTTTATTTAAGATCACAATAACATTCGCAAAGACATACATAGAAAGTAAGATCTGGTTCATATAATTAATAAGAGAGATGACTTCTCCCTGTGTCATACTACCTGCATTGATTTTAAAGCCTGAGATATAAAGAATTGCGATAATCCCAAAGTTCACAATGATTGTAGTAGCCGGATTTAATACAGCACTGAGGTTACCTGCAATGATCTGTTCTTCTTTTTGTTTTGTGGTTGTTGATTCAAAACGTTTTTGTTCATTATCCTGCTGGTTAAAAGCACGAATGACTCTGACACCTGAAAGATTCTCTCTTGTGATGAGTGATACTTCATCAAGAATATGCTGGATATGAGAATACATAGGCGCTGTATGACTCATCACAAAGTAAATACTAAACGCAATAAGTGGTGCGACAATCACAAAGATAAGTGCTACCTGCCAGTTAATCACAAAACTCATAACCAAAGAACCAATAATTAAAAATGGTGATCTTGAACATAAACGAATAACCATGGCAACAGCTAACTGAATCTGATTGATATCATTGGTGATTCTTGTGATTAAAGAAGGTGTACCAATAATATCAAGATCCTGATAATCATAACGGTTGATTGCACGATACATATCTTTACGCATAAGTGTACCTACACCCTGTGATGTAAGAGACGCAAAGTACTGACACACTAGTGAACTTGCATATCCTACTGTAGATAAACCAAAGATTACAAAAGCCATCTTTGTAATATAGTTTGTATTATGTACTGCAACACCATTATCAATAATAAGAGCTACAGCCATTGGTATACATAATTCTAGAAATGCTTCTATAAGTTTAAATATAAAGCCTGAAATGGCCTGCCATTTATAAGGCTTTAAATATTTCATTATATACATATTTTTCCTCCCTGTCCTTGCAACATTATAATCCTGTTTTATACTATATGTATAATATATATTTTATATAGAATCTATAGGAGATACATATGGAACTAAAACAGATGAAATACTTTAAGACAATTGTAGAAGAAGGGACTATAACACAGGCTGCACGTGTATTACATATTTCACAGCCTCCTCTTTCTATGCAGTTAAAAGCGATAGAAGAAGAATTAGATACAATACTGATAGAGAGAGGACATCGTCATATCACATTAACGCCTGCAGGGCACTTATTTTATCGTAGATGTAATCAGATGTTGAATTTATATGAACAGACAAGTAAAGAAGTACAAGGAGCAGCCACACAGATCTTACGTTTTGGGATTACTTCTTCTAATGGTTATTTAATTACACATGATCATATGGATGTGTTTAGAAAGAAATATCCTAAGTTAGATATTCATATGAAAGAAGGAACAACCTATGAGATGATGGATGCCTTGCTAGCTCATGAAATAGATATTGCGTTAGTCAGAACACCGTTTGATTCTATGAATGTGAAATCATTTTTATTTAAACCTGAACCAATGATTGCGGTAGGACCTTCTACTCTTGTGAATGAAAAAAAGAACCATCTCATTGATTATCGAGATGATCCTGTTTTGATTCACAGACGTTATCGTCAGTTTATAGTAGATTATTGTTTAAATGAACTCCAATTCCAGCCACATATCCCTATTATTACAGATGATATACGTACTGCCTTAGTATGGGGTTCAATATTAGATCAGGTGGTTATTATACCAGAAGCAGCTATACCATATATAGACTTAAATTCACAGACCTATACTAAACTTAAAGACAAGGGTCTCTATACATCTGCAGCCTTTATCACAAGAAAAGAAGAACTATCTCCAATCATAGAAACATTTATTTCTTTAATTATCAAAGACTACAAGATTTAAACTATTCTTCTTTACTTCTAGATGATAATGAGATGCTTTTACTTCTTCGCCATCTAAGTTACATGGATACTGAGATTCTACATCCACTTCATCTACAGTAAAGACATGAGCATGTTTATCCTGATCAAGTGTTTCACTTACTATCTTCTTAATATATAAAGGAATAAGTCCTTTATTAATTTGATCAAGAATCACAATATTCATGAGACCATCTTCTAATGATGCACGAGGAGCAATCTTATAAGCCCCACCATAATATTTCGCATTTGCACAGGCACATAAAGTAACAGGACCTTCATACAATAGTGTTCCATGGCTGGTCATCTTAATAGGATAAAATGGATACTGGACAAAGTTTCTTAGAATAGAATACTCGTATTGATGTCCTTTAAACATCTTAGGAATCTTCACATCATCATGAACATGATTCGCAATCACACTATCACAACCAAAACATGCATTATTAATAAAATAACGATTATTCATTAACACTGTATCAATAGGAATTGTTTTACCCTTTAAAGATGCTTTAAGTACTTCTTTAGAATCATTATTCTTAGAAATCATCTTAAAGAAGTCATTTCCTGTTCCATAAGGAATAACTACTAGTTCATGAGGTGTACCTATAAGTCCCTGAATGACCTGGTTCAACATTCCATCCCCACCAACACTATAAAAACGTGTTGGTTCTTTATAATATTTAATAATCTTCTTAGCATGATCAGGATAAGTACTCATGAATATGTCATAATCATAACCCTGCATCACTTCTCTAATTGTTTCTATAAACGGATGATGATCATAATCATCATCCACTGGTTTAAGTAAAAATATATGTCTCATTATAGTTCTCCAAAAAAAAGACTGGATGCATATCCAGTCTAGATCATATCAATAGTTTCTAGCCACTTTTTAACGCCTTTGACATCAGTAAATGCCTTTGCACGCTTAAAGTTCGCATTTGGTATCATCTTATTAAAGTGAGCAACACTCTTCTTGCTGGAATATTTCACATGGCCACGCCAGTTTTTTTCACTTATACACATAGGTACAATTGTTTTACCTGATAAGTCATAATCCATACAGAATGAATCAATAATTAAAGGTTCATCCTTTTCCCAGCATGGATAAATAAGATATACAGTCTTATATTGATTAATATCATCAATTTGATTTTTAAGAGTAGGTAATGTATCTAATACATGTTTATTCTTATAATCATGTTTATTTTCTTTAAGTGCTTTTGCGTAAGCTTCTCTTTCTTTTCTATGTTCTTTAATTCTCTCTTTAAAGTCTGTAGAGTACTTCTTAGAAGTCTGTAAACAAAGTAAATCCCCTTCTGTATATGACTGTACTTGTTTTGCGAGTTCACGTTCTTCTCCATTGAATGAATAATATACAATCAATGTATCACTGAGACCACCTGTAATAGTTAAGGGGGCATCACTTTCTGAATATTTGGTATTATAAGTACATCCTGATAATGTGATCAACATCAAACATAAGAATGTAATGATTGACTTTTTCATAAAAAATCCTCCTCGGGCATCATTATAACATATTTCCTAGAAAAAAAATAATGAGTTCACAATGTGTTCATAGATAAAAAGCATAATAGTACCCGTAAAGAGAAAACAACTCCCGATAATAATTAAAACTTCTTTTTACCAAGAGTGATTCCTAAAATTTCCCAAACTCCCTTCAAAATAACTCTTGAAATAAACAACGATCAGGCTTCCCTTCCTGATCGTTTTGTTTTATTTCAATTTTAGATATTCTTCTTCGTCCATTGCTTCAAGCCACTGGTTTGAAGCATTTTTATTTGGGATACTTTTTTGCAAATGGAATAGATTTTACCAAACGACAGTTTTCAAAAACTTATCTGTCAAAAATTAATTTCTCCCACGGCTCATATCCTGCCATGTTGCCGAATTTTTCCTCATTTCTGAATCCTTCAAGAAATTTTTCTTTTACACCATCTAATATAGCTTTATCAATATCTCTGAACTTCATATGCTTATATAAACCGGACTTTCTAAAATCATACATAGTACCCATATTGTCAAGAAGATGTTTTACCACCTTATATGTTCCCTCTACATCTTTCCCTGCACATACAATATCAAGCATTGGCGAATACTCATTATATTTCCTAGAAAAAAATAATGAGTTCACAATGTGTTCATAGATAAAAAGCATAATAGTACCTGTAAAGAGAAAGCAACTCCCGATAATAATTAAAGCTTCTTTTTACCAAGAGTGATTCCTAAAATTTCCCAAACTCCCTTCAAAATAACTCTTGAAATAAACAACGATCAGGCTTCCCTTCCTGATCGTTTTGTTTTATTTCAATTTTAGATATTCTTCTTCATCCACTGCTTCAAGCCACTCGTTTGAAGCATTTTCATTTGGTACACTTTCTGCAATATGTACAAAATAGCTTTCTGGTGCTGCACCATGCCAATGTTTGATTTCTGGTGCAATATAAACTGTATCACCTACATTAAGTTCCTGAGCAGGTTTTCCCCATTCCTGATAATACCCTCTTCCTGCAGTACATAATAAGATCTGCCCTGCACCATGATGGATATGCCAGTTGTTTCTACATCCTGGTTCAAAAGTAACATTAGAAATATTTACTTCTTGATTATTAATAGAATAGAGATAACTATTACCTACAAAATACTTAGCATATGCTGTATTCAATTTACCAATAGGATAAGGACTCTGTTTCTTGATATCTTCTAAAGTATAATTCATGATTATTTCTCCATTTCATGTATACATCTGATTGCATTTAAAGTACGTGGATAACCAATATATGGCATGCAGTTAGAAATCACATTAAGGAGATAATGTGCATCATTACCTACATGGAAGTTTCCACCAATATGAGATTTTAATTGTGGTTCAGTACCAAGTGCTGCTAGAAAACAGAATGTAATCATTTCTCTTTGTGCTCCAGTGAGTCCTATTCTTGTATAGTTATCACCAAAACAGTTACCTGCGAGCCATCTCTTGATATGACGTTCTTCTTCAGGACCACTTGTTTGGAATCCTCTCATATGTTCACCAAAGAGTTCACATTGTTTCTCATTACCAAGTTCTATACGATTGTCTCTATTTGTGGTAGATGCACTCTTTAATGGTTTATTCACATATTTATTCATAATAGTGAGAAATGGATAAACCATCCCAATACCAAGATAAGCCACGGCTTGATAAAGGACTTCCTGAATTTCATCAGCTGTGAGATATTTCAATAAATCATCTAACATATCCTTAAATAAATCATGAGCTTTTGTGCCTACAAGTACTGCAGTAATAGATAAGTATCTACTCTTATCATCCAAAGTGGTATCATTGATTACTTCTTCACTTATAAAATGTGAATAAAAGTCATAAAATTCTGGATCTTTGTCTTTAAAATTTTCCATAAATGTATATTTCATAGTCTTCACCTCTACAACTATTCTATTAATAATAAGTAGAAAAGTACAATGCCAGTTTTGTATTATGCTATAATGTGGGTGCATAGTGAGGAGGAACATTCAATGATTGAAATTGGACAAGTTGAACAATTATTAGCTGTTTCTAAATATGGAACATTATCTAAAGCAGCTGAAGCATTACATATCTCTCAGCCAGCACTTTCTCGTGCCATGCAGAAGCTTGAAGAAGAACTGCAGGTTCCTATTTTTGACCGTGAAAAGAATCGTATTACTTTAAATGCGACTGGTAAAGTGGCTGTTGATTATGCACAGAAAGTATTATTTTCTGCAAATGATATGATTGCTCGTGTACGTGAATATAATCGTATGACTCATACAATTAGTATTGGAGCATGTGCACCTGCACCTTTATGGGATTTAGTACCTTATGCAGGAAAGATATATGAAAACATGGCTGTTTCTTCAGAAATTAAAATGCCAGATATCTTATTATCTGGTTTGGAGAATGATTTATATACAGCTGTTGTATTAAATAAGATTCCTGAGAGTAAAGAATTATATTATGAGTTATATGATACAGAAACATTGTATTTCTCATTAGCACTTGATCATCCTCTTGCAGATAGTAAAGCATTATTCTTTAAGAATCTAGATGGTCAGACAATGCTTTTGTATTCTAGAATCGGTGTATGGTATCCCATGCATTTAGAAACACAGCCTCATACTCATTTTATTCTTCAGGATAATAGAGAAGTATTTATGGATCTGACTCAGAATTCTACTCTTCCTACATTTATTTCTGATTTATCTATAGAAAGAGATGGCAAGCCAGATAATAGAAAGATTATTCCAATCATAGATAAAGAAGCGACTAATAGTTTCTATCTTGTATGTAAGAAAAAGAATAAAAAACTATTAGAACCACTTTATCGTGCTGTAGAAAAAAGATTAGAAAAGAAAAAGAAGTAGTTATTAAAAACTACTTCTTTTTAGAATCCTAGATAACCTAGAATAGCACTGACATAGAATAAGATACCTGCAACGATTAATAAATAGTTAGACCAAGTGCTTTTCTTCTTTAAATAGAATGTATTCGCCTGTTCCCCTAAATAAATAGGATATTCCTGTCCTTTTACATAATCTTTTTCAATCTTTTCTACTTTAAATTCCTGGATAGATGCCTGGTTATACTTCTTTGTACCATAAGAATACTGGAAGATAGGACGACAATATAAGTTATTGACTTTCTTATAACCATGGTAAATTCCTTTAATTTCTCTTTTATCTTTCTTAAAGAAGATTTCATAGATTCCATAAGCCATGAGTAGTGTTCCTAAAATAATAGATAGGATAATCATGAATGGAGATCCTGACTTAAAAGAGAAGAATGAAGTGTTCATATTCATATATTCTACCTCCATAGAGTATTCTACCAATATTTCGTGAGTAAACAATATTTTTTTTGATTTTTCGTGTATAATATAGAATGTAATTAAAGGGGGTTCTCATGGACATTATTAAAAACTTAAAGTCACGTTTTGATTCTGTGCAATGTGATTTTCTTATTGCGATTGCCGCAATATTCCTTCCTTTCTATATTACTGTAGTGATTCATGCAATTATATTCTTTAAATGGATCAAGCAGGGTGAAGTAAAGAAAGGTTATGAAGAAACAAAACGAAGCAAATATATTATTTTCTTCTCAGCACTTATTTTCTTAACAAGTGTCTTTTATCAGAACTGGCCAGGAGCTGGTGTATCATTAGGTTATTTGATGTTATATAGTATGACACTTGTATATAGACGTCATGCAAGTGAAGAACTATTTGATACAATGTTGAACCTAGTGATTGGTTTAAGTGTATTTGCAAGTGTATGGGCTATTATTGAATATATCTTCATCTTAAGACAGTTTGATCTTGAGGGATGGTATTTGGTTGTATTTAATGCACCACAGTATCGTACAAATGCGATGTTCTTTAATGCGAACTACTATGCAATGATGATTGAGTTCTTTGTGGCTATTTGTTTCTATAAGTTCTTGAAGCATACTCATAATCATGGATTCATGAATCATATTAAAGAAATAGTGATTATTGGTTTAATTACATTACTTAACTTATTCTGTCTATATTTAACAGGATGTCGTACTGCATGGCCTGCACTTGCTGGTGGTCTTGCGATTATGTTGTTGTTTAATCGTAATTACAAGAGTTTTGGTGGTATTTGTGCTGTAGGTGCAGCGGGTGTTGGTTTCTTTATTGCGAAACCTCAATATATTCCACGTATGAGCAATATTGTGAAGTACTTAGGGGTAAGAAAACATATCTGGGAAGTTGCTATTCAGAACATTAAGACACATTTCTTATTTGGTGAAGGACCTATGACATATTGGCATATTTATGCACAATATAATGGGCATCCTACACAGCATTCACATAATATCTTTATTGATCCTGTTTTATGTTTTGGGATTATAGGATTATTGGTGATCGCACCGTTCTTCATTGAAAATATTAAACGTTTATATCGCTTATTAAGAACTAAGTGTAACCCTACTCTTGTTGCTTTAATTGTAGGCTATATTGTGATGATTTATATTCATGGATTACTCGATTATACAATCTTCTTTGTATCAACTGGATTCTTATTTGCAATGATAGTAAGCAGCTTTGACATTTATAGAAAAGAAATTGATCAATAAGGCAATGATTCATTGCCTTTTTAATAAGGAGAAAAAGAATGGATAAAAAACTTTATGAGACTTATGTAAGAATCTTAAATAAGGAACTCGTAACTGCCATGGGATGTACAGAACCTATCGCAATTGCGTATGCAGGAAGTCTCGCAAGAAAGACATTAGGTGGTATGCCAAATAAGATATTAATTGAAGTCAGTGGTAACATCATCAAGAACGTTAAGAGTGTTATTGTGCCTCATACTCATGGAAACAAAGGTATTGAAACAGCTGCCTGTATTGGTATTACAGGTGGAGATGCAGAAGCAGAATTAGAGGTTATTAGTCATGTGAAGGAAGAAGATATTATTGCGATGACTGAACTTATGAAGAGTGCTTCTATTAAAGTACAGCCTTTAGAATCCCCTTATTCTTTAGATATTCGTTTAACTGTATCTAATGATGAACATGAAGCAATGGTACATATTGCGGGAACACATACACATATTATAGAAATGACAAAAGATAATGAAACTATTGTATGTGGAGAAGCATTAAAACAGACTATTGATGAAGACTATTTGACTCTTACTATGCATAATATTTATACTTTTGCGAAAGAAGTAGAGATTAATGATGTAAAAGAGTTATTAGATCAGATGATTGAATGTAATACTGCCATTGCACAAGAAGGAATGCATGGTGATTATGGGGCTAATATTGGTAAGGTGATTGCAATTAGAAAAGATTTACCAAGTCTATTAAAGGCCTATGCAGCTGCTGGTAGTGATGCGAGAATGAATGGTTGTGAACTACCTGTAGTAATTAATTCTGGTAGTGGTAACCAGGGATTAACTGTATCCGTACCTCTTATTATTTATGCAGAAAGAGAACATTTAGATAAAGAGAAGTTATATCGTGCTCTTGTGATTTCTAACTTAACAGCCATTCATTTAAAGACTGAGATTGGTCGTTTATCTGCTTTCTGTGGAGCAGTAAGTGCGGGTGCTGCATGTGGTGCAGGACTTGCTTATTTAAAGGATGCAAGTGAAGAAGTGATGAATCATACAATCGTGAATGCCTTGGCTATTACTTCTGGTATTATCTGTGATGGTGCTAAAGCAAGCTGTGCTGCCAAGATTGCGGTAAGTGTAGAAGCTGGCATTCTAGGTTATGATATGTATATGAATGGTCAGCAGTTCTATGGTGGAGATGGTATTATTTCTAAGGGTATAGAAAATACAATCCATAACATCGGTGTATTAGGAAGTCAAGGTATGGCTTCTACTGACCAGGAAATTATTAAAATCATGTGTGAATAGTAAAAGCTGCCGATTGGCAGCTTTTAGTGTCCTATTTCGTCATATGTATATAAGTGTATATCATGTTCTTTAAGATACTCTTTGAGTTCTTCTGAACATAACATCTCTGCTTCTTTTGTACGATTAAGAGTAAGAGAAGAAGTACGTAGTATTTGTGCATCCAGATATCCTGGATGACAAACTAATAAGTCACAACCATCATCATGTGCATTCTCTACCATTTCTTTAAAAGATTTAAAAGGATCATACCCTTCCTTCATACTTTCCATATGCATATAGAGTTTTTCTCCTGCCAATTCAACAGGTGTCCCATCAAAAGAAATGTCATTGAACTTTAAATTGTGTCTTTTCGCAACAATTTCAATACCTTTTAATAGATTATCACTGGCTACTGCATGAGCTTCAAAATAAGAAGGCTCAAGATGAGTTATCTCTTTAAATCTTTTATATTGTGCTTCTATTTCTATAATGGCTTCTTCTAGTACTACAAAGTCTTCTTTACTTTGTCTATATGTTCTACTTGATTTGAATTGTCCATTTTCATCTACAAGACTTGGAATAAGTTTTGGATCACTGATAGGAGTACCAATACATACATTAGTATGCTGTCCTAAACAGATATCTAAATCCTTTACAAGTTCATAGCCTTCTACAGAATCAGGCATATTCACCATAAAACCAATATTCTTAATCACACCATTTTTTACTGTATCATATATACCATAATTCACACCTCGACTGTAACCTAAATCATCAGCACGTACCATAATCTTCATAACAAATCCTCCTAAATAAAAATGATCCTGGTTATCATACTTATTATATATATACAATACATAATAAGATCATACCGCCAGGATCACTTCTTTCTATATATAGTTTACCTTATAGTGTAAGCGTTGTCAATTAAGACAAATAAAAAACCAAGTGCACTGCCACCTGGTCTAAACGCAATATATTTCCGCGACTAGACGAATATTATTGCGTGTTAATTATACGTGAACATATTATTTAATGCAAGGACTAAAGTGAAAAGTTAAATTCCACTTTGAGTGAACTAAAATAAATGGTGCCGACTGCAGGAATCGAACCTGTGACCTATACATTACGGGTGTATTGCTCTGCCTACTGAGCTAAGTCGACATCTAACTATAGTATAGTCTTCTTCTATTTTAATACAAGTAAAAACCACTGGAGGAGAGCCAGTGGTTCTAAAAAACAATTTAATACAATTAGAAGGGAGTTTTATTTATGAATCGTAAACAGGACACTTTTATTATTAGGGAGTGACCCTCTTTACAGTTATTAATATAGTCTTAGTATATGAACTAAGTATGAACAAAAACAAAAAAAGATCTGACTCCCTATTTCAGACCTTTCCAAGAGCTATTCTAATCGTAATACGACTCCCACAGTCATATTAGCATACTTTTTCTACAACAACAATATTTTTGTTACGCTTTGTTTTCCATATCCTTTATTTTTTCAATAAAAGCAGGATCATATTTCTTTCTTAAGCTCTTTCCAGCAATATAGTTTGGAGATGTTACAAGAGGACCATACTTTAACTGGATGCAGGCATCTAGATATAAGCCAAATACAGATGAAATATAACTATATGACTTGTTTAATGCATAAATATGGTAGAGGTTTAAATCATTGAAGATGGATTTGTCTGCCACAATACAGGCTACTAGTTTAGAACCTTCATAGATAGGATACACGTAACCTGTTTCTAATCCAACTCTATACATCTTATATTTAACACCGTCATACTTTAATACAAAGTAACCTGATTGAGATGTAAAGCCTGTTTTCTGATAGATTACACCTAGACTTTTTTCTTCAAATAACATTCCATATTTCTTATGTCCTACCTTATCCCATTCAGGTTTTATTTTGTCAGGATCATAGATTAATGAGAATTTACGTGAGAGAAAATTACCTTGAATTTCTCCTCCTTGATTAAACTGTTTAGGTAAAGAGGCTCCACCAAGTTTATTATTTCCTTTTGCGATTTCATAATCTATATTAAAAATAGATAGGATTTGGTTTAAGTCTATTATCATAATAAAATACACTCCTTTCCCATATTTTAACATTATTATTCGCTTTTAAAAAGAGTTCATTATGTATATAATTAATTCGAAAGAGGTGAAGTGTATGGCTATTAAAGTAAAAGCAAAGGATGCAGATACTCTAGAGGAAGAACTAGAAGAATGGTCATTAGGTGTCAATCTTGTAAATACAGCACCTACTCAAACAAAAGAAACCGTCACTTTTAGTACAGACCAAATAAAAAAAGATAAGTCTAAGAGAACGACTTATCTTAATGATGATCTAGAAGATCCTACATTATAAGCACTTAGGTGCTTATTTTTTTTCTTTCAAAAGATCTCTGATTTCTTCTAATAATACAATGTCTTCTGGCTTTGGTGCAGGTGCTGCTTTTTCTTCTTCCTTCTTACGGAAACTCACGACCTTATTAATCGCTTTAATACAGATAAAGATACAGAAAGCCATTAATAAGAAGTTAATGAGGTTAGAAAGGAATGATCCATACTTGATATTAATATTATTAATCTTAAGAGTTAATTCTGTAATATCAGATGGAATCTTAATGATTGCAGATAATACAGGCATGATAATATCCTGTACAAGAGATGTGACAACAGCAGTAATAGCAGTACCTAAAATGACACCGACAGCCATGTCAATGACATTGCCTTTAAATGCGAATTCTTTGAATTCGTTCCATAGCTTTTTCATGTTGTGTCTCTCCTATATTTAGTTTATGCAGCAGGTGTTTCGTCTTCTTCCTGATGACCGCTTATAGCCTTGATGAATTCTTTGCCGATAACAAATGCCTGATCAAATGGGTTGATTAATAAAGCATCATATTCTCCAGCACCGAAGAATGTAGCAATATGCTGATCAAATGGACGACATTCGCTGATTAATACCTGTCCTTCCTTTAATTCAACATTATCTTTGATGCCCCATTTATCAATCTGTTCATTAGATGTAAAGAGTGGGAAATAGCTTAATTCATTACCTTCATCATCTTCTGCAGATAATGAAGGAATAATCATAGATGCATCCTTTTTTAATTCATATGTACCATCTGGTAAAGTAACTAAATCTGATTTATTCACAATCGTCATTAATGCAAGACATGAGCGTTCAACTACATCTTCCATAAGTGATTGGAATTTATCTTTTTCTTCTTCACCTTGTGCTTCCATATATTCATCATATAACCAAGAGAACTCCATATTACCTGGTACTCTATGACCAATTGTTTCATGATGATCTACACCATTGTTTTCTTCAACACCCATATCACTTAATGTATCTCTACCTAGAGTAAATGCATCTGTTTCTGGATCAATAACCATACCATAGATTTCATCATCACCTGTATTAAATAATTCATTTAATAAGAATTCATAGTCTACTTCTACTAATACATTATGACGGTCTGGGAAATCAGAATCTTCTAGAATAGAAGAGTTCTGTGCATTTTCTACAGTAGTATAAATTGCATACCATTCATCTCCGTCATCATCACATACTGTCTGTAAGAAGAATGAATCTTCATCATCATCGTCTACAGAAATATATGTAAGGAATGTAGAAGCCTTTAATGTATGCATTAAATCATCTTCTAGTTTAGTGGCAGTAAAAGAAGCTTCTCCATATTTACCACAGCTTTCTTTCCATTCTTTATCAGTTGTTTCTACTGGTGTTGTGTTTAATAATGGTTTACTCATTCTTTTACTCCTCCCCTTCTATTAATCCCATTGTAGTTAGGATTTCTTTTGTAAGTACAATATTATCTGTGAATGGATTAATAACGAGTGCATCAAAGGCTTCACCATTATTAAGTCCTCCTAGATGAGTAACAAGATCAGCAGTCAGTAGCATAGATTTTCTTTCTTCATCTTCAGCATTCCAGCCATCTAATGTTTCAATATCTTCCTGTGATGTAAAGATTGGAACAATATTAGCCTGATCACCATTATCTTCACTTGATAACATTCTAATCGCAAAATCTGCATCCGATCTAGCAACGTATGTATTACCATCTTCTACTACTAAATCTTCTTTTCTTACCATAATAGGTAATGCGAATAAAGCATCATCAAATGCTTCAGCCATATGACTAAAGATTTCTGCTTTCTTATCATCATCTTCAGTATTCTGGAAAATCTTCCAAATTTCTTTAATAAAGATATTTGCAGGAGTAATGTTACCTAAATCTTCTGTATGGTCTAAACCATTACATAAACGTTTAGAAATCTGTACTAATTCTTCTCTTGTAAGAATATAGTCATCACTAAATGGGTTAATCACAATACCATCAATTTGATTACCATCAGCAAGTGTAAGTTCTTTTGCTAGGAAAGCATAGTTGACTTCTACTGCTTCTACTTTTCTTCCTGGCATTGATGTTTCAGGTTTCGCAAGACTGCTTTTTAATTCTTTTAATGAAGTATAAACAGAAATAAAGTTCTTACTTCCATCCTGTGGTGAAATAGTAAAGAATGAATGATCATATTCTAAATTTTCACCGCTTTCTGGTAGATTCATATAACCATAATAATGTGATTCTGTTAGGTTCTTAAGGAATGCTGTGTAGGCTACTTCTTTGTCACCCTGAGCTTTTTTCCATGCATCAAGGGAGTCAGTCCATCTTGATGTAGTAAATGCTTGAGCATCTTTTAAAGGTTTGTAATTCAACTTGTTTTCCTCCTTAGTTGATAGTTTCTTTATTATAAAACATTTCATCTAACATGTCTTTAGAAAACCCTAGATGATCTGTAAAAGGATTAATGAGAATACCACAGAATGCATCACTAGAAAAGAGTATATCTTTGTATGACTCAAATGACTGACATGTAATAATCATTTCCATATCTGGTTCATCATGATCAAGATCCATTCTTTTAATATCATTTAATCCTGTAAATAAACTAATATAGAGTTTATTAGGATCAGCATGAGAACACATAAGTGGTTTGATATAAATATCAGCACCTGTATGCATTGCAAGTTCTCCTGTCTTATTTGTATATAAGTCTTTCTTATTTACAAGTACAGGACAGGCAAAGACCCCATCCTCCATAAGGTCTTCTACACTCTCTTTTAATAACTCTTTTACATGAGGATCTTTACCATTAGAATGATAAATCTTCATATTCTTTCTAAACTTTAAATTAGCTGGTACAAGACTTGGTAAGTCTTTATGATGATTGATCCCTATTGTTGTATTGTGTCCTATACTATTTAATAGTTTTTCATCAGCTATCAGCTTTTGTGAGAAAGGATTAATGACTAGACCACTTAACCCTTCTGTACGCATATATATCTCTTCTAAGAGGCGTTTATAGGATGCTACCATTATTTCTACCTGGTAGCCTTCTTGTGGATCTGGAAGGTCTATATAGTCTGTAATCTCCTTTATATTTGTGAAAGCAGGTAAATAGGATTGTTGTTGTTCATTAGAAACAGAAATGATTTCATAATCTTGATCATCAGAATTCAGTGGTCTTTGAACCATTACAAGATAATCTGAATGAGATATTAAATAATGAAAATGTTCTGTGATATCTGTATTCAGATCATAGCCGTGAAACCAAAGGTTAAAGAAATCATTCCATTCTTCATCATCAGGATAATATTGTGGTGATACAATACTTAAACCATTGTAATCCATAAAAAAACCTCCTTCCTTCTCTATTGTACCATGTTAGAGATGATAAGAGGTTTGTATTCTTCAATTATTTTATTAAATCGAGCACTTTTAGAAGATTTTCTTTGATACACAACAAATGTGATTGCGTCATATCACTGATATCCACTAAATCAGGTACTCCAATAACATCTATACCTGCAGCATCTGCCGCAATAATACCATTTCTAGAATCTTCTAAAATGAATGTTTCTTCTTTCTTAAGATTGTATAGTTCTATTGCCTTATTAAATATCTCTGGATTAGGTTTAGCACGAGTGACATGATCACCACATACAAACTTATCAAAGTACTTGTCTAAACCAGCAGACTTGAGAGAAAATAGTACATCTGGTTCAAATGTAGAACTAGTAAGGACCAATGTATAACCATTATCTTTTAGATATGTTAATAGTTCATGAGCTCCTTTTTTAACTGGCATAGGGTTTGTTTCTAAGTATTTTCTTGTTTCAGCAATCTTGTCTTCTTTAAAACGAGTTAAGTAGTGTCTATTACCTGTAATTTTTTCTACTATTTCTTGCGATGCTAGGCCATTAGAACCAATTGATCTATAAACAGCTTCTGGGTTAAATAGTTCATTGTGATTAGCGAAAACTTTTTCCCACATCTTTATTCCTAAAGCTTCACTGTCTATGAGCAAGCCATCCATATCAAATAATACATTCTTCTTATGTTCCAACATTCTGTAATTCCTCCATATCAATACTGTATTATTATATAGTGAGATTGGGTATATGTAAAATAATTATTGATAGCGATTACAGTTTATGCTATAATAAGAGACGAAAAGAAAAGCAGAAAAAAAAGACTTGAATATTCCCCCATTCGAGTCTTTTTTTTGCGTTTAATTTACTTTTTTTGATGCCTGCATATACTCTTTTTGACAATGCTCGACGAATTGGGCAGCCATTGTAGTTGTATAACGTTCTGTCTCAGCAATATATTCATCCACATATACATCTGTATGGTGGCCAAATGAATGTAGGAAACTACTTAGTAGTTTAGTTAACTCATTGTAGTAATTAATGCCATCTTGTTCAGGCATCATTCCAGTCATTAAAGAGTAGTAAAGACAAAAGTTAACAGAACCAGAACGATTAGATGTCATAGCATCTATACCATACCAAATAGGATTCTCATCTATTGTATATGGTCCGTTTTCCATCATAGTATATACTTCTGACGGATCAAAGGGTATGTGTGCTTCTTTATAAAATTCATCTAATAATTTTATTTGATGTTCTCTGGATAGAGTGCTATGAGAAACGATTTGATAACTTATACCTAAGCAGTACGTCTCACAGCAGTCTAACGCATTGATATTGTTGAAGAGTTGTTTGTACATACTACTGTCTTTTACATTAATATAGAGTTCATTAAGTTTCCTTTTGAATGCATGGAATTCAGATAGTTTCATAGTTGTTTACCCCTTTTCTAAGAATTATTATACTTAGAGGAAACTTGTAGTCAAGAAATGCAATATGTATAAATAATCAGTAAAACAGCACCTTAAAATAACATTATAATCTACCAACTTTTATAACAGCTAACTATAAATCCAGATCATGTAAACCATTATAAGCTCTCTATATAATCTAAAGGGAGCTTTTTTTATTACCCCGCTACTAGGTATATCGTAATACCATTGATAATAAGCGTAAAACTCACCAATCCAGCGTGGTATAAAGCCTTTTAAGGATTTACCAGGTTTTAATTTATAACCTTCCGTTTCAACAAAATAATCCCATAACTCTTTTGCAAACATAGTATTAACATAAGCTTGTGATTCATCAATACTTTGTCTAGTCTTACTAGACATATAAGCTTTAATAAATTCTTCAGTATCTTTATCAGGATAATTAGTTGCGATAAAATCAAATAGTTTACCTTGGTTTTCTACAACATCGTCTAAATAAGCTTCATTATATGCATGCATAATATCAATCCTTTCTCTTAACTATTAGAGTAATTTACTATTCATAATCATAATATGTATTATTTAAATTTCTGTCCATATTCCTATAATCTACATTATGAGCAGATTGGTAAAGAGGTTAGATGCATTGAAGATGAGCTTCCTTTTGAGATTCCTGATAGTTGGGAGTGGTGCAGGCTTTCATTTTTGGGCAAAAATTCAGATGTAAATTCTTTTGCAGATGGTCCATTCGGAAGTAATTTAAAAAAGGAGCATCAAATATTACAACCAGAAGTAAGAATAATACAATTGAGCAATATTGGTGAAGATGGATGGAAAAATAAAAATGTTAAATATACTTCTTATGAACATTTAAAAACAATATCAAGATGTGAAGTTAATCCTGGTGATTTTGTTATAGCAAAGATGATGCCGGCAGGAAGGACTATTAAAATGCCTTATTTAGGGACTAAAGCTTGTTTAGGTTCAGATGCAATTAAATTTGTCCCTACTGAAAAAATAAATAATGATTTTTTATTATTAGTTATGCATACTCCAATGTTTTTAACTCAAATAAAAAAAGAAACTCATGGAGTAACAAGAATTAGAACTAGCTTAAACAAAATTAAAAGTTATTTTATACCTGTGCCTCCGCTCACTGAGCAAAAATGTATTGTTGACAAGTTTCAAAAATTAAACCTATTAATCATGAAATATATGGATACTGAAAACAAATTGCATAGTCTAAATTCATCTATTAAAGAGCAACTAAAGAAATCTATCTTACAATATGCTATTGAAGGAAAACTAGTTCCTCAAGATCCAAATGATGAACCTGCTTCTATTCTTCTTGAACGTATACAAAAAGAAAAACAGAAACTCATTTCGGAAGGAAAAATCAAGAAAAATAAGAATGAATCTGTCATTTACAGAAGGGATAATTCTCATTATGAAAAGCGTGGTAATGAGGAAGTATGTATTGATGAAGAATTGCCCTTTGAAATTCCGAGAAATTGGGAATGGTGCTATCTTGGCGATGTTACATTTGTAACTAAGTTAGCAGGATTTGAATATACAAAATATATTGCACCTAATCTTACAGATACAGGAATACCTTTGTTTAAGGGCAAAAATGTTCAAAACGGGAAATTAGTTTTTAATTTTGAAGGGTATATTCCAGAATATATCTCTGATGAATTATCACGAAGCCAGATTAATAAAAAATGCTTGTTGACGCCGTATGTTGGAACCATTGGCAATATTGCGATTTTCGATGGTAGCTTCAAAGCGCATCTTGGTTCTAACGTAGGAAAAATCGAGTTAATAAAACCTGTTGATCGAACATACCTTTCTGAAGAATATGTTTTAAACTACCTTAGGAGTGCATCCGGTTACCAGCAGCTGACTAAGCACAAAAAAGCAACAGCTCAAGAGAGTATCTCTATTGATGCGATACGAAATGTGATAATTCCTATTCCGCCAACAAATGAGCAAAACAGAATTATCAATATACTCGAAGGGCTAGAAAGAAAAGTACACGCTTTGTAAAGTTCTCATTATGAGAAGTTGAACGGAATTAAACGTTGTATCGACGATGAAATCCCG
>OFRY01000563.1_pt1 | contig 22243 bp, 22 predicted proteins | sample 1543171 | NCBI WGS metagenome assembly OFRY01 (sample SAMN04209240, study PRJEB22552) | human gut metagenome | biome: gut; material: feces | host: Homo sapiens | place: USA: Oklahoma | reverse complement strand
TTAAAATAAAAAAGTAAAGAACCTCGTTGACGAAAAGACGGCGCATTTGGTGCTTTATGGCATAAATGCGCCGTTTTCGGATGCAAATTCATAAAGAAAGGAACACAGAAACAATGAACACCAAACTGCATGACGAAAATGTTGATTTCCTTTTTGATGCTATCCTCACGCTGAAAAACCGCGAGGAATGCTATAAATTTTTTGAAGATCTCTGCACCGTGCCGGAGCTGAAAGCCATGTCGCAGCGCATTGCGGTTGCCAAAATGCTCAGCGAGCGCCACGTGTACAGCGATATCGTCGATAAGACCGGCGCTTCCACTGCGACCATCAGCCGTGTCAATCGCTCTTTGAATTACGGCAGCGACGGCTACACGCTGATTTTTGAGCGCCTGTTGACCGGCGGCGGAAAAGAGGACTAATGGCCGGCTACGACGTTTTTGCGCGCTATTACGATGCGCTGACCGCGAACGTGGATTATAAGGGCCGCGCGGCGTATTTAAAGAAGCTGCTCGAGCATCTCCACCATGAACCGGGCATCGTCTTAGACCTTGCCTGCGGTACCGGCAGCCTTACGCTGGAGCTTTATAAGCTTGGCATGGATGTGTACGGCGTGGACGGCTCCATCGCCATGCTGTCCGAAGCGAAGGACAAGGCTTACGACATGGAAGCTGATGTGATGTTCCTTTGTCAGAAAATGCAGACGCTCGACCTGTTCGGCACGGTCAACACGGTGTTCTGTTCGCTGGACAGCATCAACCACCTCTCCGGCGAAGCGCAGGTGCAGGCGGCATTTGACCGCGTGGCGTTTTTCATGGATAACGACAGCTGGTTCATTTTCGACGTAAACACGCTCTATAAGCACGAAAAGGTGCTGGGCAACAACACCTATATTTACGACCTTGCGGATATTTACTGCGCATGGCAGAACCGCTATAATCCGCAGGATCACAGTGTGGCGATCTCTCTCGATTTCTTTGAGAAAGAGGGCAAGGTCTATACGCGCAGCAGCGAGCATTTCTTTGAGCACGCATACAGCGTGGAGAAGCTGACGAAAATGCTGAAAAAGTCCGGCTTTGATAGAGTGGAGGTCTTCGGTGACCTCTCTTTCGACGCGCCGAAGCCGGAGGAGCAGCGCATTATTTTCGCCGCACACATCACAAACTCACAAAACGGCGTTTTTAAGGACGATATTGCTCCGTAAAACGCTCCGAAAGGAAGAATTTCATTGGATAGGATTATTCGCTGCATCACATCGGACGGTGCGCTCATGGCCTCCGCAATCGATTCAAGCGATACGGTGTATACCGCGCAGAGGCTGCACGGCCTCAGCGCCACGGCTTCCGCTGCGCTTGGCAGACTGCTTACCGCGGCGTCCGTCATGGGCGCTATGCAAAAGCAAGAGCATGCCACGCTCACGTTGCGCATAAACGGCGGCGGTCCCATCGGCACCGTCACGGCAATTTCCGACAGCCACGGCAATGTGCGCGGCTGTGTGGACAATCCGAACGTAGACGTGCCCCTGAAACCGAACGGCAAGCTGGATGTCAGCGCCGCAGTCGGTACAGACGGCCGCCTTGGTGTCATCCGCAGCTACGGTACGGGCGAGCCGTATATGGGCCAAGTGGAGCTCGTCAGCGGCGAGATCGCCGAGGACATCACGAATTATTACGCCGTGAGCGAGCAGATCCCCACGGTGTGCGCACTCGGCGTGCTTGTAGACCCGAACACGAACGGTGTGCTGCTTGCAGGCGGTTTGCTTATTCAGGTGCTGCCCGGCGCACTGCCGCAGGACATTGAAAAGCTGGAAGCGAATATCGCAACGCTGGAGCCTGTCACCACCATGCTTGCAAAGGGAATGACCGTGGAGCAGATGGTCGACACGGCGCTTACGGGCTTTGAAGTCGAAAAGCTGGAAGAAATCCCCGTGCACTACGCCTGCACATGCAGCCGTGAGAAGTATTATAATGCCCTTGCGACCTTGGAGCCGGATGAAATCGATACGCTGCCGGCTGTGGACGGCAAGGTGGAAGCGGTGTGTCCGTACTGCTGCCGCAAGTATTACTTCACAAAAGAGGAGCTGCACGAGCTTGCCGAAAGCGTGCGCGAAAAGCGTAAAAATGTCTCGAAATAACTTTTTTGAAAAAGTTTCGGAAAAGGTATTGACTTTTTAATAAGCATGTGGTAATATATACAACGTCGCTGGAAGACATAAGACTTCAAAAGAACCGCAAGTTCTGTTGAAAGATTTCTGAAAAGCGATGCTGTTTGGGGGTATAGCTCAGCTGGTTAGAGCACCTGCCTTACAAGCAGGGGGTCATAGGTTCGAGTCCTATTGTCCCCACCAAATGTGGCCCGGTAGTTCAGCTGGTTAGAACGCTAGCCTGTCACGCTAGAGGTCGACGGTTCGAGCCCGTTCCGGGTCGCCACAAAAGGCGAGTTCATCTTGCCTTTTGCGTATGCTGCTATGGCTCAGTAGGCAGAGCACGTCCTTGGTAAGGACGAGGTCACCAGTTCGAATCTGGTTAGCAGCTCCAAGAAGGACTTTGCAGAGATGCAGAGTCCTTTTTTGTTTGTGTTTTTGAGAGGTCATGCAGTCAAAAAAATAGTCGGCAGTATATCATTTTTGAAGAAAAACGGCTTTTTGCGCCTATTCATAATTTCGACTTGAAATTTGCCGTATTTCTGCTATAATCTTTACAGTTATCCCTTTATGTTTATGTTTAAAAAGCGGTGGCCAAACTGCCAGAAAATTAAAGGAGCAGAGGATTATGAGTATTCCAGAAATGGACATGAACCCGGAGATCGCCCGAAAGTTACTCGAGGTCGGCGAAGAATTCCGCATTGAAGGCCCGTTCTTCTCGTACGAAGAAATCAAAATGGGCAACGTGAACCACACCTACAAAGTCAATTATATTCGCGATGACGGTACCGGCATGGCAAAGATTAAGTCTTTCCTTGTACAGCGCGTCAATACATATGCGTTTCAGCACCCGATTGAGCTGATGCAGAACATTGACCGTGTCACGGAGCACATCCGCGAAAAATGCCCGAATACGAAAAGTTTGCATTTCCATCACACGAAGCACGGCGTCAACTATTTGATGGATAATGACGGCTTCTGGCGGCTCAGCAACTACGTGCCGTCTGTGACGTTCGATACCTGCGACGACCTGAACGTGGTGCGCAGTGCAGGTGAGGCGTTCGGCGATTTCCAACTGATGTTGGCGGATTTCGATGCGAACTCCCTTTTCTACACGATCCCGGACTTCCACAACACGCGCAAGCGCTACGAGAAGCTGAAGGAAGACATGGCGGCCGACCCGTGCAATCGTGTGGCAGAGGTGCGCGAAGAGCTCGATTGGCTGCTTTCCGTAGAGGACGAGGCTTGCCGCCTGACCGACCTCTTTGAAAAAGGCGAGCTTCCGCTGCGCGTTACGCACAACGATACAAAGATCAACAACGTGCTGTTCGATGAGAAGACGCACGAGGCACTCGTTGTCATCGATCTCGATACCGTTATGCCGGGTCTTGTCGGCCACGATTTCGGCGATGCCATCCGCTTTGCTGCAAATTTTGTGGAAGAAGATTGCGATCATCCGGAAAAGGCCGGCGTAAACCTCAATATTTTCTGGGCATTTGCCGAGGGCTTCCTTAAAAAGACCGCCGCGTCTCTGACGAAAACCGAAGTGGATACGCTGGCGCTCAGCTGCTTTGCGCTTACCTGCGAGCTTGCAACGCGCTTCCTCGCGGACTACATCGTCGGCGATAAGTACTTTAAGGTCAAAAAGCCGCAGCATAACCTTGTCCGTACACGCTGCCAGGTTGCCCTTGCAAAGGACATGCTGAATAAAATGGACGCGATGAACGCCATCGTGCAGGACTGCGCACGCCGCTACAAAGAGACCGAAAACGCATAATTCATTTTGCATCCAGACGACCCGGCAGTTTTGTCGGGTCGTTTTTAAAACCAGGGAGGAGTTTATCATGAAAATTCTGTTGACCGGCGCAAATGGCTTTGTAGGGGCGCGCATCCGTGCGGCGGCGCCCGTTATTTGTGCGCCGTCTCTGCGCGGGGCGGAAAAAGAGGATATCGACCGCCTCATCGACACCGTGCAGCCGGACGCCATCCTTCACACCGCGGCAATCTCGGACATCGGTGCGTGTGCCAAAGACCCGGAAGGATCATACCACGCAAACGTTTTGGTGCCGGAGTATTTAGCCAAAGCCGCAAACGGTGCGAAGCTCGTGTTGTTCAGCTCCGATCAGGTGTACAGCGGCGCAAAGGGCGATAAGCCGTTTACGGAAGACGACGTTGCGACCGCAAATCTCTACGCCGAAGAGAAGTTGGAAATGGAAAACCGCGTTCTCGCGATCGACCCGAACGCCGTCATGCTGCGTGCGACGTGGATGTATGACATGCCCATGTTCGGCGTGCCGAACCGCAGCAACCTCATCACGATGTTCCTGAACGCCGCCATCACCCAAAAGCCGCTTGCACTTTCCAAAGAGGAATTTCGCGGCATCACCTATGTGCGCGAGGTTGCAGAGCAGACCTTGCAGGCTGTGAATTTGCCCGGTGGCGCGTATAACTTCGGCAGCGAGGCAGACGTCTCCATGTACGCGCTTGCGGAGCTGTTTATGAAAAAAACAGGCATGAAGCTCAATTTGCAGGAAAAGTCCGGCGGCGAAAACCTCTGGATGAATTGTGCAAAGCTCAAAAACGCCGGCGGTGGATTTGAGACGACCGCCGAAGGCCTTGCGACGTGCATTGAAGACTATAATCTTTCGCTGCTCGGCCAATAACAAAACGAAAATCTCCTTTGAATCCCGGTTTTATGGGTTCTTCAAAGGAGATTTTTAATTGGTCGAAATCTAATTATGTCAATAACATTATGTAAACTAAATTATGTGAAGTTAAAGAAATTTGTCGAGTTCGCGTTCACAGGCCGCACGCACCAGTTCCGGCTGCATGCGCAGCACGCCGGGCTCGCCCACGACCTCCGCAGAGCTCGAAATCCTTTTGCCTCACAACAGATCAGGAAGATAGGCTAAACGGTCCGGTGGGCTGTTTAGCCGTAAGAAACCCTATCAAGAGGTTCCTTAAAAGGCAAAGCCTTTTTAAAATAGATATGAAGAATGCAAAAAGCCACAAGCTCAAAAGTGTCATTTAAACCCCCTTCGGCATAACTTGTACAAGGGGAAAGTCCCCGGAAAACAAGGAGGGGTTTTATGGCATCTTTTACAAATTTCGCGACGCTTTCGTATAACGGAGGCACAACGAATTCCAACACCGTCACGGGCGAGCTTTTGGAGACCTTGACCGTTACCAAAACCGCCGTGGTGAAAAATTACGCCGCAAACGATAAGATTACGTATATCATTTCTATCGTAAACAGCGGTGCGCAGCCGGTGACAAATCTCACGGTCACCGATAACCTCGGCGCGTATGAATTTAATAGCGGGACCGTCTATCCGCTTGCGTATGTGCCGAATTCTGTTCGGTATTATGTAAACGGCGTCTTGCAGACCGCGCCCACCGCAACGCCGGAGCCGCCGCTCGTCATTACGGTCCCGAATATCCCCGCAAACGGCAGCATCATGCTCGTTTATGAGGCAGAGGTCACAGCGTATGCACCGCTCGGCACGGACGGCAGCATCACGAATACCGCAAATGTCACGGACGGCAATCTGGAAGTCAGCGCGTCGGAAACGGTCTCCACGGAGGATCGCGCGGTGCTCACCATCAGCAAAGCGCTGTGTCCTGCGGTCGTCACGGGGAACGGGCAGATTACGTATACGTTCGTCATCGAAAACACGGGCAATACCGAAGCTTCCGAAGCCGAGCGCATCGTGCTGACCGATACGTTTGACCCGATCCTCAAAAACATTGCGGTCACGTTTAACGGCGCCGCTTGGACAGCAGGTACGCAGTACACGTATGGCGAAACGACCGGCGTGTTCGCAACGCTTCCGGGGCAGATCACCGTTCCCGCCGCGCAGTATACGCAAAACGAAAACGGCACATGGGCCACTACACCCGGCACCGCGGAGGTTGTTATCACCGGCACCGTGTAAAGCAAAATTCAGCAGGACGCATAGCGTAGATATCCTCCGGCTTTTCGCCGGGGGATATTCATGCTTTGTGTCGTTTTTTAACAAGCGATTTTACATGGATTTTACAAAGAACACACAGTTGATTTGACATAGACACGATATACTCCTATACGTGTAAAAGAATGTTAAAAGGGGAAAATCGGGTATGGATATTTTCAATGTACTGACGATGATCGGCGGGCTGTGTCTTTTTCTGTTCGGCATGAACCTGATGGGGCAGGCCTTGGAGCGCCGCGCGGGCGGCAAGCTGCAAAGCTTGCTCGATAAAATGACCGGCAGTGTACCGGCGGGCTTTTTGACGGGCCTCGGCATCACAGCCATCATTCAAAGCTCGTCGGCGACGACAGTCATGGTAGTGGGCTTCGTAAACTCCGGGCTCATGACACTGCGGCAAGCCATCAACGTTATCATGGGCGCGAACGTGGGCACCACCGTCACGGCGTGGCTGCTGAGTCTTGCGGGCATCAGCGGCAGCAATATTTGGGTGAATCTTTTAAAGCCGTCATCCTTCACGCCTGTTTTGGCGCTCATCGGCATCATTTTCTATATGTTCTGCAAGTCCGGCAAAAAGAAAGATACCGGCATGATCCTGCTCGGCTTTGCGACCTTGATGTTTGGCATGGAAACCATGAGTGGCGCGGTTTCGGGCCTTAAAGATGTCCCGGCGTTCGCTTCGCTGTTTCTGATGTTCAAAAATCCGATTCTTGGCGTGCTTGCGGGCGCGCTTTTGACAGGTATCATCCAGTCCAGCTCAGCTTCCGTGGGCATTTTGCAGGCATTGGCCGTAACGGGGCAGGTCAGTTACGCGGCGGCTATCCCGATTATCATGGGCCAGAATATCGGTACCTGCGTTACGGCGCTGATCTCCTCCGTGGGCACACAGAAGAACGCAAAGCGCGCGGCAGTTGTCCATTTGATGTTCAATGTTATCGGCGTGGTCGTGTTACTGACGGCCTTCTGGATTGTAAAGATCGTGTTTGCACCGGCTATTCTGGATGAAAACGCCACCATGTCCGGCATCGCGATTGCGCACTCGCTCTTTAATATCCTGTGCACGGCGATGCTGCTGCCGGCAGGCGGCATGCTTGAAAAGCTCGCAATCCGCATCGTGCCGGATAAAGGCGGCAAAGAGCAGCCTGTTGAGCTTGAAGAACGTCTGCTCATCACACCGTCCGTCGCGCTCGGCCGCTGCCGTGCCGTTGCGGGCGAAATGGCACGCTGCGCAGGCGAAGCGCTGCATATGGCGCTGACGACCTTTGAAAATTATTCGCCGGAGCTTGCGGAATCCATCCGTGAAAACGAGAGCCGCTGCGACCGCTACGAAGACGAGCTTGGTACATACCTGGTGCGCCTGAGCGCCCAGCAGCTGAGCGATGCCGAAAGCGAAGAAGCCACCGAATTATTAAAAATTATCGGCGATTTTGAGCGTATCTCCGACCACGCCGTGAACCTGCTTGCGGCATCGGAAGAGCTGCGCAGTAAGGGACTTGGCTTCAGCGCCACCGCAGAAAAAGAGCTGAAGGTGCTCATCGGCGCGGTGAGTGAGATATTGAATACGGCAGAGCGCGCGTTCAGCGAAAAAGACCTTGCGGCCGCCGCACAGGTGGAGCCGCTGAAACAGGTCATCGTTGCACTGAAGGAGCAGATGCGCACGCGCCATATTCTGCGCATGCAGCAGGGGCATTGCAGTATTGAAGCGGGCTTCGTGTGGTCCGACCTGCTGACGGATCTCGAGCGAACGGCTGACCACTGCTCCAACATCGCCGGCTGTGTTCTGGATGCGGCAAACCACGGTCTTAATCTGCACGAAACGCTGCGCGCCATGCGTGCCGATGACCCCGATTTCCGCCGCGCCTACGGCACCTACGCGGAAAAATACCGCTTGCAGGCAGTATAACTACATAATCAATCAAGTAAAAAAGAGACAGTTTGCTTTGATATGTACCCCAATACCGGACACTCGGTATGGGGGCATATCACTTTAGGCTGTCTCTTTTTGTATTTGATGAAGTTGCTGAGAATGCTGATTTAGAGGTTGTAACGGAATAGAGCATTTTAAGACTGGGACTGGCGTACGGAATCGTATTTGGAATCACCCAATGCTTTGAGGTAAGCATCGTAAGCCTTTTCCAACGAAGAAAACTCTTTTCCTTTGTTCAGAATTTCCTTATACTGACTTTGCGTAGTAAGCGATTCCGAGATGGTGACATACTTCTTGCCTTTTCGCTTACCGGTCTTGGTTTCGGAAACATAATATTTCCCGTCACCGGTTTGAATAATTACGGGGATTTCCTTTCCGGCTCCGACCTTATCCGTGTTCAGAGATGTCCAGAAAAGATACCGATCTGCTTCGTGTCTATCTCTTCCGTCGCCAAGATAAGCCCATGTGCAATTAGGCTGCTGCAAAAGACTGTTATTCAGTTTTTTAATCTCTGTGATAATGGATGGAACATATTGCGAATCCGGACATCTGGAGTCAAACTCAAAGTTTGACTTGTTTTTCATGCTGCCGCTTTTCCAAAATTCTGTATCGTATAGAAGTTGGAAGAAATTCGTTACGTTTGTGTCAGGGTATTTAGGTGTAGATGGATCGGCTTTTCCGCTCCAATTGAGAATGATTCCGTAATCTTCCTTATACGATACGACACAGGTTCCGTTTGGCGCAGCAACGCCTATCCAGTTCTTCGTGTCTCCTTGGCTTTTGGAATGAACAATACCGCCGATATTCACAGGATCTACTGATTGCCAGTCGGCCTGCTTCTGTTTTAGGTTGACGGTTACGGTAGTCTCAGAATCTCCGAGCAACGCCTCTGTAGACACCTGTGCATAAGCGGAGCGGACATTTGCAAGATCTGTCGCTTCTCTGGCTTTTTCAAGCTGTGACGCAAATACCGGAATGGCAACTGCAATCAATACGGCGATGATTGCAATGACAATTAGCATTTCCATCAATGTGAATCCGTTTTTGTTTTGCTTCATTAAAATCCCTGCTTTATCTTTGAATAGAACAAATACATGGTGAAAATAAACATCGGAGTTCATCACCGAAGGTCTCTGCAATATTTTCCACCGGAAAGGATTTCTGCGAAAAAAGATGATTAAATCGTATGGTAAAGACCCATGGAAACCAAAACCTCTGTAATAAAGGAACAGGACACCAATCAAGATACGCGTTGTATCAAAATTGGTGTCCAGTTATGGTGCGGATGTTCATAACCAACCTAAAATCCATGTTGAAAATCCGGCTGAAAGCTCACATATTTCCCCGTACATTTGCCGATTTACTTCCTCTTTGCTATGATTATAATACAAAACATTAAGGAGGCAGTTTTTATGGAAAAGTATATTGCAGACGAGCGCACGGGACTGAGATATGAGTTGGTCGGTGATTATTACATTATCGCCGGGGATGATGAGTCGGAGGAAGAACAGAAGCCAATCGGAATATGGGGGCAGCGGCATCACCGCTATCTCAAGGAACATCGCCGTGTGCGCTATGCCAATCTGCTGACCAGCGGCAAAATGAACGCCTATCTCGCAGATATTGACCGGCAGGCGGAAGAACTTTTTCTCCGGCTGGTAAAGCAAATGGCAGATGCAGATGGCATTACAGAAAAACTGAAAGCTTGCGACCAAATGAAATGGGTCAGGCAGATGAACAGCATTCGAAACCGTGCGACTGAAATTGTAAATAGTGAACTAATACTCATATAAAATCAGGGGGAGATACCTGTGAAAAGGTATCTCCCTTTGTGATTTGTATTGCGGTTTAGAAATGGTCGCTACTTATTGCACACATATGCTTTTGCCCGAAGCCCACAGAAATGAGGCTACTTCGCTCCCGTCAAGCCTATACTAAACAGGTTTGCTTATGGGATTTAGCACAGATTATTTGTATTGCTTTCATTATTCAGGTAGCATGGGCTATCTGATTTTTTGTTGCCATAGCGTTGCCACAACATTAAGCCCGTTCAGATAGATTTCTCTCTAACAATGTCCTTGATATATCTGGAAGGATATTGAGTTTTTATATCTCCCCAGGGCATACGTTTTCTCGCTGGATATGTCATATAACATAGTCTTTTTGCTCTTGTGACGGCAACATACATATTATTCATTTCTTGTGAAAGCTGAGAACCACCAGTTTTTACCGCTCTGTAGTCCGGAAAAGTTCCCTCGCTCAACCCAATAATAAAGACAACATCGAATTGTAAACCTTTTGACATGTGGGCTGTCAAAAGGGCAATACCGTTGTTATCTTCAATCTCTCTTGTCTTACCCAAAGAAATCTGATTCCTAAAAGATGTTAGTGTGCGATTCTCCTTAGGAACAAACATGCAATACCTACTCCAATGGTTACGCCATTGTTGAATATCCATAGAAATAAGGTAACGCTCATCATCATCGAATGAGGGCAAAATGTTCTCTATGCAATTCAAAGCTGTGCTAAAATTCAAAACCTCTTTATTTAATATTTCCAATGCAGGAACCATACTCTCATAAGCCGTTTTTGTTAGCACTTCTCTTAGAATAGATATTCCATCTTCATTTTTCGTAGTATTGTAAGAAAATCCAACCATGCTCTTAAGCTGCGAAAGATGAATATAGTCTCTTCTGTTGATAAGTATTCGGATAGCGAGTCCAAATACTCTCATATAATCGGATTCGTTATCAATTCCTGTTGAATTCTTCTTAAAAGAAAATGGAATATTACGAGCAGATAACTCTTTTTCCAAATAAGAAAAAACATATCTGTTTCTGGCAATAACGGCCATTCTGTTCAAAGAAAGTTGACCTTCGACATCGGAATGCCCATTTTGAATTAGTTCTTCAATCTTATCTGCTACGAAACTTGCTTCAGCACTCTCGTCTGCTAATTTTATAGCTAATAGTTCGCCTTCGTATACATAATTTGTAACACTATCATAATGTTCCAAGTGATTAGCAAATTCTACTATCCGTTTGGCAGAACGATAGTTATCGTTTAACTTATAAATAACAGGCGAAAAATCCGAAACAAAAAATTTCGTCATGAAATCACTATCAGAACCATTAAAACCATATATGGATTGATTAGCATCGCCCACCATCATCACATTGTTGAAGCTATCGCCACATAATGCCTTGATTACTTGGTATTGGGCAAAATTAAGATCTTGTGCTTCGTCGATACAAATATAACGATAGAGTGAGTTATATACACGAACAACACTCGGATTTTCAGTCAATATCCGATATGCAAAAAACAGAATATCGTCAAAATCCATAGCATTTTGATCAATGAGCTTTCGAGCGTACTCTGAATATATCAACGGAAATGGAGCATTAATGTTACAATTTTCAGGCAAAACAAATCTTTTTTTCTGTTCGCTGATTAACTGCAACATGCGTTGCATAATCTGATTTTTATCTTGTTGCCTTGCAAGAAAGTCTTTTAACTGTTGGTTTTCCAAAAAAACATCTTTGAGGACAGTTTTTCGATCGTCTTCGCTCTCAAACAAAACCATATCCGAATTTAATCCAATCAAGTTCCCCCTGGATTGAACTAAATCCAAACAAAAAGAGTGTATTGTCCCTGCGGTGACTCTATCAAGTTGCTCCTCAAAGGCACGATCCTCAGACAAGCGATCCTTCATTTCGTCAGCAGCCAAATTGCTAAAGGTCAGAGCCAAAACCTTTCCTCGTTTGCTCGAAGATAACAAGTGTTTAATTCGCTCAATCAAGACTCTGGTTTTTCCACTACCGGGACCTGCTTCAACCAAAAGCGCACCATCTTTATGATTGACTATTTGTAGTTGTTTCTGTGATAGCTGCATCACACGGTTCTCCTTCATTACTCACGATAAAACTCATTGCATCCAGTAAGGACTTTATTTTGGGAGGAATCCGACGGTTTTCATCTGAAATAGATACAATTTTTTCAGCAACTTCCGTAGCGTACTTAGCCTTAGCTTGTTTTGCTGTACAACAATCGTAGATAGCCTGACGGTATCCTTCATCGCCAGAGTAATTTCGTATTATATCCCTATATATTGGTTGATGGCAAGTCGGGCATTCTGGTTGATCTGTTTTTTCTCTACCAGCAGATGTGTGGTCGCGTTTATGAATATAGTTGTTTACGAACTCAGGGTCACCTTCATACTCACAAATAGCACTAACTATTTCTGCTTCATATCCACTATTTAGCAAATGCCGTTCATAGTCTTCACCATTATCGAGAATAATTACATTTGGAAATGTTTGTATGTCTGCGTTGAAAACATCTCTAATCGCTTTTGTGACAGTCTTAATAGTTTGAGTTTCTCCGTCACTAAAAATGAACCAGTTGATATTGAAATCTTTTATTAAGCTAAGAAACGTTTTATAGTTCTGTCCGCCAATGCCTATAATGCTGATACCGCAAAAAGAAGGCTCAATATCAAATTTCTCTCTGAAAAATATAGGCAGTGCCTGTTCTTCTGTGACTCCCTCACATAGTACAATAGCTTTGGAGAATAAAAGCTCACCTCGCGAAGAGATTACTTCACGCCTTATTCGGTTTTTCTCATCCTGAGTATAATTCCCAGCATCAAAGTTGTGTGCCGTTGTTCTTCCATTGGTCTTTTCAAAATGAATTAAGTTTTCCAAATTGGCTTGTGAAACAACGCTTGGCGAGTGCGTGCTTATAATCTTTTGACCAGAAAAATTACATAATTGAGAATATAACTTTTGTTGTGCTTGTGGATGCAAATGCGCCTCTGGCTCTTCCATCGTTAGCATAATATATGATTCGGACTCAGGATCGTCTTCAATTAAACGTTGTTTTTCCCAATCAACATATGCACCTAAAGTAAGGAAAGAGATCCAACTACGCGTCCCCATTCCGTGTTGTGATACCGACAATCTAGCTGCATTACCATCCCTAAAAACGACATCCATTCCCTTGTGTAGATCCGTCATTTTACGTGCCAGAGGTTCAATTTGGATGGCGCCATCGGCCGCCCCAACTGTTGCTGCAATTGCCGAGATCCTTGTTGCCGTCTGACTTAAAGCCGGTATACTATCCACAATTTGAGAGTTGACATCATTTAGTTGCCTCTCAATTTCCAGAACTTTTTCTTGAGGTAAATCCACTCTTGACGTGGCACGTCCAAAATATGACTTTCTGTCCTTAATGTCATCTACCACATCTCTTTGAGCATCCATATAGAAAGCAGAAATGTAAGTATTCATATCACCAGTAAATGCTTTACGACGGTTAACGCTTGCAGAAGAAATGCTGTCTCCCCAGTCAGTTATTTGCTTGCGAACAACTATGTAATCATTTCTTAAAGCATCATATTGCAATATGGTACGGATACCGACGTAGTCTCCAAGGGGATCTCCGGTTGTAATCCACTCTTCTGTAAAAACTCCGATCCAAAAATCCGAGAAGTTACTCACGGCGTTGTTAGCATCATCTACAGGACGGAGCATAATATCAATAGTTGCACATTTAGTATTATCTAGGACTTCATCCTTATCAACATATATATCGTCCGAAGAAATCGTTCTGTTTTGGCCTAACGCAACATTCATAGCTTTGAGGAAGTTCGATTTTCCACAATTATTAGCTCCAATTACTACATTTATCATTGATAATGTCAACTCAAGGTTTTTAATTGAACGGAAGTTTTCAATTCTGACTTTGAAAATTGAAATCCCCATATGGATAATCCAGTCCTTTCGCTGTGTTATTCTATTAACAAGTCTCCTGTTTCAAACGCAGAGGGATAAGTAAGTGACATCATACGATTTTTGAATACCACAACATACGCAAACACAGTTCCTTCACCGAAGCGGTCGTGCAGTAGCGTTTTTCCATCTGCGCAAAAGCTAATCTCGTTTGGCAATGAATGCAAATACGGCACCTCGAATGTCTTTGTGTGACAATTGGGGAAGTTTGCTTCGAGTGCAACAACTTGTCCGTCACCAAAGGCTGCATGATGAACAACGGCACCTGCGGGGACAAGTGGTATATCTTTTGACTTATGTGTAACAACTCCGCTTATGATTGCAGTCACCTTGTCGGAAACCGTTGCATCAATGTACTGCTTCCATGCAGGTGCCTCCAGTATATCCCGCCTTGACTCGCATTTAAGGATTAAATCTCTAAGCTGTTCAGGATTTGCCTTTTCTGCCTCAAACATTGCGACAAAATACTTCTGGAATTGTGCCAATGTCAAAGGCACGATGTCCAGACGTTGCTTTACATCTCCCTTTGCATACCAAATGCCATGTCGAAATGTCTCGGCAGTGTTAGTGTCAATACGCACTGCAATAAACATTCCATAGACAGGCTTATCGTACTTTAGAACTGCATCCGAAACATGGCGGCGAACGGGCTCACCCTCCATAGCTTCTTGACGAGAGGACGTAGACATAGTGACTTCGGTTAGAATGGTGAAATCATTAAACTCGCAGTACAGATCACCCTTGCCGCCGCCCGCTGCTGAAACTGGCATAAAATCAGAATCCAATTTGAAACCACGGACTTCATAAGGCTTATTAACCATGTGATCAATGGCTAAAGCAGCTCGCCAAAGCGTCCACTCAAGGTAGGCAGGAGTTTCGTCCTTAGGTACCTCAATGGCGTTATCTTCGTCATATACCAGCTTGCCCCCGCCTCTAATCAGCAGAGTCATGTAGTCTCTGATTTCCTGCCACTGGTTGCACTGATCATTTGCATATTGAATTTCATCTGTTTGAGCAAGAATATTCTCAAGCCGCTGCCGCGCGATATTAATTTCTGCAGCAGTGCTTAGTGGGAGATCAGAAATATCAAACAAGATATGCCGCTCTCGCATTTGTTTAATCAGATCGTCAAGCCAAAGACTTGGCAATATCTGCGTTATCAGTAGGCAGAGGAGCACCGTTGCAGAGTGTTTTATACTGCTCCATTATCGGCACGGCACTTGCAGTTGCTTTTGCAAGTTTTTCTGCCAACACATGCTTTGTCGGGACAATAATAAGCCCTCTGCCTTTTCTTTGGAAAATTCCAGAAATACGGAGATACCGCATATTCATATCGCTATAATCTAAGAAATTATCAGGCTTTTTGTCGTAATTTTCGCCTCTGGCTGCAATTTCTTTCTTATCAAAAGAGCGCTTGGCAGGGGCAGCAGCTCTTCGTTGACGCAGATCAAGAATCCTATCAACAACCTCATCCACATTATAGCTGGGATTAGTGGTATGTCCCCACAGTGCGAATTCGATTCTGCTCAATTCAGAAGAACCGGTTCGCCGCTCAAGTTCCAGCATGACTGCCAGGAGCCATCTTAACGGAGAAAAATAGTGCATACCATCAGGCATTGGATATTGTTCAACGCTCATTGAACGAAGAAAGCACTCTTGCACTGCGGGATATGTGTCTGCTTTCAGGAAGGTTCTGCCAAATGGCGTGATTTCATCAAGCGGTCCTAACTCTTCCTGCTCGCCATCTTTTTTCTTGAGCTGGGGATAAATAAACCCGTTTCTGGAAAACATCAAGCGCCACTTTCGTGCGTGACTTCCGGACTCATCTTTACCATTTTCATTTTGGATGATTCCTTTTTCATCCAAAAGACGCATAAAGCCTATTTCGTTATCTCTTCCACGGAGATTCCCAACATAGGGTGAGTTTGCAAATATGGCGAAACCATCTTGAATACGATTTGGATTGCGCAACCCCGTATTACCGACAAGCCAAATTTCTATCTTCGTGCTCATGCTGCACCCCCCAATCAATACCCAACAAAAAGGTATTCCTGCACTGAATTCCTATGTGTTTTGGCATCACTCTGATTTCCGAAAGAATACTTGTAATCTACCGGAACAACTTCAACATGTTTCTTGTACTTTGCCATGATTGCCACCATTTCATCTTGTGTGGGAAGACTATTGGAAGAATAGGAGACGATTAAAACACTATTTGCAAATTTCTTGAATAGTCGGTCAAACGCTTCTGCTGCGCCTTTCCTTGTTGAAAATGGGGTTGGATAGGATTTGAATTTCTTCGTCTGCGTATGCTCCTGAATTTCTACGCCTTTCCAATCTCGGGCAAGCCCCTCCACAAAATGATACCGGCGCACATACTCATTATCGGAGAGCGGTGAATAGTATGGGGGGTCTATGTACACCAAATCAGCCTGTTCAATGCGGAGATCCATTGCATCACCATTTCGTGACTTATTCGGCTTTCCATTATCAAAGACGGCTTTATTTACTGCATCAACTGCTTCAAGGAATTGCTGGGAGAGTGCCTTTTGCAAATCTTTTCGTCCATCATTATAACGGTTTCCAGTGTATGTAAAGATACCGCGAGGACGCTTTTTGGTACAGGCGCGAATCAATGCTGTCATTGCAATCGCGCGCTTGTATTGGTCGTGTATTCCTGCAATATTGGTGCGAAGGGTATCAATGAGATCATTCTCATCGTCCGTATAGTACAAATCCTTAAATGTGCTTGCAACAAAATGATCGGATTCCTTGTGCGTAACCAGCAGACTCTTTGCCTCATTGAGCGGCAGGGTAACATTATTGTTCTCGACCATTGCTTTTGTAAAAGTTGCTGACATGGACATATAATCATTGCTAATTACCGTTTTGCCTTGGGCCTTGAACATATACCCGACAATGCCAGAACCAGAGAATAAATCTACTACTGTTTCTGCTTGGAACTGAGAAGCAACCGACCATATCTCAGGCAACAGTTTGCTCTTTGAGCCCATAAACCGTGTAGGAGGATATGCAGAAACCTGTTCCGGTAAAGGCTTAGGGGCAAGTTTGATAAGAAAGTGCTGCTTTGGTGGAACGGTTACAATCACGTCCTCGCCTTTTCGTGTACTTCCGTTGCAGGAAATGTGGCGCTTCGTTTGGATAACATCAATTTTGAACGGAGCATATAATTCATGCACAAGAGGATGGTTTGAGTTTGTCAGGATGACGTGACAGCCTTTTTCGTGCAAACGCATGACTTGTTTTGCAAGTTCAACATGATCTTCTTCATAAAATTGTTCTTTAGTGTATCTCTTAAAATCCGAATACTCGGAAATCGGGAGATATGGAGGATCTAAGAAAATGAAATCACCCGGCTGAGCATAATGCTCCAGAACAAGGAAATAGTCTCCACAGACAATATCAGCTTTCCGCAAAGCCTGTGACGCCGCATGAAGCGCTTCGGTGTCACATATTTTTGGATTCTTGTACTTTCCGTATGGTACATTAAACTGTCCTTTTTTATTGACACGATAAAGTCCATTGTAGCATGTCCGGTTGAGATAAATCGTTCTTGCAGCAGCTTCTGCCTTGGGCAAAGTTTCCCAATCTAAACTGCGTACAGAATAAAACATTTCACTTGTATTTTGGTATTTTTCAAGGTAGCTGATCACATCGTCCACGTGGCCTGCTACTTGGCGATACATATTGATTAGCTCGGGGTTACTATCTGCAATGACAGCATTTTCAGGCTGCAATGCAAAAAACAAGGCACCACCACCGAAAAAAGGTTCAATGTAACGTCCATAGGAAGAAGGAACCTTTGGAAGCAGCTCTCCCAGCATTTGAGTCTTGCCGCCTGCCCACTTGAGAATCGGTTTGGCGGCTATTGTAGAAATCTGTGCTGCTGTATTACTTTGCATTATGCCGCCTCCTTTCAGGCTTTGACCTCGGGTGTAAGTTCCATTATATCACCAATATCGCATTGCAAAGCGGTACAAATCTTCACAAGAACATCGGTTGTAACATTTTCATTTTTACCGAGCTTTGCCATTGATGCATGGCTGATGCCTGCTGCTGCGCAAAGGTCCTTTTTCTTCATATCCTTATCAATTAGCAGCTTCCATAATTTCTTGTAACTTACAGCCATGTCCTTCACTCCAACAGTAAATTGAATTCATATTTTAATGAGTAAAAATCAGCTTTTGCTGAACTTGTTATCAGTATATCATACTTTGTATCAGAGAACAAGTACGTAATTACCAATATTTCTTGCTTACAAACAATGTCCATAGGAGCTTGACGGCTCCTATGGACATTAGCAGATAAATCACTTGCTTCCGGTTCTGTCTCGTCCTTTCAATCCATTCTTCTTGGCAAACTCACTTGCCGCCTTTCGGCGCTCATCCGAATACGGAGCGGTCAATCGGACAGCGAAGCGCTTGCGGTCGATCTCGAAGGTCAGACCGCCCTGTTCATCATCGTCGGTCTGCCTGCACAAATCGGGATGCTTTGCTGCATACTGTGCCAGCCGCTTCTTGAGCGCAGTATTATGCGTTTGGATTTCGACGCTTTTGCTGGCTTCATCAAAATAAATGCAGGTCGTTTTCTGCCGCTTAGTCAGTCCGGTTTTCATATTGCCTCCATTTCTGCCTGCCCTGCAAAAACAGGCGCGTTTTCAAGATTTTTTGTCAGCTCTACACCTGCAAAAACAGGCTGATTTTTTGAACGGAGAGCGCCCAAATGATACGCTTGTTCGATCTGGACGCTCTCATTCGATAAAACCCGTTTTTCTCAGCTCAACATGGTATCAGCGGGCATCATCGCGCGTTGCCACTTTTTCTCTGTGCGGACGGAAGAAATGCCAGAGGTTATTGTGCTGGATCACATCCTCGTAGCGTTGAACTTTTCCGTGAAGCTCTGCGTTTTCGCGTTCCAAGTCCGATGTGCGGAGCTTGCTGCGAACGGATTTGTACTCGGAAAGCTCCTGCTTCAAACCGGCGATCTCTGCCTTGTGTTGACTATCCTAATTGTAAAATTTCTATGAATTAAGCTAATATGCTTAGCTTACAACTATTGTACTATCCATATGAGTTTAAGTCAAGCCGGTTTGCAGGAAAATATTAAATAAATTTGCTTAGATTTTTCTTGACGAAATTAAACATATCTGCTATACTCATTTTCGAAGACAACCGACACAGGAGATGGCTATTATGGCGATTGGTGAACGCATCCACTTTTTCCGCACGATGCGGGGCATGACGCAGAAATACCTTGGCATGGCGCTGGGTTTTCCGGAGAAATCCGCAGATGTCCGCCTTGCGCAGTACGAGAATGGTTCCAGGACGCCCAAAGCGGACGTGACCGCTGCGCTGGCGCAGGTGCTTGACGTTTCGCCCAAGGCGCTGGACGTACCGGACATTGACTCCTATACAGGGCTGATGCACACGCTGTTCACGCTGGAAGACCGCTACGGTCTATATGTTGATGAGATGGACGGCGAAATTTGCCTAAAAGTCAATGTTCGAAAGAGCAAGGACGCTGCCCAGCTGCACGAGATGCTCTGTGCCTGGCGGCAGGCCGCAGCCATGCTGGAGGCGGGTGATAACTCCAAAGAGGATTACGACAAATGGCGCTACCATTACCCGGAGTTTGACGCTACCCAGAAACGGGCAAAGGTCATGTCTCAGAGACTGAGCGATCTGCTGGTTGAAGCACTGAAATCTCCTGATATTTCTGAGGAGTGATATCATGGCGAGTACAATGTTTGAATCAACATATGCAGCCTATCAAGAGATAACAAAAACGTTTGATATTATTTGGGCGCTTGATGCAGGCCTTTGGAATCTGAGAACTGGTGCCCAAAAATTTTACTCGGAACATCCTAACGCTACCGAAAGTCAAGCAAAAGATGAACTTATTTACGGATTGCAGATTCATGGAATTAACTTAAAGCGAATCGCTAATGAATTGACCTGGGAATATGAAGAGCAATATATTTCAGAACTTTTACTTACGTATGGAATTGGAATTTTTGATAGTTGGGTCGATAATTTTGTTGATACAGTTCTCTTGAATGTTTCTAATAATAAAAGAGATACTATCAAATCCGATTTGAAAAAAGGTGAATTTCAATCATTTGACAATGCCTTGGCTGCACAGCCTGCCTCTACTTTGATTGGGTGTTTTCATATTTCAGCCAACCGACAAGACGCATATATTGACAATCTTAGGCTTATTTATAAATACTTCAAAAGTTGCAGAAACTGCTGCGCACATGGAAATCACGAATTCACAAAGGTCGCTGAAGATAATTACAGTTTGATTAAAAACCTAAAAAAAGAAGACTGTGGAATTAAAGAAGTTCCTAAGATAGTTGAAACGATAAAAGGGATGCCTGTAAAACTGATTTTGAGAGGTGTAGTAGGTTTCTTTGATGTTTTAATCCGGATAATTAAACACTACGATATCGTGGTATCTGATAAAATCGCTGTGGATGAAGAATTGAAAAAAAGGTGGGTCACTATCCCATATCAGCCAATACCAGTTGAGGTACAAAAAAGAATCACGCAGGCTCGCTACGAAAAGAAAAGAAACTATTCCATTCGTTTTCATCTCAAATCTGTACATATGTATGCACCTTATGTGAATAAAACTGACGATGTATACTTGTTTTTATCAAACAACTTGCTGATAGTATAAGAAAAAGAGCTAACCGGTTTAACAAAACTAGGTAGCTCTTTTCTTGTGAATAATGAAATTCTGTTGCCAAAACGTTGCCACGAGCGGCATCAAGGCTCAAAAAGTTCAGTGTTTACGGGCTTTTTCGACCTCTGAAATCATTCCCACTCGATGATGTTCTGACCAAACCGCAGGCAGGATCGACCACTTGCACGGAACAAAGTAACGCAAAACAGCCCGAACAGTCAACTGTCCGGGCTATCTGCCTCGCAGAGCGCACATACTCCCGTTAGGATGGTATAGAAGTGCGCCTTTTGTTCCAACGGGATATTATGCAGCGTTACTCTCAAACGAACGTATTCCTGCTAAGAACTCATCCATGTAAACAAACAGCTCATCTTTGCGGGTTACGATTTCTTTAACAGCCTTTTCGTTAATTCCATGGGTGATTTCATCCCTAAGTTTCTTCACGGTCTTTCCTTTTGGGGAAGAAGATCCAAATAGTTCTTTTAGTAATGTTCGCTCAAAGGTATATCCAGCAAAATCTAATGCATGAGGAACTTGCGTCATATACACCTTTAGATAAGCGGAGGCTGGCTTTACTTTACGCTTTTGGTGCTCTGCAAGAATGACCTTATACACAGATTCGCAGATGTTGAACTTGTTTTTGAATATATCCAATAACTGGACTGTACCTTGATCTGACAAACAAGCCTCCAAACGTTCAAGTTCTGTTTTTGCATTGTTGCGAAGAATTTGTTTCTCCTGCTCGGTTATTTTCGGAGCACTCATGGCTTACCAAACCTTATCCTCGTAAGGCGTATCTTCAACACCGTCGGCTTTCAGATTTGCCACCATGCGGTCGAGCTTGCCCTTCCACATTTTCTTGAACCACTCGGTATGTCCGAACCACTTTACAAGAGTGGGGCTAATTGCGTAGTAGGTATGAATGAATGCACGACCATACCAAGTCTCTGCAAGGGTGTAGTCACGGAAGCGGCGCAGTGTCCAAACCTGGGGACAATCGTAAGAGCCATAAACTGCGGTAGCCACATAGCATCCGCCGCTTGAAGAACTTGAAGTGCCTGATGATGAATACCCGACGCCAAAATCACTGTTAGAATTTTTACTCGCGACAGTGATGTAGATGCTCGGAAATCCTGAGTATTGTGGCCTCGTGAATGAGTAGTTGCCCTGATATTTTTGTATTTTGGCAACATATGAATTTTTCATGGTTGAGTATCGTGCGGCATGGTTATCAAATATTGCATATGAATTTTTCCATATATCAATTCCAGATTTCCATAGTTCACATGCGGTCTTCATCATTAATGTATCGGTTTTATAATCTTGCTCTATTAAGTTCCCACATGCAAATGGGGAAACACCTTTTCAGGATTGACATTCGCCTCCACGCATAACGCTTTCATTTCCCGCCAGATGTTCGTGCGGCTTATCGGCTTGCCCGTGCGGGTCACAAAAATCATACCGCTTTTAATATTTTGCTCCGCTGCGTAGCGGAGCAATTTTTGCCTTAGTTCCTTTACGATAAATACGGATCGGGTCTTGGTCTTACAGTTTACGACTGTCTCTCCGTGTTTTACAGCCTCAACCGTTATATATTGCAATTCGCTGACCCTGATACCTGTGCCGCATATCGTCTGCAAAATCAGGTTAAGCCGTTCATTGTGTTTTCGCACCGCTGCCCGGCACAGTCGGGTGTACTCTTCCTTTG
>OFRY01000553.1_pt1 | contig 22473 bp, 44 predicted proteins | sample 1543171 | NCBI WGS metagenome assembly OFRY01 (sample SAMN04209240, study PRJEB22552) | human gut metagenome | biome: gut; material: feces | host: Homo sapiens | place: USA: Oklahoma | reverse complement strand
TTATTATGAGTTTAAATCCACGTTTTGACAACTAGGAGGTCATTTCATATTATCTATCTATTCGTTACAGCCCCTTTTTTGATTAATTGAGCTTTAACACTTTATAAAGTAGCAATAATGTGTTAAGATTAATGTATATCAAAAGGAGGAATTGAATAATATGAAAAAGCTTATGGCATCTGCTGTAGTACTTTCAATGGTACTCGTTGGCTGCGGTTCTAGTTCTAAAAAGAACACAAAAAAACCAGAAATCGCTTTGATTACTGACTCAGGAGGAATTAACGATAAGTCGTTTAACCAGTCAGCATGGGAAGCAGTAAAAGAGTATGGAACTAAAAATGATAAGGGTTATAAGTATTATAAACCTGCTTCATTCGATACTGCTGGTTATAAGGATCAAATCAAGAACGCTGTTGACAATGGTGCAAAAGTCGTTGTTTTACCAGGTTTCAAATTTGCTGCTGCATTAGGTACAATCCAGAATCAAGAAAAATACAAGGATGTTAAGTTCGTTGCGATCGACTTCACACCTACTGATGAAAAAGATAACGCTGTAGATGTTGCAGATAATGTTTACTGCGCAACTTATAAAGAACAGCAGCCTGGTTATTTAGCTGGTTATGCTGCTGTAAAAGAAGGCTACACAAAGATTGGCTTCATGGGTGGTATGGCACTTCCTGCAGTAATTAACTATGGTTATGGTTATTTACAGGGTGCTAACGACGCTGCAAAAGAATTAAATATTAAAGTTTCTGCAAAATATACTTACACAGGTACATTCAATGAATCACCAGAAATTAAGACTAAAGCTACTGGATGGTACAATGGTGGTACTGATGTAATCTTTGCTTGTGGTGGACAGATTTGTAACTCTATCTTCGCTGCTGCAGAAGATACAAACAAAAAGTCTATCGGTGTAGATAGTGACCAGAAAGATGATTCTAAGACTGTTATCACTTCAGCTATGAAGGGGGTTAAACAGACTGTATTAGACGAAATCACAAATGCTTTCAATGATAAGTTTGAAGGTGGCGCTCATGTATTAGGTGCAGAAGGTGACTACATTGGTCTTTCAACTGATTTCTCAAGATTAAAGAAATTCACAAAGAAAGATTACGAAAAAGTATTCAAAGATGTTAAAGATGGTAAAGCAAAAATTATTACTTACTCAGATGTTGATGAAAATGCAAAGGGTGATCCTAATACAAAAGTATTAAAGGATGCTTTAACTAACGTAACAGTATCTTACGAGAACTAGCGAGTAATGAAAAGTGGCTATTTAAGCCACTTTTTTTATGCGTGCTTATACCTATTTAGTTGGAAAAGGTAACAAATAGGTAACAAAGAATCAAGAAAAAAAAGAGCTATCTTTCGATAGCTCCGCAGGCAGGCTCACTTAGAGTACTTCAACCGCTAACACAATAAGTATATCATAGTGGAAAGCTTTCGGAACCCTAGATTTTTATTTTGTTTATTTCAGTCCACAATCTATTCTTTGACTCATTAGTGTACACGTCAAACGTAATATCATTCATTCTGTGACCTAAAACCTTCTTTCGGATATAAACATTAAGGTTATTCATCTGACACAGTGTAGCAAAGGTTTTTCGCGTGTCATGCATTGTATGATGCGTATTCAATAACTTATTTACTTTAACCAATACAGTTCTATTAGTAAAATTAGGATAAGACACATCCACAAGTCTCTTTTCAGGCTTTAACAGTTCATCAATAACATATTGTTTAATATCATCATGAATAGGCACAATTCGATTCTTACCGGCTTTTGTCTTAGAGCCTGTAATCATATAACTTATAAGCCTTTCAGTGCCGTCATCGTCGCATTTTTCATCAATATGAATATTTTCTCTATTGATATTCAGCAATTCATTAATTCTCACACCAGTATAGATAAATATCAGCATTATATGTGCTTCTGGAGTACCAGCCTTTTTTAATGCCAGTATTTCATTGATAGTATATGGCCTATGCATGTCAGACTCCTCATACTTAGGAACTCTTATATAAGACGTATAATCATCATCACGACTAATATACTGATTCACAACGGCATATCTAAACACCTTTGTACATATCGTCTTCATATGTACCTGTGTACCATGATTAGATCCATCTTCATCAAACACATCCTGAATCATTCTCAAAGTTATCTGATCTATCTTCAAGTAATGCAGCTTCTTCAGATGCTTGATTGCGCCACGCATGTTATTCTGTGTATGTGGCGACAAAGAAGAAAAATCCTCTTCATCAAGAATATAATATATATCCAAGAACGTAGGCACTTTCTTACTCATCTTCTCCTGAACCTTCTGGTAAACCTCAGGATCTATCTCCATGGCTTCTTTCTTACTTATCGTATTATTCTTAGTAAGAGAATACAAAGATAATGCATTAAGCGCCTCTTGATACGTTTCAAACGTTCCGATTACTAATTGTTTCTTTTCTCCGTTTATTGGATTTCTTTCATCCAGTGTGACCCTTGCGCAGAACGGCTTTCTTCTTCTGCCACTAAGCTTCACAACTGTCCCTGATCCATTAGGACGTCTTTTATACTTTACCATAATCATATTCCTTTCTTGATTGCCTCAAGCGTACTAACTATGGTATAATTGAGTACGCAAAAGGACTATTTACTCGATACAAACTTTTGCTCGACCAATACTGTTCCCGCAGTATTGGTCTTTTTTAGTAGGTTTTACCAAAAATTTTAAAGTAAGATTGAACTGATACTCTTCTTCACTCACCAATCCGCCCATTTATAAAATGGGCTTTTTTAACTTTATGACGTAGTCATTGTGTGTTCTTCAAGGAATGCTTGCAAATCATTCATTGAGCATCCGAAGTAATCGCATAATTTCATACAATCTTTTACATATACTCTGTTCTTACCTCGTTCAACATCGTAGTACCATCCTTTTGAATGTCCTACAGCACGTGCTACTTGTTCAAGCGTTTGATGTTTTTGCAATCTCTGCAGTTTAAAGAAAGTTCCTAGAACTTTGTAATATACATCTTCCATTGTAATTGTCTCCTTCGTTGGATTAAAACTTTTTTTACTATCACATTGTAACATTGATGTTTGTTGTCAACAATTATTTTAACAAAAAATAAATATAATTTGTGTTTCAAAAACATTATTGAATAGGCAGAAAATAAATTTATAAAAAATAAAGAAAGTTTGTTGACAGCCAACACGCAAAAGCGTATTGTATGTATGTAGGTTGGTTGTCAACCAACCTGGAAGGAGAAAAAAATGCTTTCATTAAAACAAATAAGAGTCGGTGCCGATTTGACTATTGAAGATGCTTGCAAATTATGCGAGTGTTCTGCGCCTACCTTCGCGAAGTGGGAAAAAGAACCTGGTAAGATGGGAATCAAAGCATTTTCTAGATTAATCGGGTACTACAACAAAAAGAATCCAGAAAAGCAAATTTCTTATAAGGATGTTGAGTTATAGTTTTTTGTTTACGCAAAAAGTTGGTTCACACAAAACTTTTTTGTAAGATTTTTTACATCATGCCCACATACAGCCATACCACTAACCGTTTTTTTTTAAAACTATCCCATAGAATAAAAGTAAAAGTTTTGTATCGAGTATCTTTTCATTAAATTAAATGACTACCAATAAAAGTGGTATGGCTCTATGTGGGTGTGATAACAAGGAGGTGATTGAGAATGCGAACAGCAAATAAAAATGAATACTCAATGAGTATTCAGGAGGCTATGGACATAACGGGAATGTCCAGAAACTTTATTCTTAATGCAGTAGAACAGGGAAAATGGCCCGGCACAGTGATTACGGTAAAGGGCCGTAGAACTGTTCATATTCCAAGAGCAGCCTTTATGAAGTATCTTGGAATATCTGCAGATAACAATTAAATATCTAAACAATTTGTAGGCATCTAAGGCCGGAGGACTGATATTTTTTCTAAGACATTAGTAATTTTTCATTAATTTTCACTTTCGATATAGAACCTTCGTAGGATGATGCATGTAGCTTTTACTGGTCCTCCGGCGCTAGATGCCTATGAATAATTAGAATCTAAAGAAAGGAGAATTAAACATGTTTAAAGAGGAGAAGACTTATGAACTATTTTTCTGTGATCCTGATGGAGCACGTAGAAAGATAGATACTATTCCTGATTATTGTAAAGCCGTTGTTACTGCAAGAGGATATTCTACCAGTTTCAAGAGTGATGTAATCATTCATGAAGTATCAGGGAATAAGAATACAGGTAGAATGATGCTCTACTCATATGCTTCAGGGCAGTGGTGGAGACCTCTAAACAGCTAAAAAAAATGGAATGCTTTGCGATAGCATTCCAGTGTCTTAGAACATGATTCTGAATGAGTCTCTTTTAGAGACAACTTCATTATAACAGATATTGAAGAAAAAAGGAGCGATTTTGAATGAAAAAATTAAATAAGAATAGGGTAGTCTGCCTTTTGGCAGATGTGTGTATATTGATTATTCTATTTTCAATGGTGACAACAGGAAACAATTGGAACTCAACAGAAGTAAAGATCTACTTCTGTAGTTCTCTATTTATGAATATGCTGTTTGTGCAGTATTTCCTTATTGCAGGAGGTAGATAACAATGGATCTAGAGTTACAGAAGAAGATGTTTGCTGATCATGTCGCAACTCTTAGAGATTATGGTGATATTAAGATTGTTGATTTTCAGAAACCGGGGAGCAACTACTACAGAATCAGATTCATTTTTGAGGAAGATCATGACAGAGTACATATCTCAGGCGATCTTGGTGAACTGATTGCCTATAATCATGCCGGGCTTAGTTTTAGACGCTTCATTGACTACTGCTATCGTCATCGCGTATGGTTCAAAACAAAGGTACTATGCAGCAGTAGGCCTCTTCAGACATATAACCAGGAACTCGCCGAAAAGCAGCTTACAGAAAAATTAAAAGATAAGCTGCTATTCGATAAGGTTTCTGCTTATTTCGGTGATCTAGACCGTGAAGTTGTGACAGCATTTCTTGTAGAAAGAGCCTTAGATGATTTTAGTGATGATGGTGGAATCGGCGAAGATGGAGAAAAAATGCTTTCAGAAATCGATTTTACAGGCTTCTGGCCTATTGATGAAATCGGATTAGAAAAAGGTCCTGACATTGTAGACCTCTATCTTCTTGCTTTTAAGCTAGCATTCAGACAGCTACAGGAGAAGGGAGTGGTGAAGTGATGCATAAAGTATCACATGCTCCAATGGAGATGATGCATCAGAAAGTAGTAAGAGACATTGCTAAGGCAGTTGATCATACGTTTTATGGTGCATCAATTAAAGATGTTTCTTACTCAGAGACAATCAAGGGTGGCACAGACATTGTTTCTACAATCAGTTTTGACGGTGCTAACGGCTCGCATTATGTAGCTCAGGAGACTAATATGCCGGAGTACGAGATGTTGGACTGGGTCATGCATCAGTTTTTGAAATTTCTAAGGGAGGAGGCGCTATGATTGTGGATATCGATACAGCTGCATTAATAGGTGGAATTAGCGATATAAAAGAGTTGGAATACCTAAAAGATATCATTGATGCACGAATAAAATATCTAAAAGAGTGTATGGTCCAAACTCAACTTGAGGAAGTGGGGATATTGTAAAAATGAAATGGTTTGATTTAGTTATGGCGATTTTTTATGCTTTTGGCATCAGTATCAACATTGTTGGTATGGTGGCAAGTTTCAACATGATCAGAAGATATAACAAGTTTGTAGATCATCTCTACAGAACTGAGATATATCTTGAATGTCTTGAAAATCAGAGAAAACAGGGGTGATGCACTCTGACTGCTGAACAGATGGAAGCGGTCTTGAATGATTTTCTGAATGAACTGAAATATGAAGAGAAGGCCCCCAACACTGTGAAGCAGTATAGAAGGGCATGCACTAATTTCTTATCCTCTATTGAAGATAAGAACAAGGAAGTTAAAAAGGATGATGTGATGGCTTATAAAAGCAAGATGCTTGATGAATATAAGCCATCCACTATTAATGTTTCTATTATCTGTATTAACAAGTTTTTAAGGTACTGTGAGACGGAATCGCTTGAAAGAGGACATCATTCGAAAATGGAAGTTAAACTAATCAGAGAACAGTATGTCTCATCATTAGAGGATGTGCTTGAACCAGGTGAACTGAAAAGGCTTTTAAAGTATGCCAGACGATTAGGATATGATGATATTTATCTAATCATGAAGATTTTTGCGTACACAGGCATACGTTTTCAGGAACTGAAGGATTTCACGGTTCCAAATATGAAGCATACGATTATACGAACTAATTCAAAAGGAAAGGTTCGAGAGATCATACTGAGGGATGACCTCAAGAAAGAAATTAATCAGTATGTTAAGAGACACAGAATTATTGATGGATACATATTTAGAAATGGCAATAGTAATGAATTGATTCCGTATCATGTCGTATATAGAAAGATAAAGAAAGTGGCTGGTGCAGCTAAGATAAACAAGAAGAAAGTGCATCCGCACTCTTTCAGACATTTATTCGGAATTACATTTATGCAGCAGGGTGGCAATATCGACGAGCTTGCTGACATCTACGGACATAACTCACTAGAGACTACACGCATATATCTTCGCACTACCGCAAAGATGAAAAAAGAGAAAATGAGCAGACTGAAGTACTAAAAATACTGCTCATAATCCTTTGAAATACGCGAAAAATACTCCAAAAGTATTGTTTCAAAAATATCAGAAAAAGCACTGATATATACTACGTAATTTCAATAAATCACGATGTAAAATAACATAGGGTTATCTTACACGCATTTTATACGTTATGAAGGTCCGACAGAAGCCCTCATAGCTACATACTAGATTATCTACATTCTAGATTAAAAGCACATTCTAGATTATCTACAGTTCTAGTCAATTCTGTCAGATTCTGAATGAAAGGATGACTGTTATGGGTTGGATTGGAATAAACAGGGATATCATCAGCTCCGGCATTTATAAAGATCATGGAGCAATGAGAGTCCTGCTTCATCTATTACTCACTGTCAACTACTCAGCCGTTGAATGGCAGTCAATCACAATTGACAGAGGTGAGACAGTCACATCGCTTAAAAGACTTTCCGAAGAGCTTGGAATGTCTAAAAACACTCTTCTTAAATCATTATCAACACTTGAATCTGCTGGAGAGGTGTCAAAAAGAACTACGAATAAATATACACTCATAAGAGTAGTCAACTACGACTACTGGACACATATGTTTGTATCAGATTCGGAAAATAACAAAAATAGTGGTTCAAAAAATGAACCACAAGACAATGACTGCGGTTCAAAAAATGAACCATCGCGGTTCAAAAATTGCACCACTGCGGTTCAAAAATTGAACCGTTGCGGTTCAAAAATTGAACACAATATAACAAAATACAAGAATAATACAAAAAAACAAAAACACTCTCAGGACGCGGAGCGTCCTAGTGAGAGTGAAATGTGTGATTTTCTGAAATCCAAGGGATTTGGTGAAGAAGTAGCAAAAGCAGCATTTCTTGCATGCGATTCCTTCGGTTTTGAAAAGATCGGTAGCTGGAAAGCATTCTCTCTGAAGATTGCACAAACCAAGAAAGCAGAAATCAAGCCTTTACCTACCAAGCCAAAGAGAAAGAAAGATAACAAACCTGTGACCGCTGAAGATAAAGCAGAGTTAAGAAAGTTGATGGAAGCTATAGGAAAAGATTTATGAAACCGCTCATAACAGTTTGGGCTAAGAAAATGGATAGACCAGAAATGTTTGAAAGTTTTATTGATGCATTATCTGCGTCTGATGTATCAAGCAAACTGAAAGTAATGCTGCTAAAGAAAGGGATTGATATGATTCAATCTGCAGAGTGTCTGCAGTATCTTCAGAGGCTCGATGATTTGGACAAGATGTGCATTCTGAATGTCTCAGATGAGAAGAAAAGAGGTGCCAGCGCATGATCAGCAATCTACATTTTGAAAATCTAAGTGTAAATACAAATACAGTTCTTAGGCTGATCATTGAACAATGTGTCAGCAGAAGAGTGCCTCACTGTACTCTCTCGATGACGGCAATAAGAGATAGAACTAAATTCTCGAAAAAAAGGATTCAAACAAGTCTTAAGCAACTTGAGGACCTCGGCTATATCAACGTAGCAAGAGTGCCGATGGGGGGGTACAGATATTACCTGGATGGTGAATCAATTACTATCTACACAAAGGAAATTGAAAAGTATTCAGGCAGCACACGCTTTTAATTAATTCAAAAAAATAACAATAGTCTCAAGCTAAGTGACTTTGTTCGATATTTTACATGCGCATCTCATGCGTGCAGCTGCTTTTGAATAAATACTATTAGGAGGAAATATGGAAAAGAAAACAGCAATAGAGTGCCTTGACATGATAATCGACAGGCTAACTGATGACCAGTTCGGTTTTCTTATCAGCGCAATCGGATATTTAAAGGATTACATTAATTCACGCGAATAGATGATCATACGGCATCATGGTATTTATAAGCTTATAACTTTATCTTAAAAAAATATTTATCCTTAGAGTGACCCTCGCATGGTCATGATGCCGTAACTATTTCTATTAAATGCGTTTCAAAAAAACTAAACAGTGCTTCATGATTTCATAAATTCATGAAAACATCACACAACTTTAATTTTGCTAAAAAGAAATCATGTGCACTGGGAAGATAGAAAGAAGGAATTGAAAATCAAATCGAAAGAGTAAAGGAATTCTTTCTATTCTTCCAGAAAGGAGGAGCAATGATCTACATGGTGCTTTTATTCACGGTTATAGTAGTCATTGCACTATATGTATCTTTATTATGATAGCAGATGAAAGAAATACAGTGTATTTATACACAAAATTGAAATATGACGGTTTTGAAAAGCATCTAAAATTAGAACAAAGATTATATGACGGATGGCATTGGATATTTAAATTCGAAAACGGATATAGTGTCAGCATCATTAAGCACGGCTTTTCATATGGTGGCAGAATGGATCTATTTCAAGTGATACAATACAGTCCATATTTTTTCAAAGAAGGAAAGATATTCGGTAGCTTAAGCAATGACGATGTTCTTGAACTTCTAAAAACTACAAAAGAACTAAAATAAGAAAGTGAGGGGACAATTGTGAGAAATCATTTAAGAGCATGCATAAGAACATACAGATATAATGACGAAAACTATCTTTTTCATTGTTTTGAACAGCGTTCATACATAGTTTCGCCATCAATTGCAGTTGGCGGACATTCAGGAGGGCAAGTAAGTGGACTATTTGCTCTAATCGAAGATAAAAAAGGCAATATATTCCGAGTAGATCCTACAGCAATTGTTTTTACTGATAATGAATTTAGAAATTATTTTTTTCCGGAGTCAAAGAAATGAAACAGGAACAGATATGGAAGTTCTGGAAAAACGGCAGAAGGGAAGGAACTTTTTTTGAAGTTTCCAACACAGGCCATGTCTTAAAGCATTATAAAAATGGAACGACTAATATGTGCAGCCCATTCTTAAGAAAGCCACAGATAAGAATGGGCCGTTCTCCAATACTTTATGTAAAAGTCGATAACAAAGATATGAATCTAGCTAGAATCGTATATGAGGTATGGCATGGGCCAATCTATAAAGACTGCAGAATCATCCATAGGGATGGCAACTACAAGAATAATCATCAGGCTAATCTTCTAATGGTGACAAAAGAAGAAGCAGGAAGAATAGGCGCTTTAAGGCAGAGAAAAGGTAAGCCTATCTACAATGCTGAAACAGGTGATATATACAGGAGCTCAAGAGATGCTGCACTTAGATCATTTATATCACGTCAGACAGCTCTTGATTATGCGAATGGCAAAGTGTTCAGTCCGCTCATTCCGATGATGTTCGAAGAAGATATGAGAAAAGTAGCAGCCGCATATAAAAGAGTCAGAAATAGAGGAAGCTTCAACGAAAAAAACAAATTCGAAGTAATTGCGAATGCTCTTACTCCCGAACAGTATGAAAATCTAATGGAAAATATTGAATTACTGTGTTGGGACGAAAAAGCAAAAGCATATTACTGAAAGAAGGCGCATTTATATGAAGTATATAATTGACAATATCAACAGAATGGCTGGGAAGTACACTCCGCATCAGGTGTTCGCTGACTAGGTCGAAATGTCGGCGTTATCAATTGCACAGAGTATTGAGCCAGATGAAGAACGTGAAGAATCTTTATTCAGCATTGCTAGAAAGTATAGTGAAGATGATTTTTTTCACACGTTGATGTTAGACCACGAGAAGATTGATACGACAATGATCTATGCGAAGACAGATACTAAGAGTGTGAAATACTCACATGATAAATATATGTAATGGATGGTGATTATATGAGTTACAGCATTGGTATTTATGTAAAGGTTGAAGGATGCAATAAATATGCAAAGATTGCATACCCTGATTATTCTTCTCCTACTTACAATCTAGGAAAGCTATTTAGAGCCTGTATGGATTGGAATTTTAAAAGTAGTGAATATTATAGATGTGATTATGTAATGGAACGTATAGATAAAGGAATTAAAGAAATAGCATATAATTCTAATGGATATACAGAGTTGCTGCCCAGCAATGGTTGGGGAACAATGTCCAGTGCTCTCAATGCGTTGGATTCCATCAGAGAATGTATTCTAGAACAGGCTGAAGATATTCCGCTTGAATGTATGTATATGAGATGGGAGTGATTATAAATGTTAAATATTGAAGATTTCAAAGAAGAGATGCTCGAAAAAGATGGTTCTGCATTCGGTGTGGAAAATGGAACACATAAAGTTTTAGATTGTGTTGGTTATTATTGTAACAATTGCTTATTTCATGGAGATTGTAGAAGGAAACGATGGAACTGGTTGCTCTCGGAAAAGAAAGATGTAATTGTATTAACAAAATTTGAATACCGCATTTTAGAGTGGTTGTATAACGAATGCATTGAATATATTGCACGAGATAAATCAGGAGAACTATATGCATATAGTTCTATACCTTATAAAAATGGCCAAGGATGGGTCTGCGATGACGGTTGCTATGACTTAGCGCTGTTTAGTAAATTATTTGGATTTATATATTGGGAAGACGAAGTGCCATTCTCAATCGACTATGTACTCAACAATTGTGAGGTGTTAGAAAATGGCTAAATTCGAAAATATAGATTCAGAATCAGTAGAAAGACTTCGCAAACAATTTGGATGTGTACGACGAGTTCTTTCTATTCAAGTATTAGGATTGAGTAAGTTATTACAAGAACGTGAAGAGCGTGAATTATGTAAAGAATACTTAGAAGCAAACGAGCGTTTAGAACACCAGAAACTTATTGATCTCCTTACTTTAGGAAAAGAAGGAGCTACAAAAAACGTTCAATTAAATTGGAGAGGGCGAATGAGGAAATGAAACAAAAAAGATGGTTGGATAGGAATAAATATATATTACTTGATGTAGATCAACATCTTGCAATTTTGAGTTTACTCATACCTTATAAGTGGCGTTGGGTGGCTCTGCTGCCTCTAACCGTTTTGTTTATAATTCTTTACTGTTACATACTTCACGACTAATTTATTCAAGGAGGTTGATGATAATGAACAAAAAAGACGAATCTTATTTTGATATGACATATGATGAATTTTTGAAAGGTGTCAAAAAAAGTGAAATAGCAAAACCTGATGTTATTTATCACAGTCCAGGAAGACCTGATAACTCTTTTAGCAATTTGCACAGATTTAAAAGTTATATGGCTAGAAAATCTGAAAAAGCAGAAATGACTGAAGATGATATATTTATAGCCAAACAAATAATGAAAGTTTTTAAAGATGTAAGTTATTTTACCGATAGAGCAATATTTAACTTAGACAGGCTCATACTGTATACAGTGGGAGGTACAGGTAAATATAAAAGTTTGATAGCGCCATATGAAGAGATTAGAACAGGTTTGCAACTATCACTTGATGTATTGCAAAGACAAATCAAATACATAAACAGTGTCATTAATTACACAGAAAAGGATATTTCAAAAAAATGATTAAACCAACGCTTCAAAAGCCTATCACAATAGATAGCTTACAAAAATATTCTATTGAACTAGAAGCGTATGCATATTCACTAGAAGTTGATTGTAAAGAATTAGAAGATAGCCACCACGAAGTAGAATGTAAACTCAGTGAATTAACAATAGAACGCGATTCAATAATAGCAAATAGCCGCAAAAGAGCTAGAGCCTTTTATATTCTTAGAGAAGAATGTGAAAATCTCAAAAAGGAAAAGGAATCACTCTATATCGAATTAGAAGTATACAAGAAATTGTTTGATAAAATGTTAATGTCTGAAATGCAGCTCAACACTTCTGAAGAAAATGGAGAGTTATACAAGAACTTAAGTAATGCATTTGATAAATTATCAAAAAATCTTGAAGGCGCAATGGCCGCAATGATGCATAATGCTGTAAGCCCAGAAGAAAATGAAAAGGAGAGAAAAGAAGATGAATAAGCCAATATTAAGTGATTATGCAAACAGATATGGTACAAAAAATTTTGAGACTCAACGTAAAGCATTTTTGAAGTATGTAAAAGATTTAGAAAGATACTGTAGTGAACTCGAAAAAGAGAATAAAGACCTTAAATATAATCAGCTCGTTCTAAAAGGCACGCTAATCAATATGCAATGTGAAGACTTCAGAAAAGAATCGATGGAGGAAGAATGCTACCGTGATGATGAAGAATTAGAAAAATTAATTAAATTATATGAAGAAATTATATCAACTGGAATAGATTCATATTTGAGAGGTAACAAAGGATGTATGGAAGACCCAAGATAGAAGATTTTATTGATGATAGATTACATGAACTCACTTCAGGTGAGCAGTTTATCACCATAGACTTAGCAAAAAAAGAAGTGAATTCAGAAAGATATTTAGAAGCATTGGAAAAATACTGTGTTTCCCTTGAAGAATACTGTAATGCTTTAGAATCGGATGGCAGTTCTTCAATACTAAGAGCTCAAGCCGAAAAAATTGAAGCTTTAAATTTTGCTATAAAAGGGTATAGTGATAGTTTTTTTGATTTGAAACGTGCCTTAAAGATGGCTATTGAAGACGCCACAGAAGATTCTGTAGACTGGAAGAAACATGTAGATAAGCGTAATGCAAGTGAATTATATAGAATGTGTGAGCTTTGTTATAAAGGACCTGATACTTCAAAAATATCAATGTTTTATGAACTATTAGCAGCGGAGGAGTCAAAACAATGATAGTAACAGATGATCTAGATGAATATGTAGCTCTTAAAGGGCTGATTAATCATTGCTCATATACGTATGAGAGTGATACTTGTTGTCAGAAATGCAAACTCAAAGAATTATGCAGCGTAGCTATAGGTTGTTCAACTTTCCAGAAGCTCAGAGTAGAATATATTCCAGAAAACACTATTGCTTCCAATAATTCTCTTACAAGAGCTCTAGAAAAGACAAAAACATTAGATAAATCCAAGTAAGATGGTGATAAAATATGGATATATTTTATAAATATGCAATTACTATTTTTTTTAATGACGGCAGTAGTTTTAAAAATTATGTAAGTAATAAAGCTGAGCTAGAAGAATTTAAGAAAGATTTCTATGAGTGTAAAAAGGAACTGCCTTACGTATCACATGCAGTCGTCACTTACTGGATTACAGGAATCGTTGCAGATACGTGGTTATAGGAGGAATGATCAGTGTCAAGATTCGTTGAAGTATGGACATTATTTAAATATCCACAGACCAGTAATGATTACTTTAAAATGAGAAGATACTTCTCTCTCATCAACCTAGATAATGTTACATATCAGCTAGAAACAAAGAGCAGAGCCGACAAATACAAACATTGTATATCTTTCTATTATGATAATGATAAAATATTTGAAGAAAGGTATATTGATGATGAACTTGCATACAAAAGGCTTAATTATCTAAATGAATTCAACGCTGATAAGGATATTGATGGAGTAATTGAATTCGAAAACAAAAAGTATGATACTAAAGATATAGTAATGATTAAGCATACAGGCCCTTACCAATTATATGCAGGAAAAACTAAGAACTTTTATAGATTAAAGCTGCAAACAAAAGATACATTTATAACTATAGTTAATGAAGGATTAATAGATGGATTTAATTTTATAAGCAGCATTCAAAGAAAATACATTAGATGATCATCAAGGAGGAATCAAATGAGTAGAGTCAAAGAGCAACTAGAAAATTATAGATTTCTAAAAGAGCGAGTTGAATACTTAGAAAACAGATTAGTAAATGTTAAAGCTATTAGTTATTCTTCTTATGGCTCTACTGGTATTCCTAAGACTAAACAGGATTTGATTCTTGAAAAGGATGAACTCATTAAAGAGATGGATGAGACCAGAAACCTTGTCTATTCAATTAAAGATACAAAGCATAGATGCATATTATGCTATCGCTATCTTGACGGCATGACTATTGAACAGGTAGCGGACGAAATGAATTATTCATCCCACCACGTTTGGAGAATGCTAAGAGATGCATTAAACGAGTTAGAAAATGCACATGAATGCACATAAATGCAAGTAAATGCGTGTAAATACGTGAAAATGATAGTTTATGTAGTTGAATGTCATGTTATCAGCATTATATAGTTAAAATGTAGAAATAGTTTGAGAGAGAACTATTATCCCAAAGCGCTCATAGTAGCGCTTTTTATTTTGTGAGGATTAAATATGGCACAAGGAATGAGAGGTCACTGGCATCAGTTTTATGAGGATCATTGTGAGACTAGGTATGATGATGAACGTCATTGCGATAAGAAGATTGTGTTTTATCGCTACATGATCTGTGGACGTGAACACGTTGACGTGTACTACAGCAAGCACATAGATGCTAAACATAAGTCTACTAAAGCACTAGAAAAGAACAAAAGGAAACATTATGGCTAGAGGATACAGACCTGACCAGGACAATGCTGGTCATAGAAGACAGTTTCTTATTAATAAGAAAAAGATACTTGCTACGCAGACAGTCTGTGGTATATGTGGCAAGCCTGTTGACTTCGCCAAGAAGTATCCTCATCCTATGTCTCCATGCATTGACCATATTATTCCAGTGGCCAAAGGCGGTCATCCTAGTGACATGGATAATCTTCAGCTTGCACATTGGATTTGTAATCGCGAAAAGAGTGACAAGCTTTTCAGACGAATAGAAGTAAAGAGAGACAGTCAGATAATGAACGATGACCTTCCTCATAAGGTAGATTGGACTACATATAAAGCATCTTAAGACCATTTTTATTGATGGTCTTTTTTGCTGCCAAAAATAGGGGCTATGTAACCCCCTAAGTCCTGAAGATATAGAATCGCTTGTACTACGATAATTTCTCGCTGACAAGGGTTTTGAAAATCTCAGGCACTAATTCTAAATCACTTCAAAAGCCTCTCAGAAAGGAAATAAACAGGTAAAAAGATATGAATTATAAAGGAATTGAATACTTGAGAGCGAAGCTTTCGCATAAGAGAACAAAGGTACTGGAATGCTATAAATATTATGACATGAAGGACCAGATGGACCCTTATCAGACCAACACCCTTCCTGAAAAGCTGAGAAGCATAAGCAAGAAGGTAGGATGGATTCCAAAGGCTGTTGATACATTATCAAACCGTCTTCAGTTCAATGGATTCAGTGAAGACGATATCATGAACCTTGATAAGATCTTCAGAATGAATAATAGAGATGTGCTCTTTGATCAGATGTTCAAGGGAGCAATCATCTCTTCATGTGACTTTGTATATATATCAAAAAATGATGATGGCAGCGCTAGACTCCAGGTAATAGATGGCTCCAATGCCACAGGCATACTAGATACATCTACTATGATGCTTACTGAAGGATATGCAGTACTTGAAAGAGATACTGAACTAGGTGAACCGCTAGTAGAAGCGTATTTCACCTCAGATTCAACAACATTCTACATTAAAGGTCAGCATGACCCCTCAATGGATATGATTAATGTAGCGCCTTATCCGCTTCTAGTGCCTGTAATCTATAATCCCGATGCAACTAGACCATTTGGACGAAGTCTCATATCAAAGTCGCTTATAAAGTATGTAGATGATGCTAAAGAAGCATTGAGACTCATGAGTGTAAGTTCCATGTTCTATTCATTCCCTCAGAAGTATGTTGTCGGACTTGATGATGAAGTGGAACAGTTCGATAAGTGGGGCGCTACGATGTCCTCAATGCTTGCATTCACAAAGGATTCAGACGGAGGCGCTCCAACAGTAGGACAGTTCAATCAGCAGTCCATGTCTCCATATAATGATGTACTCAAGACTCTTGCTTCTATGTTTGCTGGAGAGACAGGCCTCACGTTAGACGACCTAGGATTCACTACGGAAAATCCATCCAGCGCTGAAGGAATTAAAGCATCGCATGAAAGCCTTAGACTGATGGCAAAGAGTGCACAGGATACATTCAGTGTAGGCATCATTAATACAGGATACCTGGCTAAATGTGTTGAGGACAATAAGTCATATAAGCGCACTGAATTTGCAAATATCGCCGTACGATGGAAGCCAGCGTTTGATGTTGATGCAACTATGCTTTCAGGTATCGGTGATGGTGTATCAAAAATTAATGGAGCAATTTCTAACTACTTTGATAAAGGTACGCTTGAAGATCTAACAGGCATCAGGTCTTCTAATGACAGTACTCCGGCTTATCAAAAGCCTTTAGACATAGATATAGATGATGGTGAAGAAGATGAACAGTGATGTATCCAAAGAACTGCTCAGGAAAATAAATAAAAGTTTCACTCTAAGTTATCAAAAGTCTGAGAAGGTAAGAAAACTATTATTAGCCATCAAAAGCAAGAATTGTGATTATCTCAAGGCAATGGAATATGCAGAAGAAGTTGGAAGGATTCTAGCTGAAGCATATATGAAGAATCTCTCATCAGATGTTCTTCCTGATGGCAAGATGTACTACGATATTGCGAGCGCAATACTCAATCCTACATTAGAGAATAACTATGGACTTATTTCCTCTTATGTATGTGGTGCAATGGATGTCATGAATGAAAAGGCAGGCATAAATGTAAAAGCACGTAAACCTTCCTATAATGTCAGTAAGACATTAGGACTTATTAAAAAGGTATCTGAAGCAGAGTATTTTGATGATGTAAAGAACTATCTAAATGAGCCTGTCATAACTAATGCATTATCAATTGTAGATGAAGGTGCTAGAACAAATGCTGACCTTCACTACAGTATGGGATATAAGCCTGTCATTGTAAGAAGAGCATCCTTTGGATGCTGCAAGTGGTGCAGAGGTCTTGCGGGAACCCAAGAGTATTATCCTGCTATGAATAGAGATATCTTCAGAAGGCATCAGAACTGCAGATGTACAGTTATATATGATCCAAGGAACAGCGACGGGAAGGTTCAGGATGTTTGGAGCAAGAATTGGAATAAGAATTCCTCTGTTCTTCATGGTTTATCAGCAGATGATAGTGACAGTATTGTCCAAAAGCATAAGCCTCCTATATTCTTAAAAACGATCAACTTTAATGATGAAAAAGAAATATCCAAAACATTACTTGAATTTGAAAAAGAAGCAGTCTATGAAAAAATAGAAACTGCATGTATAATTACAAGTAGCGGAGATGTTTATAAGTGTTTTGGAACAAATAAAGCTGTTTATCCTGACTATGATTTAAGGGATGAACTTTATGGGGCTATTGTGTCGCACAATCATCCAATTGATGAAACAGATTTTTCCTTTAGTAGTCCAGATAGAAATATGTTTTCTCACTTTAATCTAATTATCCTAAGAGGATGTGATGAAAAATATGTATATGAACTTTCTAGAAAAAATTTAACTATTGATGAATTGCCAGATAATTGGACAATATATGAAAATTATTTGCATTGTTCCAATATTTATAAAGCTCAGGAAATGAAAGTGGGTTATAGGAGATGGAAAAATGAAAACAAATGAAGAAAAAATGAATGAAGAATTGACAGAACTGTTTATGAATTATGAAAAAGAAAGAAAAAGAATTGAAAATGAAATAAAAGAGAAAGGTCTTTGGGAAACGTTTGGATTAGATGCAAATGAACATTTTTTTAAATCTCTAAAAAAAGAAGTTCAAAAAAAAGAAAAAGCAATTAGATCAAAATATGGAAAATTGTAGTTTTTAAAAATAAATATTCAGGAGGTGGTGTCAATTGATTGTGACACCTTTTTAATTACACAAAAGTAGGAGGTTAAAGGCACATGTCTAATAAGATAGGCAGACAGACTCCTACGAATAGTTACATTATCCCCTATAAGAGCACATTAGGGAATGAAGCTATAGAACTATACAACAATACCACACGTAATGCTATGGAATGGCAGGAGATACAGATGATGGACATAATGGCTGTTGATGATGACGGTCAATGGGTTCATATAAAATACGGATATTCAATACCGAGACGTAACGGGAAGTCTGAAATCCTTGTCATGAGAGAATTGTGGGGACTGCTGCATGGGGAAAAAATTCTGCATACAGCACACCGTACAACTACATCGCATGCTTCGTGGGAGAAGCTTAAGCAGATGCTTGATGAAAATGATTATACTGAGGTAAAAAGAGCAGATAAGGAAAAGACCTATGAAAAGTCCTATACAGCTACAGCCCAGTTCGGACTGGAGACAATAAGAATCCTTGATGAAGGCGGGGGAAGTGCTTCCTTCAGAACAAGATCATCAAAAGGAGGACTTGGTGAAGGTTTTGACCTTCTCGTTGTGGATGAGGCTCAGGAATACACTGAAGACCAGCAGTCAGCACTTCAGTATGTAGTTACTTCATCAGAGAACCCTCAGACACTTATGTGTGGTACTCCACCAACTGCAGTATCTTCAGGTACTGTATTCGTTAATTTGAGAAAGGAATGCTTATCAGGAGGTTCTGATACAAGTGGATGGGCTGAATGGTCTGTAGAACATATGTCCGATGTTAAAGACAGGGATATATGGTACGAGACGAACCCTTCACTGGGTCAGACACTGAAGGAGCGTTCTGTTGCGGCTGAAGACTCAAGCGATGAAATTGACTTCAATATACAGCGATTCGGTCTATGGCTTCAGTATAACCAGAAATCAGCAATATCAGAAAATGAGTGGAACGCTCTGAAAGTAGAGACTATTCCAGAGTTTAAGGGTCCTCTCTTTGTTGGTATTAAGTACGGTCACGATGGCAGTAATGTTTCTATGTCAGTCGCAGTAAAGACAAAAAATGACAAAATACTAGTTGATGTCATTGGATGCAGACCTATTAGAAAAGGCAACAGATGGATCATTGACTTTCTTAGAAAGGCGGATGTCGCTATGGTTACAGTAGATGGTGCGAATGGTCAGCAGATGCTTATAAATGAGCTTAAAGAGGCAGGCATCAAATTAAAGATGATCATGCCAAAGACTGCAGATATCATTGCTGCAGGTGCTTCGTTCGAAAAGGCTTTATACGCTTCCAATATATGCCATTTTGGTCAGCCATCGCTTTCACAGTGCGTATCCAACTGTGAAAAGCGTGCTATTGGAACAAATGGGGGATTCGGATACAAGTCAATCATTGAAGGGGTTGACATTTCTCTTCTTGATTCAGTAGTGCTGGCACACTGGCAGTGCTCTCTCAAGAAGGCAAGAAAGAAGCAGAAAGTACTTATTTAGAAATTACGTAACTATACGGAAAAATAGGAGAATATATATGAGTTTTACACCAATCAACACACAAGAAGATTTTGACAATGCAATTAAAGAAAGATTAGCTAGAGAAAATAAAAAATATGAAGGATATATGTCACCTGAAGATGTTCAGAAACTCAAGGATACTTATTCATCTTCTGAATCAGAAGAATTGAAAAATCTAAGAGAAGAAAACACAACATTAAAGAATCAGGTGGCAGGTTTCAATAGAAAAGAGCTTCTTAATAAGGTGGCTTCAGATAATAAGCTCCCTTCTTCAGCTACACAGTTTTTAAAAGGAGAAACTGAAGAAGAACTCAATGAATCTGCAAAGGCTCTTGCCGAACTATTCCCAAAGCCTGGCAATGAGCCTCCAAGAGCGCCTGAACCAACAACACCCACTGCAAGCAATCAGCTTGGTGGTGAGATGTCAGATGCTGAAAAGAAGTTCAGAGAAATGAATCCAGATTTAAAATTCTAAATAAAAAAGGAGAATATATATGGCACAAGATATGACATTACAGGAAAGATACTCAAGTTGCGTATTAGCTAAGCAGAGAAAGACATCAGTATTTGCTAAACTATTTAACCAGACTTACGATGGCACACCTACTGCGGGTGCTGTTAAAATCCCTGTAAGAGATCAAGAAGTAGAAGTAAATGAATATGATAAAACAAGCGGAGTCGAGCTAACTACATCTACTACTACTTATATCACACTTCCTATTGATCACGATGCTGCTGTAAATGAGTTGATTGACAAGCATACAGCTGCAGCTGTACCTGGAAAACTTGTTGCTGAAAGGTTAGATTCAGCAGGTTATTCAATGGGGATTGAAACTGATACTAATTTAGGAAATGCATTACTTGAATGTACTGCAATCAATGATACTACAGCTTTAACACCAGAAACTGTTTATAAGGCTGTAATTGATGCACGAACACAGGCAAGAAAAGCACGCCTTAAAACATCAGAAATGTGGCTTACAGTCACTCCTGATGTGTATGGAATATTATTACAGTGTCCAGAATTCATTAAGCCTTCTAGTTTAGGCGATCAGGTTGTACAGGAAGGTGTAGTAGGAAGAATCGGTGGTATTAATATCTATGAAGTAGATAACTTATCAGACGATAAAGTAGATTTCATCCTAGGCAACAGAATCTTCTGCCATTACGTAGATGATTGGGCTGTCCCTGTTGATGTAGAAGATCTCCACGATGGCAAACACATCGGTGCGTGTGCCGTTCAGGGTAGAAATGTCTACGGTTATAAGATTTCAAAGCCTGCTACTGTATTTGTAAGAAAACATGTATAAGGTGATGTAGATGGATATCTATGCATCAATAGAAGATTATGAAAAAGTCTACAACATCATTTTAAATAATGAACAGCAGAAACGCTTATTGGTACTCATTGAACTAGCTTCCTCTCTTTTACGAGAGGAAGCTAATAAAAGAAAAATAAATCTAAGTACAGTGATCAATTCATCCGATGATAAAGCAAATGTCGCTAAGATGGTTGTTCTAGCGTGTGTGCATCGTGTAATGTCCAAAGACGATGAACAGGATATGCCGCTTGAGCAGTTCTCACAGTCAGCACTTGGGTATACTTTTAGTGGTACATATGTGAATCCTGGTGATGACCTTTATTATCTGAAAAATGAGTTAAAAAGAATGGGCATCATCAAGCAGAGATATGGAGCAATGGAAATCTATGAGACTTAGAGGAATCACGATAACTGTATATCAGAAAAAGCCTATTGGCAGTGATGCGTTTGGGCATATGCAGTATGAACATGTCCCGGAACAGGTGGATGATGTTCTTGTAGCGCCAGTCAGCAGTTCGGAATCATCATCAAATCAGAATGTATCTATTTCCAAGACTCAGTATAACCTTGCCATTCCTAAAGGCGATACACACGACTGGACAGACACTAAAGTGGAATTTTTTGGCAAGACATGGAAGACAGTAGGTGAATCAGTAGAAGGAATTGAAGAGAACATGCCTCTTCGATGGAATAAGAAAGTAGTGGTGGAAAGATATGAGTAATCATTATAAATTCGAACTGAACAAAGAGGGCGTAAGGCAGTTGCTGAGTGGCTCTAAAATGCAGAACATTGTTTCAGCATACGGGGAAAGAGTTCAGAAAACAGCCGGCGAAGAGTATGAAATGGAAGTAAAATCCAACAAGGACCGATGCTTTGTGAGGGTCAGTCCTTCAACACCGCATGCATACTATTCTGAAAGAAAGCACAATACATTGCTTAAAGCTCTTGGCTCTGCGAGAGGTAAGTAGACATGATCATAGAATCTTTAATTATAGAATATCTTCAGAAAAAGACGGGAGTATCCTGCTATGCACAATATGATGATGCATCACAGGATACTTTTATTGTTGTAGAAAAAACAGGAGGGTATACTGATAATTTCATCAGACATGCGACTCTTGCAATACAGTCGTATGGTTCTTCACTTTATGAAGCTGCTGTTCTCAATGAGAAGGTAAAAGAAGCAATGAATAATGCTGCAGAGTGTCCAGAAATCTCTGCAAGTAGACATAATAGTGATTATAACTATACAGATACAAGTACAAAGCATTATAGATACCAGGCAGTGTATGACCTGGTTTTTTAATTATAAGACAAACTATTAAATGTCAATAAATAGTTAAATTTTCTAGAATTTATTGAT